>Ga0210405_10001245_pt1 | contig 30103 bp, 23 predicted proteins | sample IncBWH11MmetaG_FD_155492 | JGI IMG/M metagenome (GOLD analysis project Ga0210405, IMG submission 155492) | Forest soil microbial communities from Barre Woods Harvard Forest LTER site, Petersham, Massachusetts, United States - Inc-BW-H-11-M | ecosystem: Environmental > Terrestrial > Soil >...
TTAGCGAGAGCGTGCTCAGGCGCCCCCCAAAAAAAGAAGGCGGCCTCCGAAGAAGGCCGCCTTCCATAAACTGCTTGCTAGCCGAGAGTTAGAACTTAAATTTCAATCCCAGCTGCAGGACTCGGCCGGACACCGCGGCGCCCTGGAAGTTTCCGTACGGGCTGTTGGGTTCCGTTACGGTGCTCGTGATAAAACCGAACAATCCACTGGCACCGTTCGGGGTCGGATTTGCAAAGTTCGCGTGGTTAAACACGTTGAATGCGTTCGCGACCAGCGTAAATCCCATTCCGCTCTCCCTAATTTGAATATTCTTGAAGATAGAGAAGTCGGAATTGAAGTAGTGTGGACCACGGAAGAAGTTACGTGACACGTTGCCGAAGTCGGTCTGGCCGGCAGCGAACTTCGTTGTGGTGAAGCATTGATGTCTAGGATCTGTGCAAGTCGACGGACCGCCGAGGTAATCGACGAGGATGCGGACGTTGGTCCCGCTGCTCAGACCATAAGCACTGCCGGAAACGTACACGCTAAACGGCTCTCCGCTGCGGTAGAAGGTCGTCTGGGAGAAGCCCCAGCCGCCAATCGCCGCATTCATTAAACGGTTCTGCGATTTGAAGGGCAATTCGTAGAAGTAGGTCCCGCTAAAACTATGACGGAAGTCGTAGTCCGAGTTTCCGTAGTTTGGATGGCGAAGGTTGTAAGGATCGAACTGCGTACGGAAGGAATCGCCACCTGTCTGCGTGCTGTAGGGCAGCAAGCCACCATTCGACAGCGTGTCCAAGCTGTGAGCATAAGTGTAGTTAACTGTCCCCTGCAGGCCACGAGAGAGCCGGCGTGAGAACGTCGCGGTCAAGCCATCGTAGTTGGAATAGCCGCTGTTGCTGATTTCACCCACGTTGCTGAACCGAAAGTCCGGTCTAGTTGTAGGTAACGAGGCCGGGCAGACAGCCGGGCCTAGCGTGCAAAATGTATTCAGCCCTTGGTTGGGCGTGAACAGGTCATAGCCGTGGTTGCCTACATAATTCAAGGCAAAGGAGTTGCGCGTACCGATACTCTTTTCCACCATCAGGTTCCATTCCAAGTATTTGGGATTCCTGACATTGGTGTCAACCGAGTTGAAGTTCGGCCTCGCGAAGGGAATAGGCGCCAAAGCTGCTTTGATGCTGTTATATGTCCCCCCGGATGCAAACAGACTGTGCAGAGCGCCGTTGGATGCCGTTACTTGCGTGAATCCATCCGGAACTCCATTGAGGGAAGTGCCAGGCGCAATTGGAATGTTGTCATTTGGTCCACCAACGGTTCCCTGGACGGTAAAACTGCTGACGTTGGGCAGGTTGGTAATGAAGCGATCGGCCAAGAAACCTGGATAGAGGTCGGTGAAGAGTCCAACTCCGCCGCGAATCACCAAGCTGCTGTTAACACTGTAGGCGAAACCACCGCGCGGAGCAAAAACCACCCTCTCTAGTTTCGGGAAAGCCTGATAGAGTCCCGTGACGACCGCCTGGTTGTAGGGTAGCGTTCCGTTTGTATCGTGGGGTATGGAGCCAAACGGATTGGCGAGCCGCGAGAAACAATTGTGGTGGCAGACTTCCGGCGAGTTGCGGTCCGCGCGCATGGCCAATGTCACCTTCAATTTGTTCGTGGCACGCCATTCGTCCTGAACATAGAAGCCCAGGCTGATGTAAGAGATAGGCTGCTCCGTGGCATTGGCAAAACTCTTCGAAATAAAATCGCCCTTTGCTCCTGTGAGCTTGCCGTTGAAAAAGTCGGTCATACTATTGAATTGTACCGTGCCGCTGGTATTGGGACCCGCTGCAAAGCTGCTGATGTTGTTGCGCCGAATGTTGGTGCCAACCTTGATTCCGTGAGTGCCTCTGGTCCAGGAGAAATCGTCCACGAACTGGTACTGGGCAACATTTCGCCCCTGCGGAAAGTTATTGTCAGTACCGCCCAAGTTTGAGAACGAGCCGTCGTTGAACACCAGCGTCGTCGGGAAAAGCTTAAGCGCACCAGACAGGTTCGGAGGGCCGAAGATCGCGCTGTAATACAGACCCGATGCAATGAATTGATTCGTCGTGTGACTGTTGATGACGCGGGTCCACATCATCTGGCCGTCATCTTCTGGCTGCACGCTATTTGCATTGAACAGCGCGTTGATCGGGTCGGTACCCGTGGCTTGAACTCCGCGGTCTTGCTTGTAACGGAACTTCAGCGTGTCCTTTGGCGTCATATTATAGTCCACGGTAAAGCTCATCAATCGTTCCGTGTTCAAGTTATTCTGGGCACTGCGAAACGTATTCGCGCAGGCCCCGGTGCCAAGCCCAGTAAAATCACCGCAACCAGGCACGCCGTTGAGAGGAGCTGCAGAGCCGGACCCAGGTGCTCCGTTGTAAACATTGAAAATCGTCGTATAGAAAGGTACCTGGCTGGGATTGTTCGCAGTCAAGTTATTAATTACAGCTGTTTCAAAGGCTTTGGTCGGCACTACGGTCGGAGTTCCTCCACTTGGGAGTACGTACCGCAAGCCCTCGCTATCACCAAAAAAGAACAGCTTGTCTTTCTTGATCGGACCGCCGAAAGAGCCAGCCCACTGATTGCTGTTCGCGAAGGGGCGCGGAGCCTGAGGGCTCGATATATTGGGATCGCCGCCTCCGTTATTAAACCAGTCGTTCGCGTTCAAGTAACGGCCATTCCAAAACCAAGTTGCATTCCCATGGTACTTGTTGCCACCGGATTTGGTTGTGTAGTTCACGTTCGCGCCCGCTTGCCGGCCGTATTCTCCTGTGTAGCCGTTGGTGACGATCGTGATCTCTTGTAGTTCGTTAGCGCCCAACAAGAGGTTGCTGGCCCCAGAGTTGTTCAAATTCAAATAGGGATCGTTGTAATCATTGCCATTTACTGTGTAGAGGTTCGAAGTACCCGGCATGCCGTTTGCCGTAAAGTTGCCGTAGCCGGCTCCCGTGCTAAGGGTGACACCCGGGCTGGTCATCGCGTAGTTGGTGATGTCTTGACCCGGACTCGGTTGCAAACCAATGGTCTTCTCGTCCACCGTCGACGCGAGGTTCGCGTTCTCCGTGTGCAGCAGCGGAGATTCCGCCGTGACCTCAATCGTCTGGGACTGCGTACCCACTTCCAGTTTGATCGGCACTGTCGTAACCTGACCGAGAGACGAAATCACAGTGAGTCTCATCGCTCTGAAACCGGCGACGCTCACGCTCAGCGCATAACTGCCCGGCCTCACCAACGCGAACCGGAAGGCGCCGTTCGCCCCGGTAGTTGTCGACTCATTGGTTCCTTGTTCAGAACTGCTCAGATTCACCGTCGCATTCGGAACGACGGCGCCCGCAGGATCCGTAACCGTCCCGTCGATTTCCCCAGATACCACACTCTGGGCCCATGCTTGGCTGGCGGAAAAGCCGACCAATAGGAGCAGGGCAAAGAACTTCAGAAAACGAGAGTAATACATCGTTAATGCCTCCTAAATTTTTGGAAAATCCCCGAAACCCCAAACATCACGCACAAATATGGGACTCATTGATGCCATTCGGGGTGCAATCTAAATTCCAAAGATTCAAATTGTCAAGGTAAAATTAAGCTCCGCTAACTGCAAATTTATGTTCGCTTTACAAGGTATGTGGTCTTGGCTCTGAATTCGCGCCTTCCGCTTTCATACGATGGGGCATATAGAACTATGAAATTCAGAAGAAAATGAGTAGGCACGACTCCGCGCAGACTAGCAGTACACCATACTTCCCACCTAGTCCCGGTACTCGCTGCCACCACTCCCCTAATTCTTGAAGTTGCGGCCCCAAGAAGACCTGCGGTTCCGTCCGCGGACATGAGCCAACAGCTAGAACGAAAAGAGTAAGCCACTGACTCCTTCGGCAAAGGTTTGCTCAGGCGTGATGAGGCTTACGACGAGGTAGCCCTCCGACGGAAATTCGTAAAAGTGACCCGGGTGAACAGAGACAGCCTTTGTCTTCAGGAGTTCGATCGCTAAGTCCTCGTCCGAGCGCATTGCGGGGACCCGCAGCACGGCGCACCAAGCGCCTTCAACTTTTAGCCGCGAAGCAGCTTTCTGCACCGCCAACTGGCGGTCGAGTTCCGTGAGATTTTGCCGGACGCGCGACAGCACCTGCTGCTGGAAGGTGTGGCGCTGTTCAAGAAAACTCGGGATGGCCAGTTGCACGGGCGCATTCACGGAGAGAAACGTGTCGGCAATGACTTCGAGGCGTGCAAGCGCTTCGCTCTTCCATTGTTGCGGGCCGCTGGCGATCAACCAGGCAGCCTTCATCTGTGGCAGCCCACAGATCTTCGATAGGCCGCTCAGCGTAAATGTCGGCGCGCCGCGATTGGCCGCGAAGCTCGCGGGACGGTTCTGATCGAGCGTGAAATCCAGAAACACTTCGTCGGCGATGATGGGGATCTCGCGTGCGGAACAAATGGCATTCAACTTTGTCATCTCTGCGGACTTGACGTAATTCCCCGTTGGATTATTCGGGTGAACGACAATAACTCCGCGGGTGCGCGGGGTGATGGCCTGCTCCATGGCGCGGAAATCGATCTGCCAGCCGTGGTCGTAAAGCAGCGGATAGCGCACCAGACGCACGTCCTGGATTTCCGCCAGAAAATCAAACAGCGGATAACTGGGCGAAGGAATCAGGAGTTCATCGCCCGGGTCGCAGAGCGTTCGGAAGACATAGCTGTACGCTTCGCTGGTGCTGGTCGTGAGGAAAATATCCTCAACCGAAACGCTATCGTCGCGATCGGCATAATAGCCGGCCACCGCGCGGCGAGCGCCTTCCAGCCCCCTCGGGTTGGGCTCATAGGAAAGCGCCGCCGGATTGCTCAGCGCGTTCAGAATGGCGGAACGATCGTATTCGAATCCGCATTCGGTGGGATTCGAAACGGTCAAGTCCAGCAACGGCTTCCCCGCTGTGCGATGCGCCGCCAGCGCCAAGCTCAGCCGGTTCGGCGCCAGATTCCAATTGGTGCGCTTAGCAAACATTTTCGAAGCCGCATCATTATACGGGCACCGCCGCATTTGTAGTGGCGGGCCGGAACTTGTCCCGCCTGCCCCGAGCTTCTCGTGACCGGGTCGGGAAACCCGTTCGGCGAATCCTTGAAATGCTGAATTTTGGTGGATTAGAAATTCATTTGCCCAAATACAGCAGCGCCAGCAGGAAAACCCACAGCCCATCCATGAAATGCCAGTAGTAAGAAGCAACTTCCGCGGCCATGGAACGCGACAAATTCGCTGTTTCGACTTTGCGAATCAAAACATACAGCAGCGCGCCGACTCCACCGAGAAGATGCACACCATGCGCGGCGGTGAAAATATAGAAAAAACTGCTGGCCTGGTTGCTCGCAATGTAAACGCCTTGCGCCACCAACTGCCGCCAGGCAATCAGCTGTCCGGCGACAAACAGGAATCCTAATACCGTGGTGACCGTCCAGAATTTCCGGAAGCCACGCAGGTCCGCAAGGGAGAGCCGCCGCCGCGCTGCTTCCAGAGTGAAACTGCTGGCGAGAAGAATGCCGGTGTTGGCCCACAGAACCATCGGCAGATGCACCGAAACCCACGCGTTGCTGCCGCGCCGGAGCACGATGAACGCGCTGGAAAGCGCCATGAAAAACATCAGAATGGAAACAATGCCGAGAGTGATCGCGGTGGAATAGCGCCGCGGAGTCGGCGGCCACTTGCGGCGGCGATTGTTATCGTCGCCATCTCCGTCATCGCCTCCGCCGGCGGGCGGGGTGGGGCCGCCGCCTCCGCCGCCGATGTCATCGGTGATCAGTTCTTCGTCCGGAAATGCGGTTGTGCCCGGCATGTTGACGTTCTCTCTTCCGCGAACTTCAATCTCTCCGCTTCATTCTCCGTACTTCATTCTTCTCCCTGCCTCATTTTCCAGATTCGCGAGCTTTGACGACCTGTTCCCTTCGCTACGTGGGCTCCTTGCGAATCTCGCCTCGAATCTCTGGGCAAGCCGGGGCGAGATGCTGCGGCACGAAATCTTCGGCCACATCCGGCACGCTGAATTCGTAAGCCCCACGATACACCACCGGGTCGCTCGCGCCAAAATCATCGGCGGGCGGCGGCGAGGAGACGCTCCACTCGAGCGTTGTGGCGCGCCAGGGATTGCATTCCAGGGCGCGTTCGCCGTGCCGCAGGCTCCAAAGAAAATTGATGAGAAAGATGCCCTGCGCGAACACGGTGAGGAGAATCGCGAAAGTAATGAACGTCCGAATTGCGGAGCCGGCGGCGGCAACGGAAGCCAATGCGCTCGCTGGGGAAACGCGGGAATGGGCGATGAGGCCGAGCCAGTGCATGGGCATGAAAACGCAGTAGACGCCGGCAAAAGTCAGCCAGAAATGAATTTTGCCGAGCGGCTCGTTCAAGCGGCGGCCGAAAATTTTGGGGAACCAGAAAAACAGCGCGCCGAGAATGGCGAACGTCGCGGCAACGCCCATCACGAGATGGAAATGGCCGGTGACGAAATCGTCGCTGACGGCGGCTGCGGCTAGATCGTGGCGGGCGAGGAAAATTCCGGAGAGGCCGCCGGAGAGAAAAAGCGAAATGAAGCCAAGCGCGAAAAGCATGGCGGTGTTGAGCTGCACGCGCGCGTTCCAGAGCGTGCCGAGCCAACTGATCAAAAAGATTGTTGCGGGCAGACCGAGCGAAGAAGCCAGCAGCGCAAAAACGAGCGGCGAGAAAGGGTTCATGCCGCTGGAAAACATGTGCTGGCCCCAAACGCAAAATCCGAAAACGCCCACGCCGCACAATGCCAGGACGACGAGGCGTTCCTTCCAAACGGGCTTGCGGGAAAACGTGGAAACCAGATGCGTGACGAGGCCGAAGCACGGCAGCATGGCCACGTAAACTTCCGCTTGCGCGAAAAACCAGAAGAGACGCTGCCAGAGAATGGGAACGGCGTTGGCGATGAGGCTGGGCGGCTGACTGGCGATGAAATCCAGCATCGGAAAAAAGCGTGTGCCCAGGAGTCGATCCGAGAGCAAACAAACGCAGGCCGCCAGCAGAATGCTGAAAATCAACAAACCGAGAATGGCGTTGATGAACCAAGCCCAAACCGTCAAGGGCAGCCGCGGAAGAGTCATGCCGCGACCGCGCAAGTCGATCGTGGTAACGCTGAAATTGAGCGCATTGAGCAGCGACGCGGCGCAAAAGATGGCGACGCTGACGATCCAGAGGGTGATGGCGGGTTGCGGGGATATGAAAAACGTCGCGGTCAGGCCGAAGAGCGAGACCACCGTGGCCCAGAACGCAAGAAGATTCAACGCGGGGAAAGCCATTTCGCGCGCGCCGATTTGCAGCGGAAGAAAATAGTTTCCGAAGCCGGCTTGCGGCGCCGCCGTCAGCACCAGAAAAACCATCAGCGAACCATGCAGCGTGGTAAGCGCCGCAAAGCGATCCGGCGAGTTGCCGAGGCTGGAGAGAAACGGAAGATGCACTCCCGGCCAAACCAGGTGGATGCGCATAAGCAACGACATCGCCATGCCAAGAAAAACGCTGAAGAGAGCGAGCCAAAGATAGTTGAGGCCGATGGCCTTGTGATCGGTGGCGAAAATGGTGCGGGACAGGAAGCCGGGCTGCGGCGATTCCGCGTGATTTGCTGCGCTGTCCTCGTTTGACATACTTGCTCGGGAAGCCCCTGAGCACCCGCGGCTGGATCCAGCCACCGGGCGCGGGATAAATAGAATACATCGGTGAGGAAAAGGCAAGGGGCGCACTAGGCGCGTCTGAACGTCCGAAGGTCTGAACGTCGGAACGTCGAAGAAGCACGACACACCCTCCCCCACCCCGGGTGGTTTTTTGCAAAGAGTGCGGAATTGCTTGAAAACAAGAGAGTTGAGTTTTTCGTTGGTGCAAAAGAGTGCGCAAGGATGTGAAAAGAAAGAACTTGAGTGCAGTGGCGAGTGACGAGTGGCGAGTGGCGAGTTCCAGAATGGGAATTGTTGGTACACACCCCGGCAGTTTTCGTAAGAGCGGCAAGCAAAGGACTTCCGGGATACGGAACTTGGAAGTGCGTACGGAAGATGGGAGGTAGGGGCGAGGAAAGGAGCGAGGAGGATAGAGACAGGTGTCTGGCTTGAAGGATGTACCCCCTGCTTTTTGTAAGTGTTGCATCTACAGGGTTTAGCCCTGCGGTAAGTCTTTTGTTTGCAACACTTGCGGGGAGGTTTATAAGTGTTGCAGCTAAAGGACTTATGGGGACGGACTGTCGGCGAGAAAGCAACTGGGAGGGATGGAAAGATTTTGGAGGAGTTAGAAGGACCGCGCGACGGGAGGGCATGGCTTACCTGGGCGACGAAGAATCTTGTCGACCTAACGAAAGCTATTATATCATATTGGTACTGTATGTCAAGGGTTATTTATAAGTCGTTTGAATGCTAATGGATGGCGGGGACCGTTTGGAGCAACACCGTGAAAGTGCTTGATAGTGGAGCTTGGAATTTGACGAAAGTCAAAAGCCCCAGGTGCAAAACCGGCACCCGGGGCACCCGGCTTGGAAACTAGAAATTGGAAAAGCGAAGCTAAGAGAAGAGAGATTTCATCGCGCACACAGATCGTGCGTGATGGCGCAGATGTCTCTCTGCGCGGGCCGACCGCTTCGCAGGAACAAAGCGGAAAGAAAAAATCGGCCTGCTCCGCTCGATCCCGTAGAACCATCCGGGATGCACAAAACGCAAATGGCCGGCGGTGGGCTGCGCGGTGGCTACTGTTCGGGGAGTTTTTCTTCGAGTTCGCTGGCGAGTTTGTGGACGTCGGTAGTTTCGCTGAAGCCTTGGACTTGCTGGGTGGCGGATTTCACGTCGACGCCGGTGTGCTGGCAGAGCTTTTGCAGCATCTGGAGCATCATGGTGAGCTCCTGTTCGGCGAGCATGCCCACTTGAAGATCGAGATGGGAGCGGCGCTCCGCTTGGCGAGCCATGCGATTCTGGCTGATGAGCACGAAGATCGTCAGGAAAACGCTTTCGGAGGAGACAAACAACGCCAAAACGCCGAAGGGGAAAGGATCGAAGGCTTTCACGCCGGGAATCAAGTTGAGATTCACGATGCTCCAGACGGCAACCAAAATCGCGTGGAGCACGAGGAATTTTACGCTGCCGATGAATTTTACGATGGCGTCGCTGACGTGCTCGGTGGGTGTGCGGCGATCCAGGGCTTCCTCTTCCAGCTTGGCAATGGCGGCAATATTGAATTGCGTGGGATTATTCGCCATTTGGTCAGACACCGCTTTAGTCATGCACGGAGCTCCGGGCCTTTCAGGATCGACATTCACAGACGCGATGGGCAAGCGACTGTGTACTTTGAAACCTACGGCCGACTGACGGCGCTGGTTTGTGTGGGAGCCTGAGTGTCAGACGGATAGACAATGATGTCGACAGTGCCCCAACCAGAATCGGGGGTCGCACTTTTTCCTTTCCCGAGTCCGAGGGTCTTGAGTTGGGCATCATCAAAGGAGAAATTGGCGACGAGGTAGTCCCGCACGACCATGGCGCGAGCCTGCGCCAGGACCAAGTCCTTTTGCGTATCGCCCGTCGTGCCGGTGGAAACGACGACCACGGCGAATCCAAACTCCGTGTCGGTGAGAAACTGGCCGGCCGCACGCAAGGATTTCTGGTTCTTTGGTTTGGCGGAATCCACGTTATCGAAGAGCTGTTTGGATTCGAAAGTGAAGGTTTTCAGAGGCGCCGTCTGGGGAAGCTGCGGGATTTCGTTTTTCGCCAAGTCAGAAGAGTTTTCATAGCCGCGTTTCTTGAAATAACCGCGCAACAGAACATTGTGCTGCATCGCTTCCATGTTTTCCTGGAAGGCGGCGACTCCGGCCTGGGCATGCGTGACGGTATCGCGCAGGCCAACAGTGGTCTGGTCCATCTGGGTATAAATCTTCTTATCGTTGACCAGAGCACCGATAGTTCCCTGACCCTGGTTGATCTTGCCGGTAATGGAACCCAGATTCGCGGCGGCCACGGTGACGTTGTCCAGAATGCCGTCGGCCTTTTTCATGAGGGCGGCAATGACGAGCGGGGGTTCGCTGGCGATGGTATCGTCATCCTTTACGTTCAGGGCCTGGGCGGAGCCGAAGGAGATGGAGATAAATTCGTTCCCCAGGAGGCCTTCCGTCTCGATGGCCGCTACCGAGTCCTGCTTGATGATGTCGTGCGTGGAGCGCTGGAGATCCATCAGCACGGTGATTTTGCCGGTGGGCTTGTCCGGCAACTTGATGTCGCGCACGCTGCCGGTGTTCACGCCGCCGACGCGCACTTCCGCGCCGGGGTCGAGACCGACCACGGTAGCGAACTCCGCTTTCAATCGATAGGTGGGGGTAAAGAGATACTGCTTGCTCCCGATGATGAAAACTCCCGCCGCCAGAATCGCCAGCGTCGCAATAATAAAAGATCCGAGCCTTGCCGCTCTTGACATATATGCTCCCTAGGAATCGCGTTTCAAAAATTCCGAGACAAATTGGTTATCGCTTTTTTCAAGCTCGTTGAAGGCGCCTTCGATCAGCACTTTCCCTTCGTGCAGCAGTGCCAGGCGATCCGCGATGGTCTTTGCGCTGTGCAAGTCATGCGTGACCACAATAGAGGCCATGTCGTGCTCCTCCTGCAATTTGAGAATCAGCTCATTGATTTCACCAGAGGTGATGGGATCGAGTCCCGCGGTGGGTTCATCGAGCAAGAGGATAGCGGGCTCGAGAGCGAGCGCGCGCGCCAGCCCGACGCGCTTCTGCATGCCGCCGGAAAGATCGCTGGGCATTTTCTTGAGATCGGCTTCCATGCCGACGGCGGAGAGCAGTTCCTTGACGCGAATTCCCTGCTCGGATTCCGTCATTTTTGTATGGCGGTTTAGGGGAAAGGCAACGTTCTGCTCGACGGTCAGGGAGTCGTACAGCGCGGCATGCTGGAACAGGAAGCCCATTTTTTTCCTGATTTCATTGATGGCGTCGATTGGAAGGAGGGTGATCTCTTGTCCGTGGATTCGAACGGAGCCGGAGTCGGGCTTTTGCAGGCCGATGATCAGCTTGAGCAGCACGCTCTTGCCAGTGCCGCTGCGTCCGAGCACGGCCAAAGTTTCCCCACTCTGCACGGTCAGATCAATGCCGTCCAAGACGATTTGGCTGCCGAACAACTTACGTAAGCCTCTCAAGAGTACGGCAGGGCCTTCACTTTTCTCGCTGGAGCTTTCTATCGCCGGAGTGGCGCGGCTCTCCTCGCCGGCAAGCAGGACTCCTTGTTCAGGACGCATCATGAAAAAAACACCAGGATGAATTTCACTAAAATGACGTCGGCGAGAATGACAAAGAGCGAAGAGAGGACGACGGAACTCGTGGCGGAAAGCCCCACGCCCGCGGTACCGCCCTTGGTGTTCATTCCCTGAAAGCACCCGATCATGCCGATGATCAGACCGAAGACGGCGGTTCGAAAGGTTGGGGCCAGGAAGTCGCTGAAGGTGGCGCCGACAAAACCTTGATCGATGAATCTGTGGAAGGAAACCGGCTCGACCAAAGCATCCGCGACCCAGCCGAAGAGCACACCGCAGAAATCAGCGGCGAGGGTCAGCAGCGGGAGCATCAGGATGCAAGCCACAATGCGTGTGAAGGCCAAAAACTTGTATGGATTTACGCCGGAGGCCTCGATGGCATCGATCTGCTCAGTTACCTTCATGGACCCCAATTCAGCGCCGATGCCGGCCCCAACCCTGCCGCTGACAACCAGGCCAGTCACGATAGGACCCGTCTCGTGGATGATGGAGTAAATGAGAGCGGCGGGAAGCATGGACTTGGCTCCGAATCGAACCAAGCTGCTGCGGCTTTCCAAGGAGAGCACGAAACCGATGGCAGCACCGGCTAGGGCTACCAGGGGCAAGGACCGGGAGCCTATTTCGTCGAGCTGACGAAGCAGCTCGCGGCCTTCAAAGGGGCGCCGAACTGCGGCGCGCACCACCTGCCACGCAAAAAGACCGAGATCCCCAAACCACTCGAGGAAGCGGTTGATCGGACTCCAGACGGAAGTGAGAGTAGATCGCATGAGTGACCCAGGTTGCGTGCGTCCGAGCTAATCCAGCGGCGAGGAATGAAATTCCCCCTCTGCCAGAAACTTCCGGTTCGAGATCGAGGGTGGCTGCAGCAATAGGCCTGAGAGGAACCAAGATCCTTAGAGTTAGAGATACCACGGTGAGAACTCAGAAGTCTGTTCTAAAGGGGACACAAAAAGCAGGGCATCTCCATGTGCAGGGAATTTGGTAAGGGCGCCGGACGCTTTTGTGACCAGCGATGCGCGCGCTGAAATGGTTTCAATTTGGCGATTGGAGGATGCACATCCGGGGCAGGACGAAATGAAGCCTGTTCAAGCTCGTGAAATTGGCAGATCGTTTTTACTGGCCCTTCCTCGAACAGTTTTGCGGCGCCCACCTCCCGGCACGCCAGGAGGTCAACCCATGGATGGAAGCAAAGAAAATCTCAAGCGAGACCGCCGTTCGTCCTGCCGCCACAGCCTGAAGACCGCGCTTCGCGTACGCGTTTGGAAGTCTGGCATGCCGGAACACCGGGCGGAGTCGGTCAATCTTTCGCAGCGCGGGATTTACTTCGCGACGAAGCGGTCCTATCGTGAAGGGGAAATCGTGGAAGTGCTGCTGAAAATGCCGGAGGAAGTGAGCGGCGAGCCGACCACGGAATGGCGGTGCACGGGCCACGTGGTGCGGGTCGAGCCGATGCGCAGGCCGGAGGGGAAGGTGGGGGTGGGAGTGCAGTTCTACTACTGCGAGGTTTCCCAGGGGGAACAGGCTCCGCTGGTGGTCGGGGATGTGACCTCGTGGCGCATGATGTCAGCAACCGAGAGAAGAGCGGGGCGCTGAGGGGATGGGCAAATTATCCAGCGAAAAAATTTGGTGCGGTCGAGAGGACTCGAACCTCCACGCCTTGCGGCGCTAGCACCTCAAGCTAGTGCGTCTGCCAGTTCCGCCACGACCGCGATGATAACCATCGTAAAGGCAATAAAGGAGGCTGTCAAACCAGGAGATTGCAGCGAAAAAAACAAGCGGGCGGCCTCCCCGGCAGGATCGGGGCAAGCAGAAGGCCTCCCCTACAACAGAGTCACGGTTTCTTCGACGGCGCGGGTGCAGGTTGCGAAGTTGCCGGTGGCTTAGAAGCAGGTTGCGTATTGGATTGCGGCGTCGATGGCGCCGTTGTTGGGGCCGTCGTCGCCGGAGAGGGTGCCGGTGCGGCTGGAGTTGTTGCAGGCGTGGTCGCGGGAGCCGCAGGGGCCTTCGCAGGCGCGGGCTTTGGGGCGGGCTGCGAAACTCGCTCGAGGATCGAGCTGCCCTGGCCGACGGCCTTATCGGTGTGCAGGACCATAGCCATAGCGCACAGCATGAACATGACGGCGCACCAGGTAGTGGCTTTGGAGAGCACGTTGGCGGCGCCGCGCGGACCGAAGGCCGTCTGGCTGCCGGCGCCGCCGAAGGCTCCGGCGAGGTCGGCGGCTTTGCCGCTCTGGAGCAGCACGACGATGATCAGCACGAGACAATTCAAGATGAAAAATGTGTTGAGCAGCCATACGGCGAAGCGGAAACCGAGTACAACAATTCCGAAGCCAATCAGCAGCGCGACGACCCACTTCATCCAACCTGGCATTTTGAAAACCTCGCTCAAGATCTAAAGATCGCGGGATAAACTTGCCGCTTTAACCGACAAACCCTTAAAACCAAAGGCCGGCAAGATGCCGGCGCTACCTAAAATTCACAAGCGCGGCGAACGATTTCGGGTCGAGGCTTGCTCCGCCAACCAGCGCGCCGTCCAATTCGTCCTGGGCCATCAAACCCTGGATATTGTCGGGTTTGACGCTGCCGCCGTAGAGAATCCGCAGAGCGGAGGCGAGGTGGACGGAAAACTTCTCACCCGCGCATCGCCGGAGGAATCGATGGGCTTCGGCGGCAATTTCCGGGGTCGCGGTGCGGCCCGTGCCGATGGCCCAGACCGGTTCGTAGGCAACCAGAATACGGGAGAACTCCTCCGGGGTCAACGCGCCGGGCCCACCGTTGAATTGGCGGCTGAGCACCTGTTCGGCAAGGCCGGCGTCGCGCTCTTCTTGCGTTTCGCCGACGCAAACAACTGGAGTGAGGCCGCTGGCCAAGGCTATTAAAGATTTCTTGGCAACATTGTCGTCGGTCTCGCGAAAAAGCTGGCGGCGCTCGGAGTGGCCGATGATGACGTAGCGGCAGCCGGCTTCGGCCAGCATGGGAGCGGAAACTTCGCCAGTGAAGGCGCCTTCTTTGCTCCAGGAAACGTTTTGGCCGGCGATGGCGACGTTCGAATCTTTGGCGGCGTTGACGGCGGTGGCTATGGCGGTGAACGGCGGGGCTACGACTATGTCGCAATGCTTTGCAGTGGCAACCAGCGGAAGGAAGGAGGAGAAAAACGCGCGGGTGTCGGCTAGCGTCTTGAACATTTTCCAGTTGCCGGCGATTACGCGGCGCCGCATGTCAAGGCCTCCAAAGTGAAGGAGGACAGGCAGGAATGCCTGTCCCACTCGAGGAAGATAGTTAGTGTGGTCATTTGTCGGTAAGGGCTTCGACGCCGGGGAGTTTGCGTCCGCCGAGGAATTCGAGGGAGGCGCCGCCTCCGGTGGAGATGTGGGAAATTTTGTCTGCGACGCCGGATTGGTGGACGGCGGCTACGGAATCACCGCCACCGACGATGGAGGTGGCACCGCTGCCGGTAGCGGCAGCAACAGCTTTGGCTACTTCTAGAGTACCTTTGGCAAATGCAGGCATTTCGAAGACTCCCATGGGGCCGTTCCAGACGATGGTTTTGGCGGCGGCAATTTTCTGGCGAAAAGTGTCGATGGTCTTGGGGCCGATGTCGAGGCCCATCCAGCCCTCAGGGGTGGCGGAAACGGAAACGGTTTGCGTGGCGGTACCGGGCTTGAATTCGGCGCCGACGACGTGATCGACGGGAAGAAGCAGGGCGAACTTTTTTTGCTGGGCTTCGGCGCGGAGGCGCTTGGCGAGATCCAGCTTGTCGTCTTCGACGAGCGACTTGCCGATGGGCTGTCCTTCGGCTTTGAGAAAGGTATAGGCCATGCCGCCGCCGATGAGCATGGCGTCGGCGATGTTCATCAGGTTTTCGACGACTTCAATTTTGTCGCTGACCTTCGCGCCGCCGAGAATGGCAACAAAGGGGCGCGCCGGATTGGTGACCGCCTTGCCGAGATAGGCCAATTCTTTTTCCATGAGCAGGCCGGCGGCGGATTGCTTGACGAAGCGGGTGATGCCGACGACGGAAGCGTGGGCGCGATGCGCGGAGCCGAAGGCATCGCAGACGAAAAGGCCGTCGCAGAGGGCGGCGAGCTGCTTCGAGAAGGCTTCGTCGTTTTTTTCTTCCTCGGGATGGAAGCGCACGTTTTCGAGGAGGAGGATATCGCCGTCGGCGAGGGACTTGCTCTTTGACTCGGGGACCGGCCCGACACAATCGGAAGAAAATCGAACGGGCTGGCCGAGGAGTTGTTCCAGCTTTTTGGCGACGGGCAAGAGGGAGAATTTCGCGTCGGGGCCGCCTTTGGGACGGCCGAGATGTGAAGCGAGCACCAGGCGGCCGCCTTTTTGCATGGCGAGGCGGAGCGTGGGGAGCGCTTCGCGAATGCGCGTGTCGTCGGTGACCACGCCGTCTTTGAGGGGGACGTTGAAATCGACGCGGATGAAGACGCGCTTTCCGCGAAGGTCGAGATCGATGATAGTAAGTTTGTTCATAACTTAAGAAGTTCGTAGTGGCTAGTGGCGAGTGGCGAGAAAAACCGAGTTCGTTTTTTTCGCCACTCCTCGGCCGATTTCTCTAGAATTTGGAGGCCAAGAGTTTGATGAGGTCGCGGCAACGGCAGGAGTAGCCCCACTCATTGTCGTACCACGCCAGAACCTTTACGCAGCGGTCGCCGACGACCTTGGTGTATTCGGAATCGACGATGGAGGAATTCGAATTGCCCTTGAAGTCGGCGGAGACGAGTTCCTCTTCGGTGTAGGCGAGGACGCCCTTCATGGGGCCGTTGGCGGCGGCTTTTAGGGCGGCGTTGACGGAATCCTTGGTGGCGGGCTTGTCGACGAAAACGGTGAGGTCGACGACGCTGACGTTGGGCGTGGGCACGCGCATGGCGTAGCCGTCGAGCTTGCCCTTCAATTCGGGGATGACGAGATGCAGCGCTTTGGCGGCGCCGGTGGAACTGGGAATCATGTTGATCGCGGCAGCACGCGCGCGGCGAAGATCCTTGTGCGGCAGATCGAGTAGCTTCTGATCGTTGGTGTAAGAGTGGATGGTGGTCATCGTGCCGCTGTTGATGCCAAAGGTTTCCTGGAGAACTTTGGCGACGGGCGCGAGGCAGTTGGTGGTGCAGGAAGCGTTCGAAATGACGTGGTGCGCCGCGGGATTGTAGGTCTTGTCATTCACGCCAAGGACGAAGGTGGCGTCGGGGCCGTCGGCGGGAGCAGAGATGATGACTTTTTTCACAGGCGCCCGGAGGTGCTTCTTGGCGTCGGCGCCTTTGGTAAAAAGGCCGGTGGATTCGACGACGATATCCGCACCAACAGAAGCCCAGTCGATTTCGGCGGGATCCTTGGTCTTGAAAACCTTGAAGCTCTTCCCTTCCACGGCGATGGTGTCATCGGTATGCGTTACCTTGTGCGGAAGGTTGCCGAGAACGGAGTCGTATTTCAAAAGGTGCGCGAGAGTTTTCGCGTCGGTGACGTCGTTGACGGCGACGAACTGGATGTCCTTGTCGTCAAGCGCGGTGCGCATGATGTTGCGACCGATGCGGCCGAAGCCGTTGATGCCAACCTTAATGGGCATTCTTCCTCCGATGAAGTGTCCTAGATCGCGGCCTTACTGGATCGGATAAAGGCCACGAGTGAACAAGAAATGCTATGGGCTGCGCGGACAAAAGTCAACGCGCGGAAAACTTGTGTTAACGATCAGTGGACGACAACCGAGTTTATCAGTCATTTTGATCCGTTATGGTGTCTATGCTAATCAATCGCATCAGTTTATTCCGTGCGTTGAGTGTTGCCCTGGGATTACACCCGGGTATATGCTGCTGCCCAACATTTGCTCTAACTATGCGAAACCTGTCCAGGTTCATGTTTTTGTTGTTTCTGGCGTTCTTGGCGTGTTCAGGCAGCGCCAGTGGTCGAACAAAAGTCAGTTTGAAGGATGTACTCAGTGCAAGCGGGATTCAGAAGATTGCCTTCTCGCTGGTCCAATGGAAATTCGGGCACGGCTATGTAGTGATGCACGAGATTTACGCAATAACGGCGGATGACCCTTCGGCCAAGCTCATTCAAGCCGAAGAGTCTTCGAACCCGGCATGGTCGCCCGATGGATCTAAATTGGCATTTATTTCCTTCAAACCAGGGAAACACTCAGAGTTATATGTAGTCAACACAGATGGCAGCAATCGAATTCAATTGACAACAAGTAAAGGTGGTGGTGGCGTTAGCTGCACTTCTTGGTCTCCCGACGGAGAGAGACTTGCTTTTTCGGCTATGGCTGACAAGATTGCAAAAATCTTCGTGATTAACGCGGACGGTTCTGATCAGCGACTGGTCACAGAAGGTGGTTGTCCGAAATGGTCTCCGGACGGCAAGCAGCTTGCCTTCAGCCGTTACGAGGCCAGCACGAAAGCCCAGAGAACTCGGGTGTGGATCACCAATGTCGACGGCAGTGACGCGCGAGCCCTTACCGAGGACAAGATCGACTCGATAGCGCCCGATTGGCTGCCGGATGGACGCGGAGTAATCTTTGCATCGAATTGGGGCGGCAGAGCCAGACTCATGATCTACTCAAGCGACGTGGCTGGTACTGTTCGATTGATCAAAAAATCTGATAAGTACGATTTGTCCTACCCAAGCCTATCTCCTGACGGCAAGGTGTTGGTATGTCAGGTGTCAAAGGAGAGAGAGTTGCCGTCCGTGGCCGTGTTCCGGCTCGAAGGCACCGACATCAAACCCGTATTCGTCGCCAATGGGGGAATCCAGCCAAGCGTTCTTTGGAAACGGTGAGGTTAGAAGGTTCTAACAACCGGCAGGCTCCCTGCAAGGGAGATTGGTAATGGTCTCACCGCCAGTAGTCGGCCATAGCAGCGACAGGCTAACTCCCGATTAGTCGCGCCGGCTCAACCGGTCGGCGCAACACTTGTTCGAAGTCAGATGGTGTTGCATCGACCTGTTGAATCCACCCGAGTAATCGGAAACTGACACACTGCGAAAATTAGGCCGTTATAATGGCTGCTCGATGAGCCGTTGGACACCTGCATCTGTGCTGCGCTGGCTGTTTGATTCGGAACATGGGGCTTCGGGCCGCCTGCTTCCCCGCTGGATTTTTTTGCGGGCGCTGGGGCTGATTTATTATTCGGCGTTTTTCTCGCTGGTCTTCCAAATTCGCGGATTGATTGGCCCGCACGGGATTTTGCCGTCGGGCGAATACCTGCAGGCGCTGGCCGAACGATTCGGGCATGCGGGCTACTGGTATGCGCCTACGCTGCTGTGGCTATCGAGCGGTTCGCACATGCTGACAGGAATTTGCTGGGCGGGAATGATCGCCTCACTGCTGCTGGTCTTGAATATTTGGCCGCGCGGCATGCTGGCGGTTTGTAGCGCGTGCTTTCTCTCATTTGTCAGCGCGGCTCAAGATTTTTCAGGCTATCAGTCGGATGGAATGCTGCTGGAGGCCGGTTTTATTGCGATGTTTTTCGCACCGGCAGGACTTCGGCCAGGCTGGGGCGAAGAAAGCAGGCCTTCGCGCGCGAGCTTGTTCCTGCTGGTGTGGGAGTGCTTCCGGATTTACTTCGAGTCGGGCGTGGCGAAGATCGTGGGAGGCGACCCGCAATGGCGGAACTTCACCGCGCTGGACGAGTATTACCAGAACGGTCCTTTGCCGACCTGGATTGGCTGGTACATGCAGCACTGGCCACATTGGATTCATGCGGCGACGGCGTTTGGCACGCTGGCGCTGGAACTGGGGCTCGCATGGTTGATGTTCCTGCCGCGGCGACTGCGAATTTTGTGCTTTCTGATCATCACGCCCTGGCAGATAGGCATCATTCTGTCAGCAAATTACACGTTCCTGAATTACCTGGTTCTCGCGTTGGGATTTCTCTTGCTCGATGACCAGTTCGTGCTGCCGTGGCTGCCGCGCTTCCTGAAAAAGAGTTACCTCGCCACGAAGGAAGCCGAGCCACTCGGCGCCCCGACTCCCGAAGAGAAGTGGCGAACGAGAATTCGTACGCAAGTTTCCGCGCTGAAGCTCGCGGTTACCGCAGTGATGCTGACGTGGCTTTTCTATGCGACGCTTGCGCAACTGGTTTGGATGGTCAAGCCGTGGCCGCTGCCTCTCACGCCAGTCTCGGCACTGGAGCCGTTTCGCATCGCCAACCGCTATGGGCTCTTCGCGGTGATGACACGCGGACGGTACGAAATCGAGTTCCAAGGTTCGGACGATGGACAAACCTGGCTGATCTATCCCTTCCGCTTTAAGCCCCAAGACCCTAGCAAACCTCCGGGGATTTACGCGCCGTATCAGCCGCGCTTCGATTGGAATTTGTGGTTTGCGTCGCTGAGTTCGTGGCGCCAGGAACCCATCGTGGTGCGAACGGAACAGAGTTTGCTGCGCGGCGATGCCGACGTGTTGCTGCTTTTTGCGGGGAATCCATTTCCGCATGCTCCGCCGCGGCGGGTGCGCGCTGTAATTTGGCAATATTGGTTCACAACGCCAGCCGAAAAACGTACGCAAGGATTGTGGTGGAAACGGCAACAACTTGGCCTGTATGCACCTACTCTGGAACGCCAATCTGACGGAAGGGTTGTCGTATTGGACTGGCCACCGCCCTCCGAGCCCGGAGAATAGTTGAAGCCTCAATGTTGGTTCAAACAGGCTAGAAACTCGCGGCAGCTCCATGGATTGACTTAGTAGTTAAAATGCCACGTACATTGATTTATACTGGGGGAGTGTCCGACGAAAACGAAATCCAGAAGATACGTGAAGAAGAAATGGAGCGCGGCCGCCGGCCCAGTCATTCTGCGGAAAAAGAGAGGCGCCGCCGCTTAAAATCAACCATGACGACTGCATTGCGAACAGGAAATCGAGCGCTCTTCCAGCAGGTCCTTACCGCCCTCGGGAAGAAACCCGGGTCCGCCGAGTATGAGGAGTCGGTGAGAGAGTACGAGAAGTACCAGCGCGGACGAAGGTAGCCACCGTCTTTTCCGCTCTGCTGATTCGCTCCTCTTGCTCTTCCTCAGAGTACTGCGAGAGGTGTTTCAGGGCTATGTCGGTAAGCTTCTCCGCCGTTTCATTGAGGTTGGCAGTTCGTTTTTTGGGCATTGTAACTCCAGGCGCGGATCAATCGTCCGCCTTCCTATTAATAATTGTACCACCTACGCAATCTCGACTGACCAACAATCTATTGAGGGAACTGCTTGATCGAGGTGACGTGGTCGCCCTGGAAGCGGATGAAGACGGTCTTCGAGGGGGGCTGGCCGTAAATCCAGTCTTCGATGTCGTTGCCGTCGGAATCGCGCTCGCGCACTTTGTGGTCGGGCTTGCCGATGGCGGCGACGAGTTCCTCGCGGTCCATGCCGACCATGGGCTTGCGTTCCTGAATGGCCCTCTTCATTTCCGGAGGCAGCGTGTCGAACCACTGCACGGCAGCGGAACGCTCTTTGGAAAAGTTCAGGAAGGGCGAAAGGAGCTGCTTCAATTCCTCCGGCGTGAGGTCCGGCAGCGGTTTGCCGAATTCCAGGAAAAGTGTGCTGCCCATGCCGGGCTGCAGTCCCGGCGGACCCTGATCCTGCGCCGAGGCGGTCTGCATCCCCCCGGGATAACCGCCGCCCCCAAAGCCGATTTGGATATGGTCGCGCCAATGCTTCCTACCGCGCCCGCCGCCGTTCACATCCACGGCGATCTGATGGTCGTGAAACTCCAGTTTGGTGATCTGCACGTTGTCGCCACTATTGATCGCCGGGCCGTGCGAGGCGACGGCGCGATCGAGCAGGTCGGCCTGCAGAGGCTTGCCTACGCTGACGTGGAAACCTTCTTTGCCAGCGGGAAGGGTCTTGATGGCCTTGGCAAATTCTCCGGAGACGAAGCGGATCAGCGTCAGCTTGGATGTTTCCTGAAGTGTGGCGTTCTTCGCCGGCGGCGTGGTCTTGGAAGTGGATTCGCCCTGGGACTGCGCGCCGTCCGAGGATGCGCTGCCGTTCGGGAAGAGGGGAATCTCCTCGTTGGAAGGAAAACTGGGCGCGGGGTTCACGGGTGGACGAAGACTATTGATGCGCGGAACGTCCGCATCAGCAAAGAGCAAAAGCGTCAGCGATAAGATGAGCCAGTTGGACATGTGCACGATGGCCCCCGATTTGACCGGGAACCGACTACCCTATTCTACGATGCCAGAAGGCCCCTGAACAGGTGCCTGGCTCGAAAGCGGACCCCGTTCGCTTACCTGTCCTCGATTGATGTGGAACTGTACTACCGTGCGGGGATTCGCGCCATCCCTCTAACGAGACAAGACTTGAACGCCCTGGCGGTCGATAGTCATGGGCAGAACTTCAGCGCCGGCGTCGCGAATGGACTCTTGCACGCGTTCGCGGGAGCCTGGTTCGATCAAGAGGACCACGCAGCCGCCGCCACCTGCTCCACAAACTTTGCCTGCCAGCGCGCCTTTGCGGCGGGCGTTCTCGATGACGCGATCGATGGTCTTCGTTGAGATAGTAGGCAAATTTCGCTTGCGGAAAGACCACTCTTCGCGCATCAGGCGGCCGGTTTCAGGCCAGTCTGGCTTTTCCAGCGCCACGCGCATTTCCTGGGCAACTTCTGAGATGCGCTCGAGGCTTTTCTGTACGGCGCGTTTGCCTCCGATTTGCGCCTTGAAAACTTCCCAGTTGTTGATGCCGTGTTGGCGAGGCTTGCCGGTGTAGCAGACCATCACGCGGCGCTCGAGCTCGTCGAGATTGACGCGCAATTCGACGCGATGCTCTCCACCGGGCGGGAGTTCGATGGCGGCGGCGCCGCCGAAGGCTGGAGGATAATGATCCTGCGTTCCGGTGGGAACGTTGATGACGATGGCTTCTGCATCGCGGCTGATGTGGATCCAGTCGACTTTGCTCTTGCCTGCTCCGGTGAAACGGTCGAGCGCGGCACAAATGGCCACCGCCATGGCGCTGGAGCCGCCGATGCCTGCGCCCGCGGGAGCTTCGGAATCGGTGGTGAGGGTGAAGCCGCCCTGCGGCTCGAAGAACTTGGTGATCTCCGCGAGCAGCGGGAGGCGGTAGCGCTTGGCTTTTACGAGGGCGGCGAAGGAGGCGAAACTTTCTTCGCATTTGATGTCGCGGGAAACCAGTTGGATGCGGTCGTCGCTGCTGGGATGCGTTTCAATAGTGCAGGAGGCGTACAGAGAAATCGCGGCGTTCAGCGTGACCGCGCCGGGATGAAAAAGGTAGAGCGGCCAAATGTCGAGCGTGCTGCCGGCGAAGTCCACGCGGGTCGGTGCTTTGGATTCGATGATCATGTGCGCGACCTGCTCGATTCAGGGGGATTTCCAGCCGAGCCAGTTTGACGGATTAGGGCAGCCACCTCAAGGAATGACCAGCGTGGCTGTCCACAGAAAGGCAATGACGCGTGCAGCAGCGCTCGAGCGGAGAACCGCGCTTTTCGAAAGAGGCGGGGGCGTCAGCTACCGGCCGAAGCAGCGCGGTTGCGGGCGATGAGTTGCGGGCCGTCCTTCTTTTCCTGGGCGAGCGCGGGATTGGGCTCGAAGCAGCGGCGGCAGCGAGCTTCGTAGGCGCCCATGGCGCCGACGACGATGAGCTCTTCGCTTTCCACAAGGCGCTGCGTGTGAACCGCGGGATTGCCGCAACGGACGCAGATGGCGAGGAGCTTGGTGATTTCTTCGGCGATGGCGAGGAGGCGCGGCATGGGTTCGAACGGGCGGCCGCGATAGTCGGTGTCCAAGCCGGCGACGATGACGCGTTTACCGAGATTGGCGAGCTTGGTGCAAACGTCGACTACTTCGTCGCCGAGAAATTGCGCTTCGTCGATGCCGATGACTTCCGTGCGCGGCGACAGTTTTTCCATGATTTCGGCGGCTTTGAAGACGGCGTCCGAAGGAATGCCGAGGCCAGAGTGCGAGACGATTTCGTTGGCGGCGTAGCGTTGGTCGATGGCGGGCTTGAAGATCTGCACGCGCTGGCGCGCGATCTCCGCGCGGCGCAGGCGGCGGATCAGCTCCTCGCTCTTGCCGGAAAACATCGGGCCGACGACGACTTCGATCCAGCCCATGTTGCCTTTGACGATGTCCACGGTCGCTCCCTAAAAGCAGTTATCAGTCTTCAATTCTCGGCATTCAGCAAGGAAATTCGATCTTGAATCATGCGAATCCCTATCACCGTCGCATTTACCCCAATATGTTTGATGCGCTGGCGGCTGCGGCGCGATACATCTTTGCATTATAGAACGGCGCGAAGGCCGCAACGACGGCAACTCGAAATGCCTCCTGCCGCGAGATGAAATTGTTCGAAAGCACGCCCCAGGCGCCCTGGGCGTCGCGGATGCCGACAGCTCCGGCAAAGCGGTCGATTGCCACGGCAAGCTCCACGCCATTTTCGAGAACTTCGTGAGCCAAAGCTTCTGGCAGCTCGATGCTTCCGGAGCGGCCATAGTGGCCTCGCGCGCCATCGGAGACATAGGCCCAGCTCTCCAGGAAGACGTGGCGAAAGCCGTTCTGCGGCAATGCGCGATAAGTTGAAATTTCGTCCGCTGCTGCTGGGGCGCCTTCTTGCACAACATCGAGCCCGCCTTCCAGGCCGACGAAGTATTGCCAGGCCGCTCCGCTCGTGCGCGCCATTTCCACCAGCGCTTCCGCGCGCTGGCGAGCTCCGCGCATTAATTCGCCGGGCGACGCCGGCGTGTGGCTGACTCCGCTCTCCACTTCCACCCCGACGACTTCAAACTGAGCATCCTGGGCCAGAGCCGATGAAAACGCGTGCAGCGCCTCCGTGACGGCGTTCAGTTTTGGACCGCGCTTGCTGCCGACGGCGATGATGATTTTTTTCATTTGCAAAAATGGCGACGGCCTGATTCTAACGGTACTGGGAGGCAAATATCACGTGGAATTCGCAAGGCTGAGGAAAACTCCTGCCCAATATAACTCACTATCCTCCTTCCCACGAGTTAGACCGGCTTGCCGAGTTTGTGCGAAGATACTTTTTGGGTTAAACGACCCACTTGGGGCCTGATGCCATCCTCGCGATCCAGCCAATCTGGGTGCCTTCTCCGCGCAACCGCAATACAAGCCATTTGTGTCACGCTGCTTCTGAGCTCCGGGCTGGCCCAGCAAAACCCCGTGGAGAAGGAGCCCGTCCGGAGCACACAAAGCGGCATGAGCACGGGCGGCGCGCACGCTCCAGTAAAGGACGCACTTTCGCGACCGATTACGGCCGGTGGATTTGTTGATGGCGCGCCGGTCATTTTTGTCGATATAGCGCATGCGGCTGGCATCGACATATTCCATCATCGCTCGGGAACGCCAGAGAAAAGGACGATTCTCGAGACGCCCGGCTCCGGCGTGGCGCTGCTCGATTATGACAATGATGGCTGGCTGGACATTTACGTGCTGAATGGCTCGACTTTCCCCGCGCTGAAGGGCAAGGAAGCGCCGCCGCGCGCCATGCTTCTTCACAACAACCATGACGGCACCTTCACGGACGTTACCGAGAAGGCCGGCGTCGCGAACGAACGCTGGGGCTTCGGCGTAGCCGTGGGGGACTACGACAATGACGGGTGGCCGGACATCTATGTGTCGAACTTCGGCAAAAACCGGCTCTACCACAACAATCATGACGGCACATTTACCGACGTCGCGGAGAAAGCGGGCGTCACGCTCGGTGGCTGGTCAACCGGTGCAACCTGGGGCGACTACGATCACGACGGGTTCCTCGATCTGTTTGTTCCGGGCTACGCGAAGTTCAATCCCGATAATCCGCCGATTGCCGGAAAGGGTGGTCTTCCGGCGGGGTTTTGCCAGTTTCGTGGAGTCGAAGTCATGTGCGGTCCACGGGGCCTGCCGGGGGAGAGCGATCACCTGTTTCACAACAATGGCGACGGCACGTTTACGGACGTAAGCTTGAAAGCGGGTGTCGCCGACGCAAAAGGATATTACGGTTTTTCATCCGTGTTTGTGGACGTGGACGACGACGGGTGGGTCGATCTGGTGGTCGCGAACGATTCCGTACCAAAGTATCTTTACCGGAACAAGCACGACGGGACGTTTGAAGACATCAGCTATCTCTCGGGATTTGCGCTGAACGACGATGGGCGTGAGCAAGCCGCCATGGGAATCGCAGTGGGCGATTACAACCGTGATGGCAAAGTCGATCTTTACATCACGAATTTTTCCGACGATTACAACACGCTTTACCGCAACGAAGGCGACGCAACGTTCGCCGACGTCAGCTTTCGCGCTGGAATCGCGACACTGACGATCCCGTTTCTAGGTTGGGGCACGGGCTTTCTCGACTACGATAACGACGGGTTGCTCGACATTTTCGTGGCCAACGGGCACGTGTATCCGGGAGTTGATTTGCAGGATTGGGGCACAACTTGGGCGCAGCGGCCTCTGCTGCTGCGCAATCTGGATGGATCGAAATTCCAGGAGGTGCTGGCGGCAACAGGAAGCGGCCTCGCAGTTGTTGTAACGGCACGAGGGGCGGCGTTCGGCGACCTGTTCAACGACGGTCATATCGATGTGGTCCTGAACAACGTCGATTCGACGCCCACGTTGCTCCGCAACGTGGCCAAGAATTCGAATCACTGGATCACGCTAAAGCTGTTGGGAGGCCCCAAGAGCCCTCGTGATGCGATTGGAGCCAAGGTATTTGTTACGGCAGGAGGCGCGCGGCAACGCGCGGACGTCTTCAGCGGTGGAAGCTATGGATCGAGTTCCGATCAACGCCTGCACTTCGGCCTTGGAGCGGCAACGAAAGTGGACCGGGTGGAGATTCACTGGCCAAGTGGAGCAAAGGAAGAAATCACGATTCCCGGAGTCGATCGCTTCTTTACCGTGAAAGAAGGCAAAGGAATCGCTGCGCCGTGACGCGCTGGCCGAAACCCGATGCTCAACATTGCCGTGATCGCAACGTTGATTCCAGGCTTGCGGTTCTATTTCTCTGTTTGCTGCATTCAGTTCCACTAATGCTCGTCGCCGGCCAGGAGCATGCTCCAACTCCAACGACATCGTCATCGGGTCCTCCAGGGAAGTTCGTGGACATTACTGCACGCTCAGGAGCAAATTTCCGGTATCAAGCCTCGCACACCTCTAAGAAGTATCTGCCGGAAACCATGGGTGCGGGCGTGGCGCTTTTTGATTACGACAACGACGGGCGTCTGGACATTTTCCTGGTCAACGGTGCGCCGCTCGGTGATCCAACACCGAAGGGAACGATTCCCCAGAAAACAGGGCCGCAGTATTGGAACCGGCTCTATCACCAGAAGACGGATGGTACGTTCGAGGACGTCACGGAGAAGGCGGGACTGCAGGGAGCGGGATACGGAATGGGCGTAGCCGTGGGAGATTACGACAATGACGGCTACGAGGATCTGTATGTTACGGCGTATGGCGGAAACAAGCTCTATCACAACAATGGCGATGGCACTTTCGCAGACGTGACGCTAAAAGCCGGCGTGGGAGGCAGTGGCTGGTCGACGAGCGCTGCATGGGTTGATCTGGATGGCGATGGATTCCTTGATCTGGTAGTGCTGCGGTATCTCGAATGGGATTTTGACGACATCTGGTGCGGGGAACACAAAGAAGGATACCGGGCGTACTGCCACCCGGATTTTTTCAAGCCGATTTCTCCCCTGGTGTATCACAACAATGGGGATGGAACCTTTACGGAAGTAGCCGCGAAACTAGGACTCGCGCGACCGGGCAAGGGGTTGGGAGTGGCGATCGCGGACTACGACCGCGACGGCCACATCGATCTGTTTTTTGCGAATGATTCGATGGTGGAATATCTGTATCACAACAAAGGCGATGGATCGTTTGAAGAAGTCGGATTAGTTTCCGAAGTGGCCGTGGATATTGACGGCCGCACTTATGCCGGCATGGGAGTTGATTTCGCCGACTATAATAATGATGGATGGCCGGACGTTGTGGTCACCGACCTGGCCAATCAGCGGTATGCGCTTTATCAGAACAACGGCGACGGCACTTTTACTTACGTGAGTACGCAGTCCGGGCTTGCGCGGATCACGTTGGCACACTCGGGGTGGGGTGTGCGGCTCTTCGATTTCGACAATGACGGCTGGAAGGATTTGCTGATCGTGCAGGGCCACGATCTCGACACCATCGAACTGACGAATCCCAATCTGCGCTATCGCGAGCCGATGTTGCTGGCGCGCAATACCGGTAAAGGATTCGTGGATGTGTCACAAAGCTCCGGTGAAGTGTTCAACCAATCCTGGGTTGCGCGCGGATTGGCGATCGGAGATCTGGACAACGACGGGCGGCTGGACGCCGTGGTGACCACGAACGATGGACCGGCATATGTGTTGCACAACGAAACGCCTACCGCGAATCACTGGCTGCTCCTCAGACTCGTGGGGCACAAGAGCAATCGCGATGCGATCGGCGCGAGCGTAAAGCTGGTTACCAAAGGCGGGCAACAATTCGCCACGGTTTCCACGGCGAGCAGTTATCTTTCATCCGGCGATAAGCGCGTTCATTTCGGGATCGGAAAAGACAGCAGCGTGGCATCCATCGAGATTCAGTGGCCAAGCGGGATTGTGCAGACGCTCAAGAACATTGCGGCAGACCAGGTGCTGCAAATTGACGAACCGGTCGCGCCTGCGAACGCGAAACCCGCGGTGAAATGATGCGCGAGTTCGGCCGCGATCGATCGGGAATTCTTGGCAGAGCTGTGATGTTGCTTCTTTTGGTTCCGTTTAAATGCGCCGCGCAAACGGACAGCGAATACGCGCAGGGTGCGGCGGCGTTTCGTGCTGGAGATTACACAGCAGCTGCAGATTTTTTTGCGAAGGCCGAAGCGGCCGCTCCAGGAACGACCGACGCTCTAATCTGCCAGGCAAAATCGCTCATTCACTTGCAAAACTTCAGCTCGTCGGAAAGCGCGCTTCGCCGTTATATTGCATCGCACGCGGATTCTGAGGAAGCCCTGTATCTCCTCGGGTTTGTGCTGCACAGGGAAAGTAAGGCCAGCGAGTCCCTGGAAATCTATACGAAGGCTGCGGCGCTGAAAACTCCGACGGGAGAAGATTTGAAAATCGTGGGCCTGGACTACGTTCTACTGAACGATTACGCAAACGCGATCCGGTGGCTCGCGAAAGCGGTGGAACTCGATCCCAGGAACAAGGATGCGTGGTATTACCTGGGCCGCGCGTATTACTCGAGAAGTCTGCTGCCGGAGTCCCGCAGAGCGTTTCTGACGGTGTTGGATTTGGATCCGCGCGATGCGAGAGCAGAGAACAATCTCGCGTTGATCCTGGAATCGGAGGCCAAACCAGAAGAGGCGCTAGAGGCCTATCGCAAGGCGATGGAATGGCAGGCGGAAAGCGCGCATCGCAGCGAGCAACCGTACTTGAATCTTGGAAACCTTTTGCTGGAGCTGGACCGGGCCGGCGAGGCGGTCGCGCCGCTGGAGAAGGCCGTGGAGCTTGCGGCAAACAACGCAAGCTGCCACCTGAAACTTGGAATGGCATATCTACGGACAAACCGGCTGCCGGAGGCGCAGCGCGAACTGGAAAATGCCGAACGGCTGGAGCCGGAGAACGCGGCGGTTCACTACCAATTGGCAAGGTTTTACAAACAGGCGCACCAAATGGATAAGGCCAAGCGCGAGTTCCAACGAACCGAGGAGCTGCAAAGCCGTGCGGTGAGAGCACGACCGGCGGATCCGGTCGAACCATAAGGAGAGGGCCCCCTCCCCCCGGTTTGTTGTAAGTGTTGCATCTAAAGGAGTTAGCCTTTGCCCTAAGTCTTTTAGATGCAACACTTGCGAGGGGTCGTATAAGTGTTGCATCTAAAAGAGTTACAGGAATGCAAAAAGGTTTGCGCGACATGAGTTCTGGAGAATGCTTGGACGACCTGGGGACAACTTTTGACAGGCGCTGGAGGGGGTACAGATAGGGGAAGGAACAAGAAGGGATTGCACAGCGAAGTTGGACCGCTTCGGCCATTAACATATTATAACACTTCGATGACGTTTGTCAAGAATTAATATAAGTGTTGTAGTTTCTTAGGGATGGCGAAATGGTGGTTCCGGCAGTACGGCATCCTGGGGCCAAGGTGTTGAGACCGCTCGCTTCTAGGGATTCTGCGGCGCGGGAGGAGGCTGGGCAGGATTTGAATTCTGCTGCGCCTCGTAGCGCTTCAGCCTGTTTTGAAGGTTCTCCGCCTCGGCATCCTTGAGCTTCTGGAATGTAGCCATGGCTTGCTGGGCGTCTTGCATGCGATGGAGATGCCGGTACACGATTCCAAGCTGGTACCAAGCCTGTTCAACGACTTCCGGATCGGATCCCGGGACTGCGGTAGCGCGTTCCAGATGCTCAGCGGCGGCGGCATCGTTGCCGAGGAGCATTTCCGCGCGGCCCAGATTGTAGTCAGAATGAAGGAGGCCGGGCTCTTCCTTCAAAGCAGCCTCGATGAGCTCCTTGCCCTTTGCGCCATCGCTTTGTTCGACGGCCAGGACTCCCAATTCGTATTTAGCGAAAACGCTGTGGGGTGAAATTTCAAGTTCGCGGTGCAAGGATTCTTCGGCTTCCTGAACCTTTCCGAGTTTGCGGTACTCCGAGCCTAACTCTTCGTGCAGGCCGGGCTGTGTGGGAACAAGCTTGATAGCAGCCTGGTATTCGGCGACGGCATCCGTGTGGCGGTCCGCTTCGGCATTCGCCTGGGCAAGAACCTGATGGACATGCCAGGATTTGGGACCGATTTTGAACATTTTTGCGTAGCTATTCTTGGAGACAAGCAAGTGAGCGCGGCCCCGGTGATAAAGAATGTCCATGTTGTCTGGCGCGAGTGTGGCGGCCTTGTC
>Ga0210405_10001246_pt1 | contig 30083 bp, 21 predicted proteins | sample IncBWH11MmetaG_FD_155492 | JGI IMG/M metagenome (GOLD analysis project Ga0210405, IMG submission 155492) | Forest soil microbial communities from Barre Woods Harvard Forest LTER site, Petersham, Massachusetts, United States - Inc-BW-H-11-M | ecosystem: Environmental > Terrestrial > Soil >...
TCAGCAAGAGCGATCAGCTGCTGAGAAACATGCAGCCACTCGCCATCATAGCCCTGCCAGATGCCTTCGGGGAGCTTTTGGTTTTGAGCGAGTGCGGGACCGGCGCTGATCAACAGAAACAAGAGAAGCGCTCTTTTCATCATTCGTCCTCGTAAGAGTTCCTTTCTGTCGTCCGCAGACCTGGACGAATTCCGAAAAAGGTCCTCACTATTATCCGTATCCCTTGATTTGACGGAGGCCATTTGATGGAGCTAGCAAGCAAAAGAAAGGTAAGACAGCAGTGAGAGGCTTCCCGACGCGTGTGCTGAAAGTAGACTGCTAGAGTCAATATTCGGGAGAGAATTGAATAGTACCTGTAGTACGCGGAATATTCTCTGAGGCTGAAAGTTTTGCCTCCACGTCGAGGTCCGACTCAAGATATCCCCTTCTTTTTGAGGCGTTTAGAAAGGCCACCACAGGAAAGCCCGCTGCTTCTAACTAGGGTTGGAGGTGCTCATGCATCTGAGCAAAAAGCACTACCTGATAGCAGGGGGTTCCGTGGCACTTGCTGTGGCGCTGGGAATCGGCGCTGCCGAGTTGCCGCGCCGCCCAAAGACAGTGGAAGTGACCGTGCCAGAAAGCACTGTCCTCCATGTCATTCTGGACCAGGCCGTGGCAAGCGACGAGAACAGACCGGGCGACCACTTTGAAGCTACGGTTTCCGCACCAGTCGTGATTGACGGCAAGACGGTCATTCCCGAAGGAGCAAACGCCGAAGGAGTTGTCGTGGACGTGCACCGCTCGGGACACCTGAAGGGCAGGGGCAGTCTGCAGCTCGCACTGGAAAGTGTGGATGTGAACGGACAAAATTACGACATCCGCACCATCTCCGCCCGCAGGTCCGGTGGCGGCCACAAGAAACGTAATTGGGCGTTGATCGGCGGCGGAGCCGGCGGAGGTGCGTTGATTGGCGCCATCGCCGGAGGCGGAAAAGGTGCGTTGATTGGCGGGCCCGTGGGCGCAGGAGCCGGAACAGCGGTCGCATTTCTGACCGGCAAGAAAGACGTCCACCTCCGGCCGGAAACTCCCCTGACGTTCGAGCTTGCGGAGCCGGTCACGATACCAACCAAAACCTGAGCGAATGAGCTGAATTAACTCATCGAACGCGCAAACAGTGAACCAAAGGGCGGGCGTACCTTGTCCCCACAGGCGGCCAGGGCGCCCGCTCTTCGTTTTCTCAGACACATATCAGCCAGAAACGTCCCAGAACCATGAATACGAATGACGAGTTGGGGAATCTAATCATCCATGCGCATACGAGCTGGACTAATTGGGTTCATAGCCGTGATTCAGACGGTGCTTTTTTTAACGCACTTCCTCCTTTACGAGACCTGGACGTTTTCGCCCGCGCGAAGCGATGCCGCGGGGCCGCTCTGGCTCAAACTGGTCCTCGGCGTTTTGTCCGTGAGTTTTCTTGCGGCTTCGCTCCTCGCCTTTCGCTATACCAGCGCCACGCTGCGCGTGTTTTACCGGGCCGCTGCCGTTTGGCTGGGTTTGCTGAGTTTTCTCTTTGTTGCGGCTGTTTCTTCGTGGATTGCTTTTGGGGTTGCGGCGCTGGCCGGGTTGGATGTGAACTTCCATCGGATCGTCGAAGTGCTTTTCGGCGCGGCGGCAGTGACCGGAGTCTACGGTGTCTTCAACGCCAATTGGACACGCATCACCCGAATTACTGTGCAGCTGGCAAATCTGCCTGAGGCGTGGCGCGGTCGAAGAGCAGCTCTGATCAGTGACCTGCATCTGGGACATGTGCGTAACGGCAGTTTTCTGCGGCGCATGGTGGCCAAAATTTTGAAAGAAGAGCCGGACGCGATTTTTATCGCCGGCGATTTGTACGACGGCACGGCCATTGATGCCAAGCGAGCGGCGGCTCCGTTGAGCAAATTAACCGCGCCGCACGGCGTGTATTTTGTCGCCGGCAACCATGAGCAGTTTGGCGACGACACCAAATATCTGCGCGCCGTGGAAGCCGCCGGAGTACGCGTGCTCAGCAACGAAAAAGTGGAAGCGGACGGCTTGCAGATTATTGGAGTCCCCTACCGTCACGCCACACAGGACGGCCACTTTGCCTCGGTGCTTCAGGGCATCGGCGTGGATCGCGAACGTGCGAGCATTCTCTTGACGCATGCTCCCGACCATCCGGAAGTTGCGGAGGCGGCAGGCGTTTCTCTCCAGCTTTCCGGCCACACGCACGTCGGGCAATTCATTCCCTGGAGCTGGATGGCACGCCGCATCTACCGCCAATTCGTCTACGGTCTCAGCCGTATCGGCAAGATGCAAGTTTTCACATCGAGCGGAGCAGGCACCTGGGGACCGCCCCTCCGTCTCGGTTCGAATCCCGAGATTGTCGTACTCCAGTTTGAGTAAAACCCGATGAGCAAATAAAGCGCGGCTACCCCGCGCGATGGGATGCCACACCGGGCAGCGAATGCCAAGCATTGCATCCAAGCCCAAATGTGTTTCAATCCTCACCGGCAAGGGTATAATGGTCTTCGTGAGGCCAGCAGGCTCGGCCCCACACCCGCCCTGGGCCCGTCTATTCGGAATTCCTTCATCCCCTGCCTTTTGAAGGTCGCTCCGAAAATCAAACATGCCTCTCCAGGAACATGAACCTTGCGAACGCAAGCCTCGATCGACGCCAAAAACTTAGAAAAGTGCCCGGCAAATTAGCATTCATACAATTGGAGCGAGATGAGGGCGGAGCGGTGCTGGATGCTTCCGAAGGAGGCTTGCGCTTTGAGACTTTTGCTCCCGTACAGCAAGACGGACCTGTACATTTTTGGTTTTCGCTCAATCTCCGCGACCAGATTGAAGCGTGGGGCCAACTGGTGTGGACCGATGCTGCAAAAAAGTCCGGAGGCTTGAGGTTCATGCACCTTTCCGAGGAAGGTCGCGCACAACTCCGGGAGTGGATGGCCGAAGCTCCCGCGGGACAAGATTCGGACGGAACGTCCGCATCCCGCGCTGTTTCTGACAGAACGCCGGACACGTTGGCGGCGGACAAACTAGATCCTGTCGCTGCATTCGTTTCGAAAGCCAAACCGCGGCCCTCATTCTTGGCGGGCGGGGAAGATTCTGGCGGCTCCAGCGCTCCGGTATTTCAAAATACTCCGGAACAGGGATTAGGTCTCGTTCCTCTGGAGGCATATCTCGCATCGAAGCGAAAACACCTACTTCTCGGGATGATGCTGGGCATTTGCATCTCGGCCATCTTCGCCATGGCGGCCTTCAAATATTCGAACTACCGCCGCCAAATCCAGGACGAGGAAAACCTGGCCGCAGAAGCCCGCACGGCATCACTGGGGTCCGCAGTCCACCCGCCGACCCCAGCGGCACCGGCGGCGTCCAATCCGGCTCCTGGGATTCCATTTTCAACGGGCAATCCTAAAAAGGGGGCCTCTACCGGCCACGCTTCGCAGACCATCGAACCCTCGAGTTCGGCCGCACCGGTTCTCACTTCTGTTCCGTCCCTTTCGAGCGAAAATGCGAAACAAAAACAGCACTCCCAAACTCCAGCGCAACTCTGGGCCGCCGTACAAGCTGGCAACAGCAAGGCCGCGGTCGAACTCGCCGGACTCTATATACAGGGCGAAGTTGTTCCCCGCAATTGCATGCAAGCGCGTGTGCTTTTGTTGGTTGCGTCCGAAAAGCGCAATGCCGATGCCATCAAGAAACTGCAAGAGCTGGACAAGACGGGATGCCCCGGCGAGTAGCGGTCAATTGAGTATCTGCCTGCCGCTCAGCATGTGATTAAAAGTGCAGAATTAAATAGTTCCGCAAGAAAGACATCTTTCTTTCCGAGGTGATCAGACCGGACGGCGAACGCCAAGCTTTCGCATGCGCGCCTGGAGGGTGGTGCGCTTCATGCCGAGAAGAACCGCGGCGCCCTTGGGGCCCGCGATGCGCCACTCTGTTTGGCGCAGCGCGCGAAGAATGTGCTGCCGCTCCGCATCCTCGAGAGTGGAAATCGATGAACCCGAAGAAGTATGCGCGGTGAAGGAACTTGCGGCCAAAGAGGCGTCTGCGCTTGCGTCAGGTGCAACGGTGGCCGGTTTCAATTCCGAGATGGGCACGCGGAGCTCTTTGCCCGGAGAGAGAAGCACCGCGCGCTCGATAAAATTTTCAAGCTCGCGAATATTGCCAGGCCAGGAATAGCCGGAGAGAGCGTCCATGGCGTCGGCGGGAATGTACGCGACAGCTTTGTTGAGGCTGCGGCTGAACTTCTGGACGAAATAGCGCACGAGGTGCGGAACGTCTTCCGGCCGCTCCCGCAGCGCGGGGATGTGAATCGGAAAAACGTTGAGGCGGTAGTACAGATCGCTGCGGAAGGCGCGCTCGGCCGCAAGCTTTGCAAGATCGCCGTTGGTGGCGGCGACGATACGCACGTCGACGTGCTGCGTGCGATTGCTGCCGAGGCGCTCGAACTCCTGCTCTTGGAGTACACGTAGAAGCTTGGGCTGGAGCTCGAGAGGAAGGTCGGCGATCTCGTCGAGGAACAAAGTGCCGCGGTCCGCCAGCTCGAAGCGCCCGATTTTTTGCGTCAGAGCGCCAGTGAAAGCTCCGCGCTCGTGGCCGAACAGCTCGGATTCAAGCAGTCCACCGGGAATAGCGGCGCAATTCACTTTGACGAACGTGCGCTCGCGGCGCGGGCTCAAATTGTGAATGGCCCGGGCGATAAGCTCCTTGCCCGTCCCAGTTTCTCCGGTGATGAGCACGGCGGTACCCGCGGGAGCAACAACCTCCACTTGCGCTAGGGCGCGCTTGAGCGCGGCACTGTCACCGACGATCTCTTCAAAATTGAATTCACTGCGAATTTCTTCCTCGAGATAAAGCTTTTCTTCGGCAAGCTTGTCTTTCAGCGCATCAATCTGTTTGAATGCCAGAGCGTTTTCCACGGCAATGGCGATTTGCGCGGAGACTTGCTGCAGGAGTTCGACGTCCTCCGCCGGGAAAGCGTCCTCGCGGCGGCTGGCAAGATTAAGCGTACCCAAAGTGCGGCCTTGCGTAATCAGTGGAACGCAGCAAATGGTCTGCACGCCTTCGGATCGGAGCGTGCGAATAATTTCATTAGGGAAGCGGTCGATCTCCTCGCCGCGCGCGAGGAACGGCTGGCCCGTCGTGAAGCAGATACCGGAAGGAGTGGTCTCCAGAGGGACGGTGATTTCCTGGTCGAACAGCGCGGGGCGGCTGGAAAAATCGAGCGCGTGGATTTTCAAAAGGCCCGACACGGAGTCGCGAAGAGCGAGACTGGTGTAGTCATGATGAATCACTTTTTCGAGGGAGGTGACGATGCCGCGGAAAAGTTCGGGCAGTTCGCGGCTGGAGACCAGAACGTTGTTGACCTCGAGAAGTACCTGCAGCCGATCTCGCTCGCGCGCGAGCTGACTTTGGTAGGCCTGCGAAGTTTCAAAATTAAGCGCGTTGTCGACGGCCACCGCCACCTGGCTGGCCGCGCGCAGCATGAATTGAACATCCGCTTCGGTGATGCCCTGCGGGACGAGGCGCCCGAAACCCATGGCTCCGAGCCGTCGCTGCGCCGTAGTGAGAGGAACCATCGCCAAAGAGCGAACGCCGACTTCGCGCAGCCGCTGCAGAAAATCCGGAAAGCGATGATCCTCTTCCGAGTCCGTCACTACAAAGGGTTGCTGCGATTGCCAAACCCAGCCAGAAGGATGACCGTCCACAGGCGACTCGGTGCCGGTCTTCTTGGCCGGACCCGGAAGCCGCGTTTCGAGAATATGCAACCGCATGACGTTGCGCACAGGGTCATGAAGCACGAGCGTAAGAAAATCAAAGTCCACCACGCAATGCAGCCGCTCGGCGAGATCGTGAAATAGAGCCGCCAAATCGCGATGCTGCGCAATGGATTCCGCCACTTCAAGCAAAGCCTCGAGCTGGCGCCTCGAATACTCAAGCGGCGCTGCATGTGTCGGTTCGGGCGGGGATATAGCAGGATCCGCCATAGAAACCAGAATAGCACCCGCCTTGGCACAGGCTCAACAAACGCGTTATGGAGAGGCTAAAGGGTTTACCGCCGAACATACGAACGATCTTTTGTCAGGTCTCATTTCTGGGACTGAATATTTACAAACGAGATGTCCGGTAATCCTTACCGGACATGTTCGTATTGGCTCTCGTGCCAAAACCTTGTGCTATTGACCCTGCTCGAAGGAAGACGATACCGGAACTGCACGATGACCTTCGACTTTGAAGTGCACGACCGCGGTGCCGACGTTGCCGCAAGCGTGACACTCTGCGCTCTTGAGTTGAATCGGACTTCTAACTTCAGCTTCATCCATGGACAACGCCCAGCAGCCCATTTGCGGAGCTGTGGCTTCGGGTGGGATAGGCTTGGCGATCTCCAGGTGAACCGCGGTGAAGTCTAACAGCCAAGGCCCTGCTGGTTCTAAGACCCAATAACCCTCCGTGCACTGACCGCCGTTTCCAGTGGCTGGGTCGGTTGTACCAAGAACGCGGGCGCTTCCTACGGTTAGCAGGCGCGCTTTGCTGAGAGGCTGCACATAAGTTCCCTCATCGACCATGAGGTATAGCTCTTTGTAGGCATCCACTGAGGACTGCATCACAATGGATTTCCACTCGACCGGCGAAAGGTCCTGAAACGAAACGTCCTGACCTTGCGCCTTATATTTTTCTTCCGATTCATGACGCATCTGTTCGACTACAGACCCCTTTTTCACCTCGAAGGAAAGCTCTATCTGGTAGATGGCCCTTCCGAAAGCCTCTCCAACTAGTTGCTTCGAGGTTTTTATCGCGTAGTCATTTAACCTTACAGCCCGGCCATTTGCGATCTTGCAACCAAGACAGAGACTGTTGCTTGGGTCGCGATCTGGTGACGCTGTTAGGTAGAACTGTAAGGGATGCGGGACACTCGGGACGGATTTTCCCAGACCTCCTTTGGCGTCCATCTCGACGCGCTGCCACTGCGCGGAAGCAGGCCACACTGCCAAGAAAGACAGCACAGCAGTCCAAAGCGCTTTCCGAAACTGCAATGAATGAACACCGTGTGACGGGTTGTCCAACTTGTTCGTGGCAATAAACCAAGGAGTCATTTCAGGGTGCATGGTTTCTGCGACAATGCTGCCACATTTCTGGCTATCGGTCTAAGTCCTGATAAGTCGTAACCGGACAACTGGCGTAGCCTGCGACATATTGGGAGGCGAGCGTCGCGACGCAGCAGGATTTCGCGCGATTGCCCGTGCGGAGGGGCTGGAGTAAACTCCGGGGCCAGTGCCGGACGCTCCGTCCATTATCGGTCGCACCATCTCCCATTACACCGTCCTCGAAAAACTTGGTGGCGGAGGCATGGGTGTCGTCTATCGAGCCGAGGATACGCGCCTCGGCCGCCATGTCGCGCTGAAATTTCTTCCCGAAGACATTTCCCAGGACCCGCTGGCCATCGACCGCTTCCGGCGCGAAGCGCGCACGGCCTCCTCGCTGAATCATCCGAACATCTGCACGATTTATGATATCGAGGAATTTGAAGGGCGTCCTTTTATCGTCATGGAACTGCTCGAGGGCCAAACACTCAAGCGGCGTATCGCGAGAAAATCCATCGAGATCTCGGAATTCCTGGAAATTGGAATCCAAATCGCCTACGGGCTGGAAGCTGCCCACGCCAAAGGCATCGTCCACCGCGACATCAAGCCGGCCAACATTTTTCTGGTGCATCCGGGGCCGGCGAAAATTCTGGACTTCGGCTTGGCAAAATTCGCCGCCTACCGGCAGCCTCCTGTGGAGTCCGACGGCGAATCGTCCATGCCCACCCACCAGCACGTTCTGGAGGATGGACTTATCACAAGCCCGGGCAGTTCCCTGGGCACCGCAGCATACATGTCGCCTGAGCAGGCGCGTGGCCAGGAGCTGGACGCGCGCACGGATTTGTTTTCTCTCGGCGTCGTGCTTTATGAAATGGCCACTGGCGTCGTTCCCTTCGCTGGTTCGGCTGTTGCCTTGATTTTTGATGGCATCTTGAATTCCTTCCCCGTTCCTGCCAGGAAGTTGAATTCGAATCTGCCGGTGGGCTTGGAAAATATTTTAGCCAAAGCGCTCGAGAAAGATCTCGGGCTCCGTTACCAGACCGCCGCCGAACTCCGCGCGGACTTGAAGCGCTTGAAACGCGATCTGGACTTGGGCCGCTCGGGGACGAGCCCTGCTGTGCGGGCCGCGCTGGATGAGGTTCCTGAAAGGCATCCGACTTCTCGATGGCAAACCTGGGCATTAGTCGTCGGCGCGCTCCTCACCCTCGCCGTAATTCTTGGCTACGTACCGACACGACCAGCGGCTGCGCCACGCGTGCTGCGAACTGTCCAACTCACCAACACGAATCGGCCCAAGTCAGGCGTGGTCACCGACGGTTCGCGGCTTTATTTCATCGAGGGGCAATCGGTCCTTTCGCAGACCTCCGTAAGTGGCGGCGATACATTTCCAGTGCCGAACTCCTTGGAGGACACTGGCTTTTCCAACGTTTTCGATGTTTCGCCCGACGGCTCGGCGCTTTTGATGAATACCGCGCGCGGCACTTCTCTCGACGGCCCTCTTTGGAGCGTCCCCGTGCTTGGTGGTTCGCCTCGTCGATTGGGAATCCTCGAGGGCCACGCCGGAGCGTGGTCGCCCGACGGCAAGCAGATCGCCTACTGCAAAGGGAATGACATATTCGTCGCGAAGAGCGACGGCGGCGATCCGCGCCAACTCTTGTCCGCCGGAGGGACGGCCAGCGATATTCGTTGGTCCCCCGACGGCTCGATTTTGCGTTTTACCGTGAACGACCCCAAAACAAACAACCGCTCGATCTGGCAGGCCTCCGCGGACGGCAGCAATCTGCACCTTTTGCTTCCGGGTTGGAGCGATGCTCCCAATGAATGCTGTGGGAAATGGACACATGACGGGAAGTATTTCGTATTCCAGGCGCAACGCGATGCAACAGCCGACCTCTGGGCCATCAACGAACACAGTGGTTTTTTTCGCTCCACGCCCCAGGCCCCAGTGCAGTTGACGACCGGCCCGATGAATGTTGGCAATCCGGTGCCGAGCCGCGATGGAAAAAAACTTTTCGTCCAGGGCTGGCAGCCCCGTGGAGAATTGTTGCGCTACGACGCCAAGTCCAAACAACTCGCCCCTTACCTTTCGGGAATCTCCGCGATGGGGCTCGACTTTTCTCGCGATGGAGAGTGGGTCGCCTACAATGACGCGTCCGATGGCGCCATGTGGCGAAGCAAGGTCGATGGAACCCAAAAGCTTCAACTTGTTTTTCCGCCCATGCTCGCCTATTTGCCGCGCTGGTCTCCGGACGGCAAGCAGATCGCTTTCTTTGGTCATCCACCCGGCGAGCCATGGCAAATTTATCTGATTCCAGCGGAGGGCGGCACTCCCGAACTGATCTATCGAAGCACTACCAATTCGGCGGACCCCAGTTGGTCGCCAGATGGCCAATCGCTCGCGTTCGGGGAAAATTCGCTGAACAATCAGGGCTCCGCGGTCTACGTACTCGACCTGAAGACGCGAACGCCCACGAAGTTGCCTGGCTCCGATGGGCTGTATTCTCCGCGATGGTCTCCCGATGGACACTACTTGGCGGCGATTCCGCTGGATTCCCTGAAGCTGATGCTTTTCGATCTCGGCACCCAAAAATGGACGGAGCTAGCCAAACTTTTCGTGGCTTATCCGGTGTGGTCCCGAGACGGCCGCTATCTGTATTTCGACGGCATTCTCGACAATCAAGAAAGCTATTTCCGCGTGCAAATCAGCAGCGGCAAGTTGGAGCGCATCTTCAGCCTGAAAGGCTTTCAAGCCGCCGGAGGCGCTTTCGGAAACTGGAGCGGTCTCGCACCCGACGAATCGCCGCTGGTCGTGCGCGACGCCAGCATCCAGGAAATCTACGCCCTCGATTGGGACCGCCCTTAATACGGCGCTCAAGACCGTACTTGCCGCTTGGACGCATCCGAATTTTGCTCCAGACAAAGTTCATCGCTAGTTCGTTCCATCATCTTCTGTGTATTTGTCAGATGCTTGGCGGTAAAACTTGGGCGAACCGGTCTCTGAGCTCAGTTCGCGGCTGGGATCAGCAAAGCGCTGGGAATTTTTGTATCCAACGTAGCGAGAACAGCCTTGTGCGCATTCGCCAATCTCTCAAGATGGCCGTCTGTGACTTGTTTTGGAGTATTGACCCATGAAGGAAGCTGCGAGACGTCATGCTGGTCAGCGATAAAAGCGAATTTTATGGGCTCCGTTGCCTTCAGTTGCAGCAGAATTGCCCGAGCGTCGGCAACCGTGGCCCCATACTTCGGAGTTTGCGAAAGAACTCTTACAAAACCCAACTCCGTGATGGAACAGGTCAGGAACTCCGTCTCGGACTTTGTTGCCAGGTCTCCCACCCAGCTCGCCATCCGCGGGTGAAATTCGTGTTCGTGGAATCCGAACGCCACCAGGGCGTTGACGTCGAGCAGATATCTCATGGGAAGGTGGATAGAATTTCGTCAACTTCTTTGCTAGTGAGAATTGGCGCGTTTGGACCAGCGGTGAGCACCGGAAAACCAGTAATGGGATCCTTGATGATGCGCACCTTTCTTGAACGCTTTTTGCGGGGCGTCAGAACGATCCGCCCTCCTTCGACGCTCGCATCCAGCGGGTCGCCGGGGCGAAGCCCCAGTTTGTTGCGGATGCGGCTGGGCAGAACGACTTGGCCTTTTGTGGAAAGTTTGGTCTCCATGGTAAGACAATCTTACCCCGTTGTTCCAGCTGAGGCAACGCGCCTGTTCCTCAGCCGCTGCATTGTTGTGCCTCAAGGTAAACTGCCAAGATAATTCTCAGAGGAAGCGGGGAAAGGCGAAAGAAATGAGCGCGCGATTGCAGGTCATGAAATTTGGCGGGACGTCGGTGGGAGATGCGGCGTGCATGGCAAGGACGGCGCAGATCATCGCGCAGGGTGCGCGCGAAGGGGCGTGCGTTGCCGTCGTTTCCGCAATGAGCGGCGTGACGAACCGGCTGATCGAAGCGGCGAAGCGCGCCGGAGCCGGTGACAATGGGCAGGGAGCGGCCGTTCTCGCGGCGCTGCGAACGCAGCATGCAGAGGCGCTTAAGATTTTGGTTCGCGAAGAGAATGCGCGCAGAGCGATCGAAGAAGAGATGGAGGAAGTTTTTGCGGAGGGGAGCCGGCTGTTTGAAGGGACGGCGCTGCTGCGGGAATTGACGCCGCGAACTTTGGATGCGATTTCGAGTTTGGGGGAGCGGCTCTCCGCGCCATTGGTTGCGGGAGCGTTGCGGGAACTTGGCTTGCAAAGCGAAGCCGTGGAGGCAACGGAAGTGATTATTACGGACGCGTTCCACGGCGGCGCGGAACCGTTGATGGACCGCACGAGGGAAGAATGCGAAGTGCGCTTGCGGCCGATGGTTGACAAAGGAATTGTCCCGGTCGTGACAGGTTTTATCGGTGCGACGACGGAAGGAAAATTGACCACGTTGGGGCGCGGCGGGTCTGATTATTCGGCGACAATTCTGGGCGCGGCGCTGCATGCGGATGAAGTGATTATCTGGACGGACGTGGATGGCGTGCTGACGGCGGACCCGCGGCTGGTTCCGGAAGCGCGAACGATTCCGGTGATTTCTTACCGCGAAGCTGCGGAGCTGGCGTTTTTTGGCGCGAAGGTGCTGCATCCAAAAACGCTTAATCCCGTAATGCGGGCGGCGATTCCAGTTTGGATACGCAACAGCTTCGCGCCCGAACGGGCGGGGACATTGATCACGCCGGAAGGGCGGAGCACCGGAGGCGGTGTGAAGGCGCTGACGGCGATCCAAGATGTGGCGCTGATCAGCGTGGGCGGGCCAGGGATTGTAGGATTGCCGGACGTGGTGGGGCGGACGTTTTCGACGACGGCGGAGGTGCGCGCGAATGTGCTGCTGATTTCGCAGTCGTCTTCGCAGAACGACATTTGCTTTATTGTGTCGGCGGCGGATGCGCAGCGGACCGTCGAGGCGCTGCGAAAAGAGTTTGCGCAAGATCTGGCGCACGAAAAAGTTGAGCACATCACGGTCGATACGAATATCGCGATCGTTGCCGTGGTGGGCGAAAACATGCGCGGGACTCCAGGCGTCGCTGGCAAGACGTTCAATGCGCTGGGACGCGAGAACGTGAACCTGATTGCCATTGCGCAAGGCTCTTCGGAATCGAATATCTCGTTCGTGGTGGAAGAAAAAGCGATGAAGACAGCGCTGATCACCGCGCATCGCGAGTTTGGTTTGGGCGCGCCAGCGAACTAAATATTTCTACAAGCTTTCCAAAATTTACAAAGCACGAAACTCGATTGAGACATCCGCGACACGCATTAAGGCCCATTCCGTAACGAGCCGCGTGGCCGACTATTCGTTAGCGTTTTATTAATTAGGTTTTTCGTCGTCGGGTGGAATTTTTGTGATATCGCGGATGTCGGCGATGTCGGTGATATCGCTGATTGTGCGAGGGGGGCCGGCCGGATCTTTGACCATGCCGTCGAGCGTGGTTTTCGCATGTTCGTCTACCGCGCCGACGGCGGCTACCAGGCAGGAATAGAGGAAGGCTTTAATGCCGGAGCGGAATTGCTCCGTAGATTGCTCCGTCGTGCGGGTGACGTCGTCGATCATGGTGCGACGGCGATTCTCGCAGGCGATGCGATTTTCTGCATCGAGCGCGGAGAGGGCGGATTTGACGCGCTCCGTAGTTTCCGAGATCGCGAGGTCGACTTGGACTTCCGCCTGCCGGCGGAATTCTTCGAGGGTGCCGCTGGCGGCACTGTGCAGGAGCGCGCGGGACTCCGCTACTCGGGCGTCCAGTTGCGCAGCGGCTTCGCGGGTGACCATGCGCGTGCCTTCCATCACACGAACGAGTTGGCGATCGGAAATGCGGTCTGCCGCAGATTCAAATTGTTCCGTGGCTTGACCTAGAGATTCGTCCAGGCGGCCACGCGTCTGCGGCTCGATTTCGCGATTGGCTTTGACTATGAAGTTCTGGGTTTCAGACAGATGGCGCTGCGTATCGGCGGCGAGTTTTTCGAGGCGCTGCGCAATTTCTTCTGACTGCGCGCGGTAGGCGTTGTGCTGTTCTTCCCACCTGCTTTGGACTTCGCCAAGGCGCGATTCGAGGTGGCCAAGAATTTCTTCGCGGGAGGAGCGCATCAGCGATTCGAGGCGCTGCTCGGAAAATTCCCCCATTTGTTGAAGATTTCGTTCGCGGACTCCTTCCACTCGAGCGAGAGCGGCGTTGATGGCTTCATCGAGATTGTTTGCCAGCGCGTTCTGCACGACTCTTTCGGCGGCGGCCTGCAATTTGCCTTGCATCGCGGCGACCAACTGGTCGATGGTGATCGCGACGCGCTCCGGTTTTGACGGAGCGGTTTCTTTTTCCGGTTGCGCACCAGCAGCGGCAGGAGACGGAGAAGGAAACTCCGTTACCTGGTTGACTTTTCCTTCGTCGCCATTGGCCGCAGGAGCAGATTGAAAGGCATTCGCAGCGGCTGACGGCTCGGCCGGTTCCAGCGCGGGAGCGACTCCCGTGGCCATGCATGCTGACGACGTGCTTCCTCCCAGCAAGCGATGCCAATCCGCCGGCGGCGGAGAAACGTTCCAGATATTCGCGGGCGATTCGAGTTCGACGCCGACCTGGAAGAGTTCGCGTGGGCTGGCGGGCGGATGGACGGACTTCACGAAGGCGCGAATGACAGGAGAAATGGTCTCACCATCGGGCTGGAGCACGCGAAGTCCGACAGATGAGCCAATGGGATATTCATGGCGCGACGGATAGCGGCAGCCGTGAAGATTGAAACTCACCGTCGCTGTTTTTTCCTGGAAGGAGAGGCCGGTTCTGGTTTGGCCGAGCACAACGAGAGGAACGGTGCGGTCGATGCGTGTGCTGCGGCGACCCTCTAATCCAGAAAGAGAATGAAGATGATCTGGGGGAGCGGCTAGGCTCACTTCTTGCCTCCACGGTTCCAGTTGTGAAGCCTACCACCGTCGCGGCGGGGCGCCAAAGAAATGTTGGGAGAGAGGAGTGAATAGTGGGTAGTGAGCGGTGAGTAGTCTGGGAAAAGGATAGTGAGGAGACGCACGGTTCAAAGAGCCGCGCGGAGAGGAAGTGACCCGTGCTCCGTGGCCCGTGGCTTGCGGAGAAGTAGAGACTGCTTCCGGCCCGGTCGGAATGTGCCGTCGCTTCGGCTTGTCGCGGGCATGGGATCTGTTGTTGGCATGTTGCAGAGTTTAAGGGGGGAGACAGACTGAAGTCTGTCCCACCTGCCGGGAGCTACCCCCTCCCTCCCCGGTTTTTTGTAAGTGTTGATTCTAAAGAATTTAAGATTTCTGTAAGTCGATTAAAATCAACGCTTGCGGGAGGTTCTGGAAGTGTTGATTCTAAATAACTTGTTTGCCCTGAGCTGCACTAGAATTTGTGCAAAATGGTCTGTGACTCGCAGGTGTTGCAAATAAAAGAGTTAGGGCGCGAGAGCAGTCTCAAGAAAGCAAAAACGCCAGCAGAGATGCTGGCGCTACGGGAACGGTCGACAGTATTACCTAGTGGGTATAGTACGCGAGCGACAAAGGTTTGTCAAGGGAAAAGACGAGGAGCAAATTTATGGCGTTTGGCTTCTATTCCGCGTTCTGTCCCACCAAAGCATCTTAAGTTAGGGTTACTGGATCACGCTCCAAGGCTAATCTCGGATCACTTCGGGTTTGCCGACGATCCGGAAGCTGACGGGCATAACGCGAATGCGGCGGATGATTGGCACTCGCTGGCGGCTCAAGCCCCTGCGATCGCAATTCCGTTGCTCAAAGTCACAATGTAACGGCAGGGATCCCTGGCTTCATGGGTGCGGCACAGCCAATCCCTCACGATGTGGGCTACGTGCTTAGTTGAGGCCGACGCGGTGGAGGAGGTCTTTGAAACGTGGATCATCGCGTAAGGGGTCAAAATAGGGATGCACTCTGAGGAACTGCAGTATGTTTGATTGCTCCTGGTAGGCGTGCTCCAGCCAGGCAAATGCTTGTTCCCGGTCTTCCATTCCCAAGTAGGCATTCACAAACGCGCCAGCCGGAACATAGCCTTTCTGCCGCCGCTGCTTCAGTTCCTCGAGAAGACGAAGTGCATCCTTGCGACGCCCGGCATGAGCGTACGCCCTGATGAGCACACCGATGACACCTGGGCTACGGTTCGTGATGGAAACCGCCTTCTCCAGTACAGGAATTGCGTCCTCGGGTTGACCTTTGGCGATGAGTGAGAAACCGAGATACCAAAGGGCGCTTGCCGAGTCCCCCTGTACTGCCAGCGCACTGCGCAATTCATGTATGGCCTCGTCATACCGGTGGGCAAAAAACAGAGTCTCGCCCAAGCTAGTGCCAGAAACCGCGATGGGGTCGAGCTCGCGACCGCGCTCGGTCCACGTCAGGGCCTCCTGCGTTCGCCCCTGGCATAGCAGCCAATGTGCAAATCCAAGGTGCGCAGCAGCGTCATTCGGCTTCAAATCGAGCGCCTTCTGGTACTCCGCTTGGGCATCGCTCCAGCGCCATTGTTCCTGGTAGACATCCCCCAGCAGGACATGCGCTTCGGCTAGCCCCGGATCCAGATCCAGCGCCTTGCGAGCTGCATTGACAACTTTCGGCCGAACTTCACTTGGGGGAGTACCAATAAAAATTGTGCCGAGCTTGTCGTAGGCATTTGCAAGGCCGACATACGCCGGCGCGAACGTGGGGTCTCTCTTGGTCGCCTCCTCGAAGTAACCAATACTTTCCTCGAGCCCGGATCGGCTGTAGCTCTTGTCGAGGATGGACCGGCCCTTGAGGTAACTCTCGTAAACTTCAGGCGCGATGGGACGCGCCGCGGTAAGGCGCGCGCGTTCCTCTCCAGTAATCGTGACCTCAACTTTTTGCGCGATGGATTGCGCCACTTCGCTCTGCAGGGTGAGCACATCGCGCAGCTCGCGATCGTAAGTCTCAGACCAAAAATGTTCGTCGGTGGCGGCGCGAATCAATTGGGCGTGAACGCGAATGCGATTGCCGTCTCGAATCACTGAGCCTTCGACGATGGCGTCCGCCCCGAGTGTTTTTGCAATCTCCGGCAGCGCCTCTTTGGTGTCTTTGTATTGCATGACCGATGTACGAGAAATGACGCGGAGATTATGAATTCCGGCGAGCCGTCCGATGAGAGCCTCGGTCATGCCATCTGCAAGGTATTCTTGCGTCGGGTCGGCAGAGAGGTTCTTCAGTGGCAAAACCGCCAGAGATTTGATGCGAGGCTGACTGGTTCCCTTGGCACTGCTTCCGCGGTAGAGCACCAAAGCGGTAGAGAAAAGTGCCAGCGCGGCTGCGGCCGTGAGCAGCACACGCCACCGAATCGACAGGAGTTGCGTTGGAGCAGGCACAACCACTGGCGCCGAAACGTCCGAGCGCGAGAATTCCTGCGCCGGGCTGTCGTTTGATTCCTCCGCCGGCGAGGAAAGCACGGCTGGCCGAAGATCGGACAAGCTTCCCATGAAGCGGTAACCGCGCCGCGGGATGGTTTCGATGTAGCGGGGTTTCTCGGCCGAATCCCCAAGTACGTCGCGGATTTTTCGGACTGCGGTGTTAAGCCCGTCGTCAAAATCCACGAACGTATCGGCAGGCCACAGAGTTTGTTTCAGCTCGTCCCGAGTAACGATCTCCCCGCGCCGCTCCAGGAGCGCGCGAAGCACCTGAAACGGCTGGTCTTGGAGGCGGAGGCGGTTGCCGCGCTCCCATACTTCGCCGGAACGCAGGTCAACCTCAAATTCATCAAAGCTGAGCCGACGGGAGGGTTGGGCGTTGGCAGCCACGTGAGAGACCTGTGAATAGGTACCACTATAAAGCTTAGTGCGCGGGGTCGCAATTCCGTTTCGCTGCTGCTGTCGGAAGGTTAAGTCATTTTCCTCCACGCACTTAGCCGTCCGGGAACGATCCGGGAAGAGTCCAGCTTCCGTCCATTGACGCCGCGCCCAAACTAACCGAAATTCACGATTACCCCAGAGGAGGGATCCCATGAGAAAGTTTTCTGGAATAGCAACAATGTGCGCCTTGCTGCTCAGCGGCATCGCGGTGAGTCCACGGCCCGCCGCGGCGGCCGCACCCGACCCGGTGCTCGAGTGGATCGGTGTGATGAACAACACCGTGCTTGCAGCCGGCACCGCGCCAAACGTCACCGGCCGCGTAGTGGCGTTGGTATCCGCATCCGTGTTCGATGCTGTCAACGGTATCGAACCACGCTTCCGTCCACTACATGTGAGGCCGGACGCGCCTCATAATGCGTCACAACGCGCAGCGGCGATTCAGGCGGCCTACGTGATTCTAATGAACCTTTATGGAACGCAGCAGGGCGCGGCTCTCACCAGCCAGCATGATGCGTCGCTCGCGGCGCTGGCCTCAACCGAAAACCCCAAATCCATTGCCGCGGGAGTCGCGTGGGGACAAACCGTGGCAGACGCCATTTGGACCTGGAGGCTGGCGGACGGGTTCGCACCCACGCCGGCGCCATTCTTCGGAGTGCAGAGCATCGCGGGAACACCGAATTCCGTGGGCTTTTGGCGCCCGACGCCACCGGCCAACGCATCCGGCGCAACACCGCAACTTGCCACCACGACACCGTTTGTACTGACGCGACCGTCGCAGTTCCGCGTGCCGCCGCCACTGGCCTTGAACAGCCCCGATTACATCGCAGACTTAAACGAAGTTAGAGAGATGGGCAGCCTGACTAGCACCAGTCGCTCGAGCGAACAGACCGAGGTCGCATTGTTTTGGGCGCTGAACACAACTCTTGCCTGGGACCGCATTGCAGCGCAGCTTTCTGTAGCGCGCGGCTTGAGTCTAACGGAAAACGCGCGTCTGTTTGAAGTGCTCAATGTGAGTATGGTTGACGCGATCATCGCGTGTTGGGACAGCAAGTACCGCTACCTCTCCTGGCGGCCAGTCACCGCGATCCGCGCGGGCGCCGCGCCGGGAGACCCTGACGCCAATTGGAGGCCATTGCTGGACTCTCTGACCGGCACTCCCGCGCATCCCGAGTATCCGTCGGCGCATTCCAGCTTCAGTGGGGCTGCCGCGTTCGTGCTTGCTGACTTCTTTGGAGAGAACACCGCTTTCAGTGCCACCTCCGAAATCCTTCCCGGCACTACTCGTTCCTACACGAGTTTTTCCGAGGCGATAGCCGAAATCGCCGACGCGCGCGTCTTTGGCGGCATTCACCTCCGAAGCAGTTGCGCCCGCGGGAACTCGCTGGGTCGCGCAGTTGCGGATTACGTATCAAGCCATTTGATGCGGGGGCGAGGCGAGGATCAAGACGATCATTAGGTCCGGAGTCAGAAGCTTCGCTAACTCTAGGTAAGAGCGCGGCTATCCGCGCTCTTATCGCAACGTGACGTAGAGACAGACAATGCCGGCGGCGCTATTCTTCTCGCAGGGCGACCATGGGGTCGACTCGAGTGGCTCTCCAGGCTGGAATGACGGTGGCGGCAAAGGCTACTGCCGCCAACAGCGCGGGCACGGCGGCGAAGGTGAGCGCGTCCGTCGTGCTCACGTTGAATAGCAAGCTGGCCATCACTCGAGTCAGCGCGGCTGCGCCTACAAGGCCAGCGGCGATGCCGACCCCGGCCAACTCCATCCCTTGCCGCACCACCAGACTGATGATGTTCCCGGGCCGCGCGCCTAATGTCACAAGGACGCCGATATCGTGGGTGCTCTGCGTCACCAAATGCGACAGCACGCCGTAGAGGCCGATGGCAGCCAGCAACAACGCGAAGACCGCAAATGCGCCAAGCATGGTGCTCGAAAAACGCTGGCGCGCCAGCGAATCGTGCAAGCGGTCTTGCATGGTCCGAATTCCGTAAACCACCACGTCGGGATCGACCGCGTGGATCTCGCTGACGACCGCGGAAGAGAGCCCTGCCGCTTCCGACGAGGTGCGCACCGCCAGAAACATTCTCTGATCGGGAAACTGTTGGTGCGGGAAGTAGGTCACGATCTTGCCTTCTGTCTCCAAGCCGTATTGCTTGACCATACCCACCACACCCACAATCGTGATCGGTTTCTTGGGGTCGAACCACAAGTGTTTTCCAACGGGATCGCTGTCCGGCCAGAAGCGCCGCGCGAATTTCTCGTCGATGATCACGACTTGCGGCTTATCCTCGGTATCGTCCCCGGTGAAAAACCGGCCCTTGCGAATTGGAATCTCCATCGTGCGAAAATAATCCGTGCCTGCGATGCGAATATCCACTTGCAACTCCTGCCCCGGGGGCGGCGTGTACCCTTCCACGTTGATGCCCCCCCAACCTACCTCGCCGGTGAGCGGGAGCGTCGAAACCACTCCTTCCGAAACCACGCCTGGGAGGTGGGCGATGCGGCTTTCGACTTCCTTGTAGAAATTAATGATTGGTTTATCGTCTTTATCGTTCTGGTACTTTTTGCCGGCTGCGGCAATTTCCATCGTCAGCACACGATCGGTGGTGAACCCCGGCGGCACGCTCTGCAATCGCACGAAGCTGCGAAGGAGCAGCCCGGCTCCGATCAAGAGCATCAGGGAAAGAGTGAGTTCAGAAACGACCAGCAACCGCCGTAAACTGTGCCGGCGCACGTGCAAACCACCGTCGCTCTGCCCGCTGCGGCCGCCGGCCTTGAGCGAAGTGTTCAGATCCACTTTGATAGCGCGCCACACGGGCGCCACGCCAAACAGAATGCCAGTCGCCAGCGAAACGCCAAGCGTGAAAAACAGAACGCCACCACTGATGGCGATGTCCTCCAATCTTGGAATATTTCCGGGATTCATCGTGCGCACTGCGTAAATGCTCAGTTGCGCGACCAGCAGCCCGGCCGCGCCGCCCAGAAGCCCCAGAAGAACGCTTTCGGTGAAGAGTTGCCGCGCTATCCGCTGCCACCCGGCTCCCAAAGCGGTGCGGATGGCTACTTCTTTTTCTCGGCCTGCGGCACGCGTGAGCAGGAGGTTGGCGACGTTGGCGCACGCGATCAAGAGCACCAGCCCGACCGACCCTAGCAGCACCAGCAGAGCGCTGCGGACGTCGCCGGCTACCTGCTCCTGCAGGCCCACCACGTGCATTCCGAAGCTGGCATCGCGCTTGTCCTTTTCGCGGATGCGGCTGGCGATCACTTCAATGTCCGCCTGCGCCTTTTGCACGGTCACGCCTGGCTTCAGCCGCACCATAATGTTGTAGTTTTCGTCGCGCCTGTTTTTCACAGCATCGGCTGCCAGGGGCAAGGGCGCAAAGATATCCATTTTGTCCATCGGCGTTTCCGCCGGCATCACTTCGTTAGTAAGCACGAAACCGCGCTGCAGTACGCCAGCTACGATGAATGGGTTACCGTTGAGCACGATGGCCTTGCCTATGATCCCCGGGTCTGCATTGAAGAGGCGTTTCCAGATTCGCTCGGTAAGAATGGCTACATCCGGTTTGCCAGGCTTGTCCTCCTCCGGAAGCAGCAAACGGCCGAGCAGAGGCTTGGCGCCGAGCATCTCCAACAGGCTGGACTGGGTACGCGCTCCAAAAATCCGCTCGGGCTGCTCACGGCCCGTCAACACAAACGTCCGGCTCTGGGCGAGCGCCATCTGCTCGAAGGAATGATTCTCGCTCTGGATGTCAATATACTGGCCGGGAGAAGGCCAGTCGCGGAGGATGCCGATTGCGGGAGAATGCAGCCACACGGCGGCCAAGCGCTCCGGATGGGGATAAGGCAGCGGACGCAACAGCAGCGCATCGACTACGCTGAAAATAGCGGAATTGGCGCCGATTCCAATGGCCAAGGAAGCGACGATCACCGCCGTGAGCAGGAAGTTTTTGCGAAGCGTGCGCAAGGCGTAGCGCAGATCTTGGAACAAGGTGTGCATCAATCCCTCCCGGCTTTGAATGATTGTATGACCTGCGTGGCCTTCGGGATAAGGAAGATTTTTGCTGGCGTTCAGCCGACACTGCTGCGGCACGCCTACATGGTATTGCGCGGATAACAAGCCACTCGGTAATGAGGCCATGCTCCTGCCGCATTTTTCCCTCGAGGCGATGCACACCTAACCAGGACAGCGGCTGATAGGTTTGAAAGGTAGATGTGGCGAGTGAAGGGGCAACATGTTGCGCCACCGCAAAGAATTCGGCGGGAATTGGTTCTTGGTTATTTTCTGCCAATGAAGCGGACGCGGAGGGTGAAGGCGCGGCCTTGTCCGCCGGAGAAGGCGCCGAAATTGGGGGCGTCGATGTTGTTGACAACGGTGTCGGGATTTTGGCGGTTGAGGGCGTTGACGGCTTCGACGCGGACGCCCCAGAGGTAGCCGCGGAATCCGAATTTCTTTTCGATGCCGAGGTTGAGGCTGGCGTAGGCGGGGAAGCGGGAGGAGTTAGGCGGGCCGACGATTTGCTGATCGAGGTCGAAAACGCTGAAGGGGTAGCCGGTGCGGTACTCGAAGAAATAGCTGAGTTGGATGGCCCAGATGTGAGTGGGAGCCCAGCCCCAGGTTAAGAGGCGGTTGGGAGCGTCCCAGGCGACGGGGCCGGGTTGTTGCGCGACATAGAAGATAGAGCCGAGGGCGGGGTTGAGGACTTGATTGGAGTTGGCGATGGAGCGAGTGTAGGCGGCGTAGACTTGGGTGTTTTCGGAGAAAACGTGGAGGACGGAAGCGGTGGCGGAGCGGTAGCGGTCTTTACGCGTGTCTTGGAGGAGGAAAATGCCGCCGGGTTGCGAGGGTTGCTGATCGACGTAGACGAAGCCGTGGGAACCGTTGCGGGCGAGGAGATTGAGGGTGAGGAGCGTGTTGTGAGCGAATTTTTGCTGCCAGGCGGCGCTGGAAATGTTGAAGCGGGGTTGTTGGAGGCCGGATGCGGGGATTGTGAACTGGTTGACTACCGTGCTGCTTACTACTGGGGGCCCGGGAGCGACGACGGTGGAGTTGTAGAACGTGTCGATCTGGCGCTGGTCGAGAGATTGGCCGATGAGGGAGAGATTGAGAGGGGCGTTGTAAATACCCCAGCCGAAGGAGATTTTTGAGGTGTCGTCGCCGAAAGGGAGGACATTGGCGGAGACGCGCGGGCCAGCCATGGCGCTTTGCGTGAAGCGATCCCAGTCGGTGCGCAGGCCTCCTTGAAAAACAAAGTGCTTCGAGAACGACCATGTGTCCTGAAAGTAGCCGCCAGCTTGGGTGTTGGAGACTTGCGGGGCGGCAGGGCCTGCAAACGTGGAGCTGCGAACCAGGCAGCCGGAGATGGGCGAGACGCAAGGAGCTCCGGTTGGCAGACCGCCTAGAAAGGCTTGGAGGGCTTCGATTTCGGTGCGCTGGGCGGAGAGAGAATAAGTTAGGGCGGCGACGTTGGCGCCTGCGGCGAGTTGGTGAGTGCCGTGCCAGTGGCGTGTGGCGGCGGGCATACCTGCAACGGCTTGGAGGCGGCGGCCGAGCTGATGGAGGCGCTGGAAATAATTACCGGTGGAGCCATTCACGAGGAGGACGTAGGGTTGCGTGCCTTGGGGGATGAAGTCGAGGATGCTTTCGTCGGCGGCGATGCCGAAATCGAAGAGAGTATCGAAGAGCCAGAGCTGGTCTCTGAGAGAGGCGAGGTAGCGGCGCTGATCTCCGGTGACCGTGGCGGAGACTGGATCGAGAGCGTCTAAGCCGAGATTGGTGCCGCGGGCGTAGTTGTAGAGCAAGCTCGCATGAAGAATTTGCTTGGGAGTGATGTTGTATTGGAGACGGAGGAGATTGTCGCCGCCCCAGGACTCCCAGGTGTTGGCGCCGGAGGGTTGTTGTTTGACGACGGCGAAGGTGTGCTGGAGACTGATGGAATTGGAGAACCAGAAGCGGCCGCGCTGGATGGGGCCGGAGAAAGTAAAGCGGGGATACCAGTCCCCGAGATGGACGCCCTCCTGAACGTTGATGCCGGGGGCGGGATTGGTGGTGCCGAAGCGCCAGCGGTCGTCGCCATCGGGAGTTTCGAAGCTAAGGATGCTTGCGCCGGAATGAGGGTAGGCGGCGCCGAAGCTGCCTGTTTGGACTTCGGCGGCGCGCGTGGCGTCGACGTTGAAGCGGGAGGTGAGCTGGCCATTTACAGGGTCGCCGATTTCGAAGCCGTCGAGGAGATATTGGGTTTCGCCGGAGCGGGCGCCAGCGATATGGAGATTGTTCGTGTTGTCTTGAGTGATCTCGGGCAACGCGGTCAGGCTTTGCGCGAGGATGTGAGGGCTAGGGACGGGAATATCGCGGATGTCTCGGGCGGTGAGGGTGTTGCGCTGGGCGGTGTCCTGGGGATCAATTTGGTTGGCGGGAGCTGTGACTTGCACGTGCTCGTGAACTTCTTCGGCGTGGTTTAGTGTGAGATTGAGTTCGTTGGGGCCCGGTTGAAGAGCGACGGCCCGGTTGGCGATTACGAAGAAGCCTTCTTTGCGGACTTCTAGTTTGTAATCGCCTGCGGGAAGATTTTTGAGAGTGAAGCGGCCGGCGCCGTCAGTTTCCGTGCGGTAGACGCGGGCGGAGTTGTCTTCGAGTTTTAGCTGGGCGGCGGGGACGGGGACGCCGTTTTCATCCAGGACGAGACCGGTGCAGCCGGCCAAGTCCGCGGCGCGAGTTGGTACGGATGCAAAGATGGCAAAGCAGGCGAGACAGGTGAATGCGAGAGTAAGTAGGCGAGCGAAACCCATACCACACCCGGTGCTTGGGCCTGGATTTATTAAACTACGGAATGTTCGGACCGGGATTTTAATTGTATAAGCAGTTGCTCAGCTTGGCAGATGGGATAGCTGGCCCGTGTGGACCGACACTCATGCTAAAATACACGAGCAATAGGCCCGTAGCTCAGTTGGTTAGAGCGCGTCCTTGACACGGACGAGGTCTGCGGTTCGAGTCCGCACGGGCCTACCATTTCCTTCGACAAGAACGAATCCGCGCGAGCCTTCCAGCGAACTAATTTGAACAGGACACCGAGTTAATCGATGACGACCGTAAAGATTGATGCGGAGCTGAAGGCGAAATGCCCGCGGGTGGCGTTGGCGTGCGTGACCGTGGAGGTTTTGGCTGGGGAGACGCCGGCGGGATTGGACCAAGAGCTGCGTGCTTGTGAAGAGAAAATTCTGAGATTGGAGGAGCCGAAGGCGGTGTTGGAGGCGCCGGCGATTTTGGCGGCGCGGGCGGCGTACAAGGCGCTGGGGAAGGACCCGGCGAGGTATCGGGGATCGGCGGAGGCGCTGTTGCGACGGGTGATCGCGGGGAAGGGATTGCCGCGCATCAATAATGTGGTGGAAGTGATCAACTACGTGAGCGTCGATAGCCGGTTGCCGGTGGGGCTTTATGATTTGGCGCACGTGCAAGGCGATATTGTGTTTCGAGCTGGGCGGGCTGGCGAGACTTACAAGGGAATCGGAAAATACGATTTGAATTTGGAGGGATTGCCGGTGTTTTGCGATGCGGCCGGGCCGCATGGGAGTCCGACGAGCGACTCGGAGCGGACCATGGTGACGGAGGCGACGAAACGAGTCATTGCGATTATTATTTCCTTCGGCGGGCCGAAAGACATTTCGTCCGATTTAGTGAAAACCTTGGCAGTGTGGGGACACGTAACGTGCTCCCTCTTGGAGATACACGCTGCGGCTCGATAACCCCACTGGGAGATCGTCGAATAATGTATGGACGCTACTGCTGAACAGGCGCGGCAAGTTGAGACTCGTCCGCGGGAGCGCGCATTTTTTAGGCCCATCCGGTGAGCCACCAGGCACAAATGAGCGGCTTCGCGGGAGAGTTCTGTTGTATCCTTTATTCTGAAAGCAGTGGTTATCGATCATGGCGGACCAAGAAATCATCTTTACAGTGGAGGACGCTCCAGAGGGCGGCTACACAGCTCGAGCGCTCGGACACGCTATCTTCACGCAAGGTGAGACGCTCGAGGAGCTACGCCAGATGGTGCGAGACGCTGTCAACTGCCACTTTGAGCAAGAGAACAAACCACGCCTCATCCGGCTCCACATGGTAAAGGATGAGGTCATCGTGGCGTGAAACTCCCGCGCGACCTTTCTGGCCGGGAATTCGCGCACTTGCTCCGCCGGTACGGGTACGAAGAAATCCGCCAGACCGGAAGTCACATTCGTCTGAGATCCACAATTAAAGGCAAGGAACATCAAGTCACGGTGCCCGCGCACATTTCCTTAAAGGTGGGCACGCTGAGTGGAATCCTCTCCGAAGTCGCCACGTACCTCGGAATAAGCAAAGAGAATGTCGCCGAAGAACTCTTCGGCTAAATCCCACGCGTCCAGATATCGATTACTGATTGAGGGGCTGCACGAGTTCAGACTCATCCGCGGGGACGCGGTGGTTGAGGAGGCCGCGGGCGGCTAGGAGTTCGGCGTTGAGGAGAGCGGCGCCGGCGGCTCCGCGGACTAGATTGTGCGAGAGCAGTGTGAGCTTTATGTCGAGGAGCGGGCATTCGCGGACACGGCCGACGACGGCGGCCATGCCGTTTCCTGCGTGGACGTCGCGACGAGGTTGCGGGCGGTCTTCACCGTCCAGAACGACCACGGGATGACGGATGGCGGAGGGTAGGGAGGCAAGTTCGGCGTCTACTTCAAAATTGCGCAGCGCTTCGCGGACTTCTTTTAGACAGGCAATTTTTTTCAGGCTCACCGAGATGCATTCGAGGTGGCCTTCAAGTACGGGAACGCGATTGCAGTGGGCGCTCAAGCCGAGGCCGGCGTCGATGAAACGGGCGCCATCCCATTTGCCTAGCAGCTTTTGCGGCTCGGACTCCATTTTTTCTTCTTCACCGCTGATGAAGGGGATGACGTTGGCGTGAATATCCATGGAGGCGACGCCGGGATAGCCAGCGCCGGAGACGGCTTGCATTGTGACCGCGAAAACTTTTTCCAGGCCGAAGGCGTCAGCCAACGGCTTGAGGACGAGAACGAGACCTGCCGTTGAACAATTCGGGTTGGTGACGATGAAGCCGCCGTCGTAGCCGCGATTTTTTTGTTGCGTGCGGATGGCATCAAGATGCGAAGCGTTTACTTCAGGAATTAGTAAGGGAACGTCGGGATCCATGCGGTGGTTTTTGGAGTTGCTGACGACGGGATAGCCGGCGCGGGCGAAGTCTTCCTCGGCGGCGCCGGCGACGGAAGAATCAAGCGCGGAAAAGACAAAGTCGCATTCGAGGTTGGGATCGAGACTCTTGACGACGAGGCTGCGCGCTGCGTGCGGGACAGGGCCGTCGAGATGCCAGCGGACAGCTTCGGCGTAGCTCTTGCCGGATGAGCGTTCGGAGGCGGCAACTTCCGTGAGCTCGAACCAGGGATGACCAGCGAGAAGCTTTACCAGGCGCTGTCCGACGAGGCCTGTTGCGCCCAAAACGCCGGCGCGCCATTTTTTTGCCGCTCCGCCACGCAAGGGACTTTCTTCTATCTGGGCACCTTGCTGGGCACCCTGTTGCGCCATGCCCCCCTTATCGCCATTTTCCGAGGAATGCGCGCTCACGCCGCACCTCCGTGTTGCGCCCGGTCATTTGCATGCTGAGGCAGGCCGATGCGCGTTCCTCGAACATGCGGTTTGAATGTGTTGCGAATCCAGATGGTCATTTCCGTTTCGGCGGCCAGTGGCAGTACGTGTGGATGAAGAACCTTGGCGCCACTAGCGGCCAGAGCGTGCGCTTCATCATAGCTCAGGTCGTGGAGAAGTTTAGCTTCGGCAGAGGCATGCGGATTAGCGGTGTAAATCCCATCGACATCGGTCCAGATGACGAGCTCTTCGGCGTCGACAACATCCGCAATGATAGCGCCGGAAAAATCGGAGCTGTTGCGTCCAAGCGTGGTGATGCGGCCGTCGGGAGTCGCGCCGATGAAGCCGGTAACGACCGGGACCAGGCCTGCCTCGAGAAGCGGAAGAAGAACGGCGCGGCCGCGCTCCCTGGTCTCCTCCAGATGAGGCTTGGCGTCGCGGAATGTATCGCAGGTGAGGACGAAATCGGAGGAAGAAACAGGGACAGCGGCGACGCCGGATTTTTCGAGAGCGGCGGCGAAGAGACGTGCGCTGAACCGTTCACCGAAGGAGGCGAGGCGATCAGCGAGTTCGCCGGTGGCCGCGACATGGCCATCCAGCTGCACTTCATGGAGAAGATCGCGACCGAGAAGCTGAAGGCTGCGCCGAACACGCTCGTGCTGTTCATCAGAGAGTAGAAGATCCTGAAGCACGTTGAAGTGGAGATGAATGACGCCTTCGGCTTCATTGCGCGCGTGAGAAAGTTTTCCTTCGGCTAGAGCGCGGGAGATGGAGAGAAGGCGATCGGTGACGCCCTTCATCGCGGAGACAACGACGATGACGTTCGAGGATTGGGCAGCCGCGCGGACGAGACCGGCGGCGTGCGACATGCGCTCGGCTCCAAGAAGCGAGCTGCCGCCGAACTTTAAGGCGACGACATTGTGGTTAGGGCTTGCCTGCCTGCCGCGGGCGGCAACAACGAAATGGCCAGCTAAGGAAGCTTCCGCTTCGACATTTTCTTGCACGTGTTCGGGACTCATGACGTCCGCTCCTGGTTTCCGCTGGAGCGTCTCTGGCGGGGGTTTAAAAGAAGAAACCCACCGCCAGGTTCGCTCCAGGCGGTGGGTTGGAAACTTTTTCTAGCTTGCTAGCTGTTTCTCCACGCGCCGGAAGCGAAAATAGTGGACTTCGCCTTAGTCGAGGTAATCGACATAGACGTCGTCGTGGTAATTCGCTTCGTCGCGATGGAAATCATACCGGAAGAGAGATTAGCACAAGAAAAATGGGACGCAAAGCGAAAGTTTGGCAAAGATGTTTACAAACAGGTCTGCGACTCCGGAGCGTGAAAGATTAGGCTGGAACAAGTGAGGCCGGACTCGGCTTTTTGGAGTTCCGAGATGTCGAGCGGTGTGACGTGGAAGCGGTTGGCTTCCATGCGGGCACGCGTTCGAAGGAAGGACGCGGGAAAAATGATTGTACTTCCGATGGCCAGGGCGTTGGCGGCGTGTGGTTCGGTGGGATCGACGTCGATCCAGTCGTAGGCGGAAAAGGGCGCTGGATCGAACCAGACGCGGTTGGCGAGCAGCGTATTGCGGCCGAGGAATGTGACGGCGGACTTGAGATGCAGGCAGCCGGTCACGGGGACGGCGATGACTTCGTACTCCAGCGGCGCGAGGATAGCAGCGAGCTGGCGGATGCCATCGGCGTTACTGCGTTTGGTGAGACCGACGAATAATTTGCGGCCAATGCGCAGAATATCGCCGCCCTCGAGGGTACCAGGAAGCGCGATGTACTCAAGTTTGCGAAATTTGGAGATGGCTTGCGCGAGGGACGTGGCTTCGGGGCGGCGGGACTCCGTGCCGAGCGGGAAAATGACGGCGAGTTCATCGAGGACGATGGCGGGATCTTCGACAAACATGGAATCGGGAAGATGCGGCTCGGCGGGGAGGGAAATAACACGAGCGCCGAGTTTTTCCAGAAGCATTTCGTAAGCGTGATGTTGCTCGCGAGCGATTTGTAGATCAATCGGCAGGCGAGCAATGAAGCTTAATTCGCAATTTACAATGGCGGGGCTGACGGCGCGCGTGATGGCAGTGAGCACGATGCGAGGGCAAGTTTACACGAGATGCTCACCGAGAGATGCGCCTTCGCGGGTGCGGCATGCTCGCAATAGTTCACAGCGAGATGCTAGGGCCAACGCGTGGCTTGCGCAAAATGCGAAATCCAAAGAGTAGTTATGGTGATGCCGGCGCCAAGAAGCATGCCGGCGAGGATCAGTCCTACGACGCCAATCGGTATCCAAAACCCGGAGCGCGGCGCAGCCGGTTCACCCTGGAGAACAGGAGTCAAGGTTGAGGCGGCGGTCTCCGGAGCGCCGCTAAGTACAACTGCTGCGCGGGGAACATCGGTTGCCTCGGAGGGCACGACAAGACAGTACCCTTTCCGCGGAATCGTCTCAATGTAGAGGGGCTTGTCCGTGGAATCGCCCAGTGCCTGGCGAAGCTTGTTCACCGTCGTGTTGACGTTCGCGTCGTAGTTTACGTGTGTGTCGGCGGGCCAGAGGCGCTGGCGCAGTTCCTCACGGGTAACGACCTCGCCCGGCTTCTCAAGGAGCGCGACGAGGACTTGATACACTTTGCCCTGAAGTTTTAGGCGAGAGCCATCTTTGGATACTTCTTGACGCCGCTGATCCACCTGAAACGGGCCGAAACGCATAAAACGAGGGCCTGAAAGAGGCGCGAGGTTTGGTCGTTCTTCCATCGCGGTATGCAGCGTTGGGATTAAATTCGGAATCATACACCCCATCCTCTATAGGCATTAGACGCAAAGAATGTCCAGGTGTTTACAGGAGAATACGAAATTTCGACAAAGAGGTTCCCTTTTTTATGCAAAAGCAGTTTCAAGTAAGCAGAGAAGTGGCGGAGAGGTGCAAAAGCTGTAAGGTGGCTGCCAGCCAGAGTGCAGTTCTTGGCAGTCGATGGACAAGCCGATGGATATTGACCGAATGTGAACACGTGTCCGCAAATGGGACAGGGATTTGCTGCGAAGGCGACTGTCAAAATTTAGAAATTCTTTTTTTACTTTGGTCCTGCGCCTGCACCGACTGCCTGAAGTTGAACTTTGAGATCCCGCAAACCAGCCGCGATGAATTCCGCTGGCCGGAAGAGGACTGGACCTGCTAGTTTCCTGCGCTTGCCTGAGTCTCGGGCAGAGTCATGATTTCGACGCTCGACGGATACCGCTTCGAGCGATAAACGTGCTGGGTCGCCTTCTGGTAATCAGAGGCTTTCGCCTCGAAAATGTTGGGAACGAACTTCTGAGGGTTGCGATCATAAACGGGGAACCAGGTGCTTTGCACCTGGACCATGATGCGGTGGCCTTTCTTGAAAACGTGATCCGCCGTGTGGAGATCTATCGTGAACGGAGTCACTTCGCCCGGCTTGAGAGGCTCCGGTTTTTCGAAAGAATTGCGGTAGCGGCCACGGAAAATCTCATCGGAAATCATCAATTCATAACCCGAGAGTTTCCAGTCGTCCGCGTATTTTTGCGGATAAACGTCGATCAATTT
>Ga0210405_10001248_pt1 | contig 30070 bp, 20 predicted proteins | sample IncBWH11MmetaG_FD_155492 | JGI IMG/M metagenome (GOLD analysis project Ga0210405, IMG submission 155492) | Forest soil microbial communities from Barre Woods Harvard Forest LTER site, Petersham, Massachusetts, United States - Inc-BW-H-11-M | ecosystem: Environmental > Terrestrial > Soil >...
AAATCAATGCTTCGGTCGAAGGGCGAGAATTTCCGATCCAGGACGCGTTCCACGAGCTTGTCTCGCGTGAGCACCTGGCCCGGAAATTCGAAAAACAAGTGCAACAGCTCAAACTCGGCCGATGTCAGATTCAAAGGCTTGCCAGCTTTCGTAACGACGCGCGCACCCAAATCGAGTTCCAGGTCTCCAAACTTGATTTTGGGGGGCCTAAGCCCGTCTTTATTGTCGGATTGCCAACCCGATCTGCGCAGAATTGCGGAGATGCGCGCGATCAGTTCGCGCGGACTGAAGGGCTTTGGCAGGTAGTCGTCCGCACCGAGCTCCAACCCGAGGATGCGGTCAAACTCATCGCCCCTGGCAGTCAGCATCAGAACGGGAGTCCGCGCACGCTGTCGAATGTCTTTGAGAACGTTGAATCCCTTCTTGTCCGGCAACATAACGTCCAGCACGATTAGTTCGAAACTCCCTTCAATTCCCGCTTTTGTGCCGGCTTCACCGGTGTGCACAAAAGAAACCCGGAAATCCTCCCCCTCCAGGTACCGCTTCAGGACTTCGCAGAGTTCGAGATCGTCATCCACTACCAGCAGATGCGGCTTGAGCTGCTGCGTCTTCCTGCCCGCAAGTTCCTTTTCGTTTGCACTGGCTGTGCTTTTATCGTTCATGAAGACTCCGACGAATCCCTTCTCAACCGGGGGAGGCCTGCCCAACCAAAACCTAAAGAAGAAATCGCTTTTCCCGACCGCATTATGCCGCGTTCCTGTCAAGAATTCGATGCAACATAGACCGGACCGGCCACCTTTAATCCGTTCGTCGACATGATATTCGGGACGCGCAAAAAGGATTATCCGAGCGCCCCGCGCCGAATTTAGACGACCCTAAGGCTGGTGCGGATGCTGCGGAACCCACCAGGCAGGAAGGATCTTCGGCAAGCGCAGTTTTTTGGCCCACGGTCCCCACTGGGGCTCAAATTCAGTCGCGATGTTTCCGATGGCGATTTGCAGGAACTCACTTGCCATACGCTGTTCCGCGTGCGTTACATCGTTATACCCGTCCGGAAGGATGCCCATGCCGACGAAACCCCCGGCTGCCGCCGAAGCGAAGTTACTCGCCGCGAAAGTAGTTCTGCCCGAGTCTGTCTTGTCGAAAACGGTGAAGGCGAGCGCGTGGACGGTTCGGCGCAGCGGGTTGGTGCTGGTAGAGCGTTGGTAGCGGGGATCTTCGTGCAAAAGGAATCCCGTAAGGAATTGTGCAGTCTCCCTGGAAGTGCGGTCTGCAACTTTGTACCCGTAGATTCTGCCAAATGCATCACTGCCGTCCTTCCATTCTCTTGGATAGTGGCTTGGCGGATTGAGCATTTGGAAACCTGTCCCCAACGCGGGCAATACCACGGCGGGTGGGCCAAAGGTTTTGTGGATGTAGATCTGAAGTTTGTCTTCCCCCGTTAATGTGGTTCTGGTTAGTGCTGGCGGCAGACCCAGCAATTGGTTCGGCTGCTGCGCCAAGGGCGTCGCGGAGGACTGCGCTTCCTCTTGTGCCTGCCCTTGAGGCAGTGGTGCATCGGGCAAAGAGTCGATATTCAAGTCTCGCCGAGTAGCTTGGAGTTTATCTCCTTGGGGTTTGGGGGAAGCGGGAACGTCCTTCTGATCGGTAGGCGCCGGCTTGGCTTCCGAAGTCTGCGCGGCGGTGGAGCGAGGACTTAGACAAAGAATAGTAGTCGCAGACACCAACAACAAGATGATGGCGGATGAACGCCCGAGACTGATACGCCGGTAAATCATAACGCTCCAAGCAGGAAAAGTGTTCCTGCATGCAGGATATGGGGAGGTGGCGGGCGGCGCGGTCAGGAAGCGTTGAGCCTCTGTGAGGATTTGTTAGGCCTTGGCTGGAGGGCTGTTCGGAAGCGGGGTTGTGTTGTATACATCGAACTGAGAACCGTTGAGCCGGAAGGAAAAGCGTTTGCCTCTCAATCTTCAAGCAAGACTCCTCAAGGTGAGAGCCAGAGTGCCAATGCATCGGCTCTTCCTGAAGATCTTCTTTTGGTATTGGCTGACTGCGTGGGCCATCATCGCAATCCTGCTTCTCGGCGCACGCCTGACGGGCATGAGGCAGGTCTCAGCTCCGAACATGTATGCGACGGTGGCGCCTATCCTGGCGGAAGAGGCCGTTAAGGCCTATGAATCGGGGGGCCCTGAGGCCTTTGCTCGCTTTTCGCAGGGCGACGGGCACGAGAACGAGCGGCAACTCTACTTGCTCGACGGATCCTATAAAGACGTGCTGTCGCGGCCGCTATCAAGTGACGGTCTTCGAGTCGCGCACGCGGCAAAAGACGGCCAACTCGTCGTATTTCGTGCCCGTATCGCAGCCTACAAGTTTGTCTCGTCTTCAGGGCACCCCTATGTATTGATGCTCTTCCTAAGGTCCAATTTGCGCCAGATCGGAGAATTGCTGTGGGGTGAAGGCCTTCCATTTAGCCTTTCCATGCTCCTTTTGGTCACCTTGCTTTGCCTCTGGCTTGCGTACCATATTGCCTCCCCAATCCACAGCATCCAGGCAACCGCCAGGAAAGTCGCGCAGGGAGATCTCAAAGCGCGAGTGCCGTCTTCCGTTTCCCGGCGCTTTGACGAGTTGGCGGCTCTCGCAAAAGACTTCGATTCGATGGTTGGCCGCCTTGACTCTCTGATTCAAGCGCAAAAGAAGCTTCTGAATTCGGTATCTCATGAACTGCGCTCTCCTCTAGCTCGCATTAATCTCTCTCTGGGCCTTCTAAGGAATGGCGCCTCCGCGGATTCGGATGACCTGTTTCTACGTCTGGACCGCGATATCGAGAGAATCGATCTATTAATGGGACAGCTTTTGACGCTCTCACGCCTGGAAGCCGGGTTTTCATCTGGTGAGAGAGAAGATGTGAATTTCGCCCAACTCGTCGAGGAAGTGGCGGCGGATGCGAATTTCGAAGCGCAAGCCCTGGGCAAATCCGTGAGTCTTCAGACGACGGGTTCGGTCATTCTCCGGAATGCCGACCCTCATGCCCTTCGAAGCGCTTGCGAAAACATCATTCGCAACGCAGTCCGCTTCACGCGGGCGGGAAGCGATGTCGAGATCGTTTTGGAGGTCGATCGGACCGCTTCGGAGCCGTGGGCATTGCTCTCCGTCCGGGATCATGGTCCTGGGGTTCCGGAAGATTCTCTCCAGGCAATATTTCAGCCGTTCTATCGAATAAGCGGAGATGGGCAGGCAACGGGAGGGAATGGCCTGGGGCTTGCCATTGCCTCTGAAGCGATTCGTTTGCACCGCGGTACGATTCGCGCCGAAAACCTTCGGCCTACCGGCTTCCAAATTATTGTCCGGTTGCCCGTCGCATGCGACCTAGCCTCTCACGGGAATGAGGTCTCAAAGCCCGAACATAGCACCCCGCTCTAAGGTTCCCTGATAGAGCGCCTTGAACTTCGACCCCGGTCCTTTCCCCGTGTAGGAGATTTGCCTTCCATACAAATCCTCACACGTAACTGAACGATTCAAACGGCAGAGTGTAGTTGCCCTCCGCACAATAGGCGTTACGGGGGCCTCATGAGGGTCAGCAAATTGACTACTTATCTCGAAGACACCGAAGAGATGATCTCGGAAGTTGGATCTGCGCAGCCGGCCGTGGTTGCGAAGGGCGATTCCAAAGCAAGGAGGATGTGGGCCATTTGTTTGGTTGCCGTCCCGGTGTTAGGCGTCTTCTTTGCCATGCGGACTCAAAAGCCAATGGGTGATCCCGCGGCAGCCGGTGAAGCAAACAATTCTGTAATCATTCACGTCGGCACTGCACATCGAGGGGATATGGGCGTCTATATCAACGCTCTCGGTACGGTAACGCCAGTTTCTACGATAAACATCTTCAGCCAAGTGAGTGGTCAAGTCCTTGCCGTGCATTATCGCGAGGGGCAAATCGTAAACAAGGGCGATCCGCTCATCGACATCGATCCGAGTCCCTACCGTGCCCAATTGCAGCAGGCCGAAGGCCTACTCGATCACGACCACGGGGTTTTGAAGCAGGCGGAGATTGATCTCGCCCGCTACAGGGAGGCCTTCGCTTCGAATGCCGTTGCAAAACAGATTCTCGACGACCAAGAGCAGGTTGTGATTCAGGACCAGGGAGCCGTCAAATTCGACCTTGGTCAAGTGCAGTTTGCCGAGGTCCAGCTTGGCTACTGTCACATTACAGCTCCCACTTCTGGCAGGGTTGGTCTTCGGCTCGTCGATTCCGGCAATACCGTTTTTGCGGGAAGTTCGAACGCTCTCGTGGTGATCACCGAACTCCAGCCGATTACGGTCGTGTTCAACGTGGCCGAAGATCATCTTAGAGAGGTCCAAGCGCAACTGCGTCAAGAGAAACCTCTGGTTGTGGAAGCTTTTGACCGGTCTGGTGAAACGAAGGTGGCAGTCGGAACCTTGCTGACTGTCGACAACCAAATTGACACGTCGACCGGGACCGTTCGATTTCGCGGTGAATTCAGCAATCGCGACCTCGCCCTGTTTCCAAACCAGTTTGTCAATACGCGACTCTTGGTGAAAACACTCAAAGATTCAGTTCTCATTCCAAGCGCTGCGATCCAGCGCAATGGAACACAAGCCTTTGTCTTCGTTGTCGAGAAGAATGCACTATCGGTCAGGAATATTACCGAGCAGAGTACCGACGGCAATACGACTGCTGTGGAAGGTTTGCGGGCCGGAGAAATGGTAGCGCTCTCGAGCTTCGATAAGCTACAAGACGGGACGCAGGTCCAGGTCGAACAGTCAGCTCAAAAATCAGCCGTCGATAGGGGACCCGCATTGTGAGTCCCTCCCGCCTCTTCATTCTTCGGCCCGTCACGACTGCTTTGCTTATGGTGGCGATCCTGATCGTCGGGGCTGCCGCCTACATCAAGCTGCCAATCTCGGCATTACCAGAGGTGGAGTACCCGACGATCCAGGTTCGGACCTTTTATCCGGGGGCCAGTCCGGAAGTGATGTCGTCCGCCGTTACAGCGCCACTTGAGCGGCAGTTTGGGCAGATACCCGGTCTGACGCAGATGACTTCCACCAGTTCAGACGGCAGTTCATCCATCGTTTTGCAGTTCTCGTTACGTCTGAATATCGATGTAGCCGAGCAAGAGGTACAGGCCGCCATCAACGCCGCGCAGAGCTTTTTACCCACGGACCTTCCAGTCCCTCCCGTATACAGCAAATCGAATCCGGCGGACGCTCCTGTCTTGACGCTCGCCCTGACTTCAAAAATCCTTCCGCTCTCAAAGGTGGAGGATCTGGCCGACTCGCGGCTCGCCCCGAAGATTTCGCAGCTCAGTGGAGTTGGACTGGTGACAATCGGTGGCGGTCAGAAGCCCGCCGTCCGCATTCAGGTGAATCCGGCAACCCTGGCAACCTATGGCATCAGTCTCGAAGAGCTGCGGACCGCGCTTGCGAGCACGAGCGTAAACGCCGCAAAGGGAACCCTCGACGGAGAGGCACAGAACTATCAAATAAATTCGAACGACCAACTACTCGCCGGCGACGACTATCGCGATGTAATCGTTGCCTATAAGAATGGCGCCCCCGTAACACTTTCGGACGTCGCCAAGATTGGCGATGGTGTCGAGAACTTACGCCTTGCAGGCTGGATGAATCAGACCCCCGCTGTGATCCTGAACATCCAACGCCAGCCAGGGGCAAACACAATTGCGGTCGTTAAGAGCATCGAAGATCTTCTGCCTCAGTTGCAGGCAAATCTTCCGGCATCGGTAAAGCTGACCGTCTTAACCGATCGGACGACGACGATTCAGGCGTCGGTCAAGGATGTGGAGTTCGAATTGGTTCTTACGATCGGCCTTGTCGTGATGGTCATCTTCGTGTTTTTGCGCAATCTATACGCAACGATCATCCCCGCTGTTGCCATTCCCATCTCTCTCGTCGGAGCGCTGGCGGTGATGTATTTATTGGGATACAGCCTGAACAACCTCACCCTGATGGCGCTGACGATCTCGACTGGTTTTGTCGTCGACGATGCGATCGTGATGATCGAGAACATTTCACGCTATCTCGAACAAGGGCTCGCGCCTCTTGAAGCCGCACTCAAGGGAGCAGAACAGATCGGGTTCACCATTATCTCGCTCACGATCTCCCTAATTGCCGTTCTGATCCCTCTGCTTCTGATGGGGGACATCGTGGGAAGGCTGTTCCGTGAGTTCGCCATTACGCTCGCCGTTACGATCCTCATTTCTGCCGCGGTCTCGCTCTCCCTGACTCCCATGATGAGTGCTCGTCTGCTGCGCCACAAACCAGAATCGGAGCAGGGGCGGTTCTACCGTTGGTCCGAGCGCATGTTCGAAACTCTCATTGCGCAATACAGCCGAACCTTGCAGTGGATTCTTCGCCATGAAATCTCGACGCTCCTGGTAGCGGCCGCAACGCTGGTGCTTGCCATCTACCTTTACGTTGTCATACCGAAAGGATTGTTTCCGACGCAGGACGTCGGGATTATTCAAGGCATTTCGCAAGCCCCTGAATCGATATCTTTCCACGCCATGTCGCTCAAGCAACAGGAACTGGCGAAAGTCATTCTTCAGGATCCAGGAGTTGCGAGCCTATCCTCCTTCATTGGTGTGGATGGGACAAATGCAACGCTGAACAGTGGACGCATCCAAATCAACCTGAAGCCATTTGCCGAGCGTCACGTCGATGCGGCAACCGTAATCGACCGGCTCCAATCCAAACTGCAGCGAGTCGAGGGCATTCATCTCTACCTGCAACCCGTGCAGGACCTCACAGTGGAAGACCGCGCCAGTCGTAACCAGTTTCAATACACGCTGGAAGATGCCGATCAGGGGGAGCTCGACACATGGACCGAGAGGATGGTTGCCGAGCTGAGAAAGCAACGGGAGCTCAGGGATGTTGCTACCGATCAACAACCGCGGGGGCTAACCGAGAATCTTGTCATCGACCGGGCCACGGCGTCGCGCATGAATATTACTCCCGATCAGATTGACTCTACTCTGTACGATGCTTTCGGTCAGCGACAGATCAGCACCCTCTACACTCAATTCAACCAGTACCATGTCATCCTGGAAGCATCTCCTGAATTTCAGAGGAACCCGCAAAAACTGCAGGACATCTATCTGCAGAATTCCTCTTCACAAAGCAGCGCTAGCCCCAGTTCCACCTCTACCTCTGGCAGATCGTCTGCCAACAGCGCGACTACTTCGGTAAAGACGCTTGCGGTTTCTTCCACCAGCGGGATATCGGGGGCGCAGCGGTCGGGTCTATCAGGCTTCGCCGGCGCATCTGTCCTCCCGTCCAACACTTCCGGCGCGCTCGCCACTTCCTCGAAGTCCACAAGTTCGGTTCTTTCGGCAGGTGGAGCGTCTGGGCTGTCAGCCTCATCGAATCAGTCTTCTGCCACGCCTTTGGCTACAGGCGGCTCAAGTACAACATCGGCTTCGGCGTCGTCTCCCATACCGCTCTCGGCGATCGCGCACTTTGAAAAGAGATCCAGCCCCTTGACGATTGCGCACCAGGGCCAGTTCCCAGTCGTGACGATCTCTTTTAATTTGGCGCCAAATACTTCCTTAAGTCAGGCGGTCGCTGCAGTCGAAAAAGTACAGCGTCGACTACGGATGCCCGCCAGTGTTGTGGCCAGCTTTCAGGGCACCGCCGAAGCCTACAAAGCAATCGGCTCCAATGAGGCGCTGCTGATTCTAGCGGCTCTGGTGGCAGTCTATATCGTGCTCGGAATTCTTTACGAGAGTTTCATTCATCCAATCACCATCCTTTCAACGCTTCCTTCGGCCGGAGTCGGCGCGTTGCTGGCACTCATGCTCTGTCGACAAGATCTCGGGATCGTTGCCATCATTGGAATCATTCTACTGATCGGTATCGTCAAGAAGAACGGCATCATGATCGTCGACTTTGCTTTAGAGGCTGAAAGGACTCGCGGCCTCACCGCTACGGAGGCGATCTACGAAGCGTCGCTGCTGCGTTTCCGTCCCATCCTGATGACAACTCTGGCGGCGCTCTTTGCGGGCTTACCGCTCGCCTTCGGTTCTGGTATCGGTTCGGAACTCCGGCGTCCGCTAGGCATTGCGATGGTGGGCGGTTTGCTTCTCAGCCAGATCCTGACGCTCTATACGACGCCTGTCATCTATATCTTCTTCGACAGGCTGGCAGAACGTTTTGCTCCCAAACAGGGACCAGCGGCAGCTCTTGACCCGGCGGAACTGCCATGAACTTTTCAGCCCCATTCATAAAAAGACCCGTCGCTACAACATTGCTGGCGATAAGCATTGCCTTGGCAGGCATGATTGCGTTCCGGTTTCTGCCGGTCGCCTCTTTGCCTCTGGTCGACCTTTCAGCGATTCAGGTTTCAGCCGCGCTTCCTGGCGCGAGTCCCGAGAATATGGCGTCCTCCGTGGCGACTCCGCTGGAGAAGCAGTTCAGTCACATCGCCGGCATCACGTCAATGAGTTCCAAGAATTCTCTTGGCGTCACTTCGATCAGGCTGACCTTCGATATGAGCAGAGACGTGGACGGCGCGGCGCGGGATGTGGAAGCGGCAATCAACGCTGCCCGTAGTTATCTGCCCTCAAACCTTCCCGCGAATCCAACTTACCGCAAGATTGATTCCGCGCGGGCGCCTGTGCTCGTGCTCAACCTGGCATCAAAGACAGCCGCCTCAGGTGTTCTTTATGACACCGCATCGTCCATCATCCAGCAAAAAATCGCTCAAATCAGTGGGGTTGGGCAAGTGACGATTCTTGGCGGATCATTGCCCGCCGTACGCATTGATCTGAATCCGCAACAGCTAAGTCACTATGGTCTTGGTTTGCAAGATGTCGCCAGCGTAGTCAGCGCGCAAAATGCGAACCGTCCAAAGGGTCAGATCTCGGATGAGAACACCATCGCCGACATTACTGCGAACGATCAAATATCAAAGGCTCGCGACTATGCACCTCTCGTGGTTGGGTCGAAAGATAATTCCGTCGTAAGGCTCAGGGATATTGCGACGATTACCGACTCGGTCGAGAACGTTCGTTCCGTCGCTTACGTAAACGGCAAGGAGTCAGTTAGCCTTCTCGTTTACTGTTCGCCTGGGGCCAACGTCATCAGTACAGTCGATGAAATCAAGCGCCAGCTGCCGTCCATTCGGTCTTCCATCCCATCGAACCAGCAGCTCCTGGTCACAGGCGACCTTACCACCACAATCCGTGCGTCCGTAAAAGACGTGGAAGGAGCGCTGGTTCTATCAATCGGCCTGGTGGTCTTCGTCGTCTTCCTTTTCCTTCGTGATGCGCGGGCCACTCTAATCCCCGGCGTCGCAGTAACGGTGTCTGTGATCGGCACATTTGCAGTGATGTACCTCTGTGGCTACACGCTGGACAACCTGTCGCTCATGGCGCTTGCCATCTCCACGGGGTTTGTCGTCGATGACGCAATTGTCGTCATGGAGAACACTGTCCGGCTGATGGAGATGGGCGTCGCACCGATGGCCGCGGCTCTGCGGGGTTCTGAAGAAACTGGGCCTACGGTCTTGTCCATGAGCCTGTCGCTCATCGCGGCCTTCATTCCGATTTTGTTCATGGGAGGAATTCCGGGGCGGCTGTTTCATGAGTTTGCAGTTACTCTCGCCGTCTCGATTGCAATCTCGATGGTCGTGTCGCTCACGCTAACGCCGATGATGTGTGCGTACGTCCTTCGACCGAAAAAGGGAGTAACACGTGGACGTCTCTATCAGGTCAGTGAGCGCCTCTTCGATCATCTGTTATCTGGGTATCGCCAAAGTTTGACGTGGGTGCTGAAGCACCCAGCCCCGGTCGTGCTTGCCTTCCTCGGTACTCTGGCACTCAACGTTGTTTTGATGGGACACGTCACAAAGGGCTTTTTCCCGATACAGGATACCGGCTCACTCCTTGGCGGGATTCAGGGACCGCAGGATGCGTCCTTTCATGCGATGCAATCCGCGTTGATCTCAATTGAAAAGGTGATCCAGGCGGATCCGGCAGTAGATGTGGTCACCGGATTTACGGGAAGCACCTCTGGTCCGGGGAGCGAAGACGGGAGCAACTCTGGATTTCTTTTTGTTACGTTGAAACCCTTGGCGCAAAGACAATTGAGCGCTGCAGAAGTACTTGACCGCATGAGGCCGAAGCTGGACGCAATTCCTGGAGCTTCGACACTACTTAAACCGTTCCAGGATATTCCGTCCGTCGGAAAAAGCACCAACACCAGCTACCAATATGAACTGTCATCGGACAACGTGGCCGACTTGAAAAAATGGGGTCCGGTCCTTTACCAGGAGATGAAGAAACTACCCCAAATCAAGGATGTCAACACCGATCAGCAAAACGGAGGGCTGCAGGCCTCGCTCAACTACGACCGCCGCACCGCTGCTCGTTTGGGCATCACGCCACAGCTCATCGATCAATCGCTTTATAGCGCATTTGGCCAAGCGCAAGTCTCCACGATCTATACGTCGCTGAACCAGTATCACGTCGTGATGGAGGCTGCACCGCAATATACGCAAAGCCCCCTGGGGATGAATTCGATTTATGTTCATCCCTCTGGTGGAAACAGCGTTCCGCTGGACGCCTTCGTCCGAACGGCAAACTCGACCTCGCCGCTCTCGGTCAACCACGACGGACTTTTTCCCGCGGTGACTGTGTCCTTCAATCTGGCGCCAGAGGTCCCCCTTGAACAGGCCACTACCGCCATCGAGAAGTTGCAGCAGAGGCTGGCGATGCCTCGAACTGTCCGTGGCAGCTTTGCCGGCACTGCTGGAGATTTCAAGAACTCGCTCATCGACCAGATTGTTCTCATCGTGATGGCGTTGTTTGCGGTCTACATCGTGTTAGGGGTCTTGTATGAGAGTTTGGTGCACCCAATTACGATTCTCTCCACTCTGCCGCCCGCGAGTGTCGGAGCCGTCTTTGCCCTAATTCTTTTCAAAAGCGAGCTAGACGTGATCTCCATCATCGGCATCGTCTTGCTTATCGGAATTGTCAAAAAGAACGCGATCATGATGATTGATTTCGCTCTCTTGGCGGAGCGAATTGAGGGAAAAAACTCAGCGGATGCCATCTTCGAAGCATGTCTGCTGCGGTTTCGCCCCATCATGATGACCACGATGGCCGCTCTTTTCGGTGCTCTTCCGCTCGCGCTGGGTCATGGAACTGGATCTGAACTTCGGCGCCCATTGGGTATCGCTGTGGCAGGCGGCTTAATCCTTAGCCAGATTCTCACGCTGTACACTACGCCAGTCATTTATTTGATTCTGGATCGGCTCCGGCTGCGGCTCAGGAGCGGCAGTGACGTCGCGGAATTGGCCGCCCAGGGAGGCACTATCTGATGACACAGTTTTTGCCGTACTGCTCCTCCTCTGGGGGAAGCCAAGAAGTCAACAGGTTAGGCCGCATAGCGACGTGGGCACTACTTGTTTTCGTTTTTATTGGATTGCCGGGATGCAATGTTGGTCCCAAATATATACGCCCCGCAGTTCCAGCCCCTTCCGCTTTCAAGGAGTCGGGGCCTCAGCAAGCGCCGGACGGCACCGTCTGGAAGCCCGCTCAACCGCAAGATGCAATCTTCCGTGGGAAATGGTGGGAGATCTATCAGGAACCTGAATTGAACTCCCTCGAAGAGAAATTGAACATTTCGAACCAGAACATTGCTCGGGCATTTGAAAATTTCATGGCCGCGCGAGCTCAAGTTCAGCAGGCACGATCTGCCTACTATCCAACCGTCAGTGTAGGGGTTTCCTACGCACGCAACCGTTCTTCCCAGTCGCAAACAAGCGCCCCTGGTCTTTCGAAAGCCAATCCGAATAGTAATGCGTTCAATCTTCCATTCGATGTCGCCTGGGAGCCGGATCTCTGGGGTCGTGTTCGCAACACTGTGCGTCAAACTGCTAACGCAGCGCAAGTGAGCGCCGCGGACCTTGAAAATCAGAAGCTGACCGAACAGGCGAATCTCGCAATCTTCTATTTCGAATTGCGCGGCCAGGATGCTCTGGAAGATCTTCTGCGGAAAACCGTGGAGGTCGATCGCCAGTCGCTTGAACTCACTCGCGTCTTGTACAAAACGGGCCTCGATAACGATGAAGCGGTCGCCCAGGCCGAGATCACTCTAAAGAGTTCCCAGGCCGCCCTGACGAACGTCGGCATTGCTCGTGCGCAGTTTGAGCACGCGATCGCACTATTAGTCGGAGAACCCGCTTCCACTTTTTCAATCCCGGTTAAGCCACTGACAACCCAAGTTCCTGATGTCCCGGTTGGTTTTCCCTCTGATCTGCTTGAAAGACGTCCGGACATCGCGTCTGCAGAGCGCACAATGGCGGAAGCAAATGCGCTAATCGGCGTTCAAAAGGCGGCCTATTATCCCGCTGTAAGCCTCACTGGCACAGCAGGATTTGCAGCGTCAACTTTTTCAAAATGGCTGACTTCTCCAAGCCGTTACTGGTCCGTCGGACCGACAGCTTCGGAGACCGTGTTCGATGGTGGCCTGAGAAAGTCGACGATGGCTCAGTTCATGGCCAACTACAATGCTGACGTTGCAAATTACAAGCAGGTGGTATTGGCCGCCTTCCAACAAACCGAGGACAACCTTGCGGCCGTGCGCCTCCTCACCCAAGAAATTGAGCAGGAACAAGAGACGGTCGCATCTGCGCAACGCTTTGTCGATGTCGCGTCCGTGCGTTACAAGACCGGGCTTGATCCTTATTTGAATGTGTTTACGGCACAAGCGATTTTGCTCGCAAATCAACAAACCCTAATAACGCTCCGTGCACAACAAATGACGAGCAGCGTGCAGTTGATCGAATCTTTGGGCGGCGGGTGGGACGTTACCCAACTCCCGACGGAACGGCAGGTCCAGGCCAAACGGCCCTGACGGATTGTGGCAAGCACAATAAATATAAGCTGATGATCTCCCTGCATGGGAAGGGATCTTGCTCATCCAGAAATTGAGTTCCCTTCAATTCCTTACATAACGTCCACATTCCCTCGCCGCACTCCCCATTCAGCCCGAGTAACCTCTGGGAAAGTTCCTCGAAAGTGGCGGCCGCTTGCAGGCAAAGCGCCCGAAATTTAATACGAGACGAGGATCACTATGAAACGCAACGGTGCATGGATTTTACTTTCTTTTTCAGTCTTTGGCCTCACGGGCATTTCAGTACACGCACAAGAGGAAAAACCCGAAAAGGAAAATTTAGTTGTGGAGCCCGGCAATGATTTCCGTGCCTCGCTCCAAAAAGGAGTACGTCTTAAAAAAGTAGGGCAGCCCATTACCGCAAAGTTGCTGGAGCCGGTGTACGCCGGAGAAGTTCTCGCGATCCCGGCAGGTTCAACGGTCAAGGGGCATGTGTCCTCAATCAGTAAGGTTCCCATGCACAAACGTGTGGGAAGACTCTTGGATGGCGATTTTACTCCGCCGAAGATAGCGCACGTGACGTTCGATCAAGTCGTGCTTTCCGATGGAAGCGTGGTGCCGGTCCACAGTGATTCCACTGTCGGTATTGGTCGTGTGGTGAACTCACGATATCTTCCCAAGTCACAGCGTCCTGGAGTAAAGCAAAAACTCAAGAGCGCAATGGCCCCGCTGCGAGAACCGAATAAGCTGCAGCGATTGGGCGAAGCCGCCATAACCAGCTTGCCATACCACCCGGAATACATCGATCAAGGGACCGTTTTTGACACCGCCCTGCTCCAACCGGTGTCGCTACTCACAGAGGTTCGACCTGCTCCCGCGTCTACGCAAATTGCGAGCGACTATCTCAACCTTCACCTCTTGACCCCAATCAATTCAAGTACGTCCTCGGCGGGCGCGAAAATCGAGGCCGTTGTTTCGCAGCCGTACTACCAGGCGGATCATCAACTGCTCTATCCCGCGGGCACCATACTCACCGGGACGGTTCAGAAAGCCTCTTCCGCGGGATGGATGAAGAGAAACGGAAGCATCGTGTTTGCATTCCGTTCCGTTCAGATGCCGGACGGCACCACGAGAGATATCCATTCCACTGTCGGAGGCATCCAGGCCGAGAGTTCGGAAGGTTTGGACGTAGGTAAGGAAGGCGAAATTAAAGCCACGACTTCGACTTTCGCGCGGATTCTGGCTCCCGTTTCACTTATCGGCCCATCGAGAGCAGTTTCGGACTCGACCTTGCAGAAAACCGCGTGGTCTCGGTCAGGCGAAGGCCGGAAAGGCTTTGGCTTGCTTGGGGCTGGCGCGGCACAGGCATCTGTTGGCACGGCAATCGGGTTTGGGTACTTTGGCGCTGCAAAGAAACTTTGCAATGCTTTCCTCACTAAAGGTTCAAACGTCGAACTGCCGACACATACGCCGATTTTCCTACGCTTGGATTCCAATAACCCCACGCTAGCGCTCGCAACGCCTTAGCCGCCGGGTTCGTTCTTGCTGCCTCGCGCTCTGCGAGTCGAGAAGTGCGAGGCAGTGCCTGAAACTATCCCATCGGAATGTTATTTCACCTAGGATCTGGCTTGGCGTGGCTGAATCTATTCGCGCCGTCGGTCCCTGGTGGCAAAGTTGCTGGTCCACTGAAGGACGAAATTCGGCAGGCGAAATTTTGCTGATCAATAAGTTCTGAGGTGCCCGTACATCTCCCACAGTCGACCAGGCAATTACCAATAAATTAGGCCGCTGTGATCAGAGCCGCTCGTAGATTCCGATCAACATTCCCCGGCCTATCACCGTACCCGAGATGCCATCCAAGAACACTCTGATTTTCGGCGCAGATGAAAATGCGGTGCGACGGCTTAGCGCCAGTATCTGGAAAATATAGCGATGGGGACCATGTCCAGGAATTGGTCGCGGTCCTATATAGCCTTGCGCTCCGGCTGTGCTCTTTCCAAAAGCCATACCACACGCCACGCGAGCGAGGGCCCCTTCTGCGAAGCCAACCTGGTCGGCTGCGATCCGGTAGGCAATCATGTGCACGAATGGCCATGGTAAGGGGGCATCGGGATCCTCCATAATGATCGCCAGTTCGACCGTTCCCGCTGGGACGCCACTCCAACTTAGAGGAGGAGAGATATTCTCTCCGACCCCTATTCCCGCGGAGCGAAGCGGCATCCGTTTTCCATTGAGAAACCATTCGCTCTTCAACAAAATCACCTCAGGAACGCCAAGCAGTGCGGCGTGATTCGAAGCGGAGCGGCGATCCCCCGCGCGGACACCTCGCAAAATACGACCTATCCATCGAACGTTCATCTTCTTCTCCTTCCAATGACAAGGACCCGAACGTAAGGATGCCATTCTCGGGAGTTCAACAAAGGAACCCCATGCTAATCAGACATCTGTTCGAGTGTGAGGCCACGGGTGCGCGGCCCGAAAACTCCCAAAGAGAAGAGGACCATGAACATATGCGGGACGATAAATCAACGCGAGGAAAGTGTGCAATCATTCCAGCAATGCGAGTCTATTTGTTCCCAATTTCGTCGAGCGCTTGTGCGAACGTTGTGTCAGGCGCTACCGGCTCAAAGCCAGTTCTACTCTCGTCCTGATGCTTGTTGATTGTTTTGAGCATTACGAATCGTCCGTCGAGATCGATTTTTTCCGCGCTGGTTTTCCAAACCTGCGGCGAAAGACGAACGCGCATAAATTCCGTGGTGCCACCTTGATCCACGTGGCCGATTAGACCGTACCCAAATTCCACCCGTGATCCCAATGAACCGGAAAGGCGTGCAATCCGCTTGTCATGAAGATCGATGAAAACCATCCCATCCAAAGCGTGCACAATCCGCTGCTCATAAGTCTTTGGCTTAAATCCAGGATTCGGATGAAACGCGATTCGCTCGGACTCTCCCTCTTTGCCTTGATCCTCAAAAACAAATGCCTCTGGAATAATGCGCAATAGTTCTTCCATGGTTTTGTCGTCATCGTCCCTTTGCTTTTGGAGCGCGCGCCTCCCAGCCGGACTCTTCAGTAACTCTTGGTGCCGGTCATCCTCCTCTTTGATCTGAGCTGCTGTGGGTGGATGGCCATCCACTGCAAGCAGGTGACGAACTGGGCCGTCGACACTTTCAATCACTCGCTCGAGAGAGATGTGGTTGTCAGCGTGGCGCTCCGCGGTATAAGACCACAACGTTTTCGTTTCGCGATGTCGGAGCTCGTTGTAGCATGCTTCTCCGATCAACTCCTTTGCCGTTTGGGCGGACAACGCTGGCGGCAAAACGATGGCAGCAGTAAACGCGAGGATGACGAAGCGGGAAACGTCCGTCAACAATGATATCGTTCTCGAAAATTCCATTACGGTCAGTATCCAGATTGGAGGTTTGGCACTTCTATCGCCCTCGGTAGTCCCATACGTAAGGTAATGCACTCCTAACCTTTCGAGCGACTGCCCCAAGACATAAAGTCCGAAAACCGTCCCAGCGCGATTGACAATTGCATTTTCGCCAAGAAAGCAACGCACGGCGGATAGGAACGGTGATTCAATTGTTAGGATTTGTTTGTTGAACGTCTTGCAGATTTGTTTGGCCCTATCATGATTTGGGGCCTATCCGGCCAGTGGATGACGGGGTGCGCACAACGTTTCAAAGATGCATCAGAAAACACGACGCAGCATCTCCTCATCGTGGATGTTGATCTTGATTGATTCGAAATCTTGACCTGCTATCTGAAGGCGGAAGATATTAGGGTTGCTCGTCCGCAGAGCCCGCCCTTAGTGCCACAGGCCTGCCAGTCCACTGGGAGGCTATCGGACAGTCTAGGCAGAAGAAACCTGTAGAGGATCTATGTCTGCCAACCGCCGCCAAGTGCCCGGTAGAGTTGCACAAGGCTCTGATACTCGTTGCCGCGCGCTTCAGCTAAAGTGAGTTCCGCGGCGAAGAGCGACCTTTGGCCGTCGAGCACTTCGAGATAAGTGGCGGTACCGCCTTGGTAGCGCATGATGGAGAGGCGGACGGACTCTTCCAGGTCTGCTACGGCCTGTTCTTGGCGAACTCGAACCTCGTAGAATTTCTGGTATCCAATCAGTGCGTCGGATACATCGCCAAAGGCGTGCTGAATGGCTTGCTTGTAAGCGATCAAAGCTTGCTCGTGTTGCGATTCGGCCAGATGCAGGTTTCCGCGAAGCGCACCACCCGTGAATATGGGCTGAGTTATCTGAGCGCCGTAGGACCAGATGCTTGTTTGCGAGCTCATCAAACCGGTGAAAACGCTGCTGCGGCCAAATGCGCCGCCGCCCGAACCGGTTAGCGATATTTGAGGGAAGAATGACGCTTTGGCGACACCGATTTCGGCGTTCGCGGCGATGAGCATGTGCTCGGCTTGGTGAATATCGGGCCGTCGCTCGAGCAGCGCGGAAGGCAACCCCGGGGGCACTTCGGGGGGAAGTGGCTGCTCCGTGAGCGGGCGTCCGCGCGGGACGCCTTGCGGGTACTCGCCAATGAGAATGCTGATGGCATCTTCTTCCTGGCCAATCAGTCTCTCAAGGTCCGGGATCTGCGCATTTGCGGTGTCGAGCACTTGCTGCGCCTGAAGCACATCCAGCTTTGTGGCGACGCCGTGGTCCACTCTGAGTGAAGTGAGTTTGACGGAGTCTTGCTGGGTCTTCACGGTGTCGCGCGTGATTTGGAGTTGGAGGTCGAGCTGCAAGAGCGTGAAATAGTCGCTCGCGACATCGCTAACGAGCGTAAGCATGACCGTACGCTGCGCATCTTCCGTAGCCAGAAGCTGGGCGCGTGCCGCTTCGGTTTCCCTGCGCAACTTGCCGAAGAGGTCGAGCTGGAAGGCGGCATCGGCGGTGAGCGCGAAGAAATTTGATTTGGACTGAAAATTCTTTTCCTTGCCGCCCGTGAAATTACCGCTGCCTTGCACCTGGGGGAAAAGATAGGAGCGCGTGATCGCCAACTGCGCGCGCTCGGCATTGATGCGCTCCGTGGCCAGCTGCATGTCGTAATTCTGTTTCAAGGCAGTGCGGATCAACTCCTGGAGTTGCGGGTCCTGAAAGACTTGCCACCAGGGAAGGTCCGCGAAAGAAGCTGCCTGGGCTTGTGCCTGCGGGTTTTCTTGCAACTCACGATACGCCGCGGGCGTTTGCACGGCGGGTTTGTGGTACTTCGGGCCCACCATGCACCCGCCGTCGAAACTCGTTGCCAGGATAATGGAAATCAAGGGCACAAACTTCTTCATGAATCGTTTCACTATGCGTTCCGCTCCTCTATCAGTTGATGACCCAGCTCAATCTCCCGGCGCGGGAGCAGGCGTTGCCGGCACTACAGCCGGAGCGTGTTCCTTGCCGGCGCCCGACCATTTCTCAACCAGATAAAAAATCACGGGGATAAGGAAGATCCCGATTACGCTCGCGGCCAGCATTCCGCCGATCACGGCCGTCCCCATAATTTGGCGAGCCACCGAACCGGCGCCGGTGGCGATCCATAGGGGCACGCAGCCCAGAATGAACGCGAACGAAGTCATCAGGATTGGCCGGAGGCGGAGCCTGGCGCCTTCGAGCGCCGCATCCACGATAGACTTACCCTTTTCGCGCTCTTCCTTGGCAAATTCGACGATTAGAATCGCGTTCTTGGCGGCCAGACCGATCAGCATCACCAGCCCGATTTGCGAATAGACGTCGGTTTCGATCTGAACCATGTAGGCGGGATAAAAAGCGCTGAGCACCACGCGACGCAGCCACAACACCGCGAAGGCGCCGAATACCGCGACCGGCGTGCTCAGCAATACACTGAATGGCAGCGACCAGCTTTCGTACAGCGCCGCCAGAATCAGAAACACAAACAGTAACGACAATCCGAAGATCGCCCAGGCGGGGACTCCTTTGCGTGCTTGTTGCTCCTGATAGGACATGCCCATGTAGTCAAAGCCCATTTCGCGGGGCATCGTCTGCCTGAAGACTTCTTCCAGAGCGGCGGTGGCCTGGTCCGAGCTATAACCGGGCGCGGCGCTGCCGTTGATTTGCGCGGAGCGATACTCGTTGTAGCGCATCGTGAATTCGGGGCCGGAACGCGAGTCAAACTTCGTCAGCGCGGAAAGCGGAACCGCTTGCCCCACGCCGTTGCGCACATAGAACTGCCCGAGGTTTTCCATATTCGCCCGGTAAGGCGCTTCGGCTTCCACGTACACCTGCCAGGTGCGGCCGAAATCGTTGAAGTAGTTGATGAACAGGCCGCCCATAAAAGATTGAATGGTCCTGTAGACGTCGCTGATCGCCACACCCTGCTTCAGCACCCTTTCCCGATTGACCTCCAGAAACTCTTGCGGGACGCTGGGCAAGAAGGAGGTGCTGATATAGCCGATTTCGGGGCGCTTGCGGGCTGCGGCCATGAACTTGTCAAGATTGCCCGCCAGAAACGCAACATTTCGTCCGGCGCGGTCTTCCAGCACGAATTGAAAACCGCCAGAAGTGCCGACGCCAGGGATCGCTGGCGGCGAAAAGCTGAAAGCAGTCCCTTGCGGAAGCCGGCTGAGCTGCTGGTTCAAGCGCTGTTTGATTTCCTGAAACTGTTCCGCTCGTGTTTCGCGGCTGCTCCAGGGCTTCAGCGTGACGAAGAAGAAGCCGTTGTACGTAGTCCGCACAAAGCTGAGCAAGCTGAAGCCAACAACACTCGTGGTGTATTCGACCCCTGGCGTGTTCGCAAGGATATTCTCAACCTGTCTTGCGGCTTCGCTCGTGCGCTCCAGCGAAGCGGCATTCGGAAGATCCATGTTGATGTACACATAGCCCTGGTCTTCATCAGGCAGGAAGCTTGAAGGCAAGCGGCTGCCAAAAAAACCGGCCGCAACGCTGAGGACCGCCAGAAGCACCATGGCAACGGCGCTCTTGCGAATCAGGCCACCACACAAACGGACGTAGCCGTCCGTGGCGCGTCCAAACAAGTGGTTAAACCAATCGAAAAAACGGCTGAGCCACCCTGTGTTTTGTTTCTTGGGGCGCAGCAGCAGAGCCGCGAGCGCCGGGCTGAGAGTCAGCGCGTTGAACGCAGAGAGCAGAACCGAAATGGCGATGGTCACGGCGAATTGCTGGTAGAGGCGCCCTGTGATGCCGGGGATAAAGGCTGTGGGTACGAATACGGCAGACAGCACCAAGGCAATGCCGATGACCGGACCCGAGAGTTCCGCCATTGCTTTTCGCGCGGCGTCCTTGGGAGCGAGACCCTCTTCGATGTGGCGTTGTACGCCTTCGACCACGACAATTGCATCGTCCACCACGAGGCCGACCGCCAGCACCAACCCGAACATCGAAAGTGTATTGATGGAGAAGCCGAAGAGCGGAAAGAAAACAAAGGTACCCACCAGCGAGACGGGCACGGCCAGCAGCGGAATCAGGGTAGCGCGCCAGTCCTGCAGGAAGAGGTACACCACAAGAATTACCAGCACAATCGCGATGAACAGGGTTTGAACGATCTCCTTCATGCCTTCTGTCACTGCTAGTGTTTGGTCCAGCGATATGGCGTAATCCATATCTTCTGGGAAACTCTGCTTCATCTCCGCCATCAGCTTGCGAACGCCGGCGGCGGTTTGCACGGCGTTGGAACCGGGCAACTGATAGACGGGGATGACGATGGCGGGCTTGCCATTCAAGCGACTGACAATGCTGTAGTCCTGTGCGCCTAGTTCAACTCGGGCGACGTCTTTCACGCGAACTATCCCGCCATCGGGCGCCTCGCGCACGATCACGTCCTCGAACTGTTCCGGGGACGTCAGGCGGCCCTGGGCAAGCACGGAATATGTGAATTGCTGATTTGCCGCGGCTGGTTCACCACCCACCTGACCGGCAGGGTTGACCGTGTTCTGCTGCTGCACTGCATTGACGATGTCCGTGACCGTGATGCCCAGCTTCGCCAGTTTGTCAGGCTGTACCCAGAGCCTCATGGCATACTGCCCCGCGCCGAAAACCTGCGTCTGGCCCACGCCATACAGGCGGGCGATCGGGTCGTTGAGATTGATATAGGCGTAGTTGCCAAGGAACGTGGTATCGTACGTGCCCTTCGGGGAAAACAGGCCGACCAGCATGAGCGGAGCGGTCACGGACTTTTTGATCGTGACCCCGTAGGTGTTCACGTCCGGTGGAAGTTGACCGGCAGCCAGTTGCTCGCGCGACTGCGTGAGGATGAGATCGGTGTTGGGGTCCGTCTTCAAGTCAAAGTCCACGACCATGGTGGTTTGCGAATTGCCTGTCGCGTTCAGGGAGTACATGTAATTCATGTTGTCAACGCCGTTGATTTGCTGCTCGATAGGCGTGGCAACGGATTGCTCCAGGGCCTGCGCGTCGGCGCCGACGTAAGAGGCTTGCAGCTGAATTTCGGGTGGAACGATGTTTGGAAACTGCGCCACGGGCAGGGTAGCGATGGTGACCACCCCTACAATCACCATCAGGATGGCGATCACCATCGCCACGATGGGTCGCCTAATGAAAAAATTGGACATTAATCTTGGTTCCTTTCGATCAAACTCTGAGAGCTCTGCGCTCGCTTCTTCGGCGAGGAAGTGGGAGGAGTCCGGGCTACGCTGGTTCCCTCGCAAACAACGCACCCGTCGGTTCTCTTCCGACACGCCTGTTCGCCTTCATTGCGTCTGAAATGGCTTGGCCTGAACGATCGTGCCGGGGCGGAGAGCTTGCTGGCCTTGCGCGACCACACGTTCTCCGGGCTTCAGTCCGTCCTGGATAATCCACATGGTGCCAACGCGGTCCCCAACTTTGACCGACCGGATGGCGATCTTGTCGTCCCCGCCGACAACAACGACTTGATAGCTCCCTTGCAGATCGGTGACAGCAGCCTGAGGGATGAGTAAGGCGCCTTTCTGGGTTCGGACTACGGCTCGGACTTTGCCGTACTGTCCGGGACGAAGAAGATTGCCCGGATTCGGAAAGAGTGCGGCCAGTTGGATCGCGCCGGTGTTTTGATCCACAGCGCGTCCCGCAAAATAGAAGATGCCCTCCCTGGGATAGATTGATCCGTCCGCAAGGATGAGCTGCAGTTTCCAGCGCTGTTTGTCCGAGCCTGAAAACTGTTTCTTCAATTGGAGATAATCTTGTTCGCTGACGGTGAAGTAGTCCCTGACGGGGTCGAGCGTTGAAACGGTCGTCAGCGTTCCGCTACTCGAACTAACTAGATCGCCGACCTGCGCCCTCGCGACATCGGCGATGCCGTCGACAGGGGAGATGATTCTCGTAAAACCAAGGTTCAGTTTTGCCGTCTCGACGGCGGCTTCGGCGGACTTGATTTGCGCCTTGTCCGTAGCCACGGTAGCTTTCGCTGCCAAGTAATTCTGGTTGGCATTGTCGAGGTCCTGCTGGCTCGCTGCCTGCTCCTTCGCCAAGGGTGTGTACCGCTCTACATCAAGCTGGTTGCGGACTAGAACGGCTTCGGCGTTAGCAAGCTGCGCATTAGCCTGAGCTAACTGTCCTTCGGCTTGGTCGAGCGCCGCCTGAAAGGGCCGTGGATCAATCTCAAAAAGCAACTGGCCCTTCCTTACGAAGGATCCTTCCTGGTAATTCCGTCTGAGCAAATACCCTGTGACCTGCGCCTGAACGTTGGCATTCACCTCTCCAGCCAGAGTACCGATCCATTCGCTGTAAAGGTCAACATCCTTCTGCTCAACCTGCGCCACCATGACTTCCGGAGGCGCTGCCGTTCCTGCGCCTGACGCATGATTCGGGCGCAGGGCTCCGACGATCAGAGCACAGATGATCAAACCAGCCACTCCTCCTATTACGAAACTGCGTCTAAGACGGCTATTCATCGCGTATCTCTCGCATCGGTCCCTCTTTAACAAAGCATTTTTCTGGATTCTTCAAGCGGCTGGTTTCATCCCGCACACGGAGTAGTGCAGTGGGCCTGCCAAAGTGCCAGGCGTCCCAGAAGGAGCGGAACTTATTGATTTGCCGTCAGATAGGATGCGGAGAGACGATCCGCTTAATCACACTGCCGGGGTGGAGCTGCCGGATTTGCGGTAGCGTGCCCGATTTGCGGCACCAAATGTGCCAGATCGCGCATCACATGGGCGAAATCCATAACTACTCCGGTGGGGAAGAGACCATGAGCAGCCATTCGGAAATCCTTGCAGCTAGGTTACCTGAGACGCGGTACGAGACACTCATCCGTGTCTCGAATGCCATCGGAACGTACCGAGATCCAAAGGATCTTTTCCGCGCGCTAGTGAGGGAACTGCACCGGGTCGTGCAGTTTGACAGTGTCGGCGTGTCCATTCATGACGAGAAGTCGAATACGTTTCACCGGCATTTCGTGGACGCTGAGACGGAGGCAGCTATCCCTCCAGACCCGGAACTGAAAATGGAGGAATCCGATGCCTGGTGGGTCTACCAGAACCAAGAGCCTTTGGTTACTTCGCTCACAGCACACGATGCTCAGGTTTGCAAATTTCGAGAGATTTTGAAGAAGTATGGAATCCACAGTGTGTGCACTCTGCCCTTAACCACAGCCCACAGCAAGGTCGGAGCGCTCACCTTTGCAAGTAAAGCTGCGAATATCTATACCGCCGAAGAAGTTCACTTTCTTTCAGTGGTGGCCGAGCAGATCGCTCTCGCATTCGACAACGCGCTGCACTTTGATGCTGCGCAAGCCTCAGAACAGAAGTTGCTGAAGAAGAACGAGCGTGTTGGACTTCTCCTTGAATTGACCAATCACTTGGTTTCCAATCTCGACTTCCGGGATCTTCTCCGAGCCGTAGTGGCGAGCACCCGCCGGGTTATGGGCTGCGATGGCGCCGGCATTACTCTTCCCGATGGCGACAACACGCACTTGCGGATCTATGCCTTGGATTTTCCCTCCTTCAAAGACGAATCGCGCCAAGAGGAGAGCCTTGTCCCCATTGATGAAGATGTCTCAGGAGCGGTGTTTCGCACGGGCAAACTCTGGTGCGGCAGCGTCCAGGAGGCGAGGCGCCTCGGAATGAAGGACACGGTGCAAGTCGAAGTTGGAACGGTCTGCGTCCTTCCTCTTGTTAGCCGGGGCCGCGTGCTGGGAGTATTCGGTGTGGTCAAATATCAGGACAATGCGTTCACCGGCGACGATATCAAGTTTCTTGCCCAAATCGCGAATCAGGTTGCCGTCGCCGTGGAGAATGCGCTTGCATTTGGAGAGATTCGAGAGCTGAAAGACAAGCTGGCGCAGGAAAAGCTGTATCTCGAAGATGAAATCCGTAGCGAAATGAATTTTGCCCAGATGGTGGGAAGCAGCGCTTCTCTACGCAAAGTCCTCAAGCGAGTGGAAACCGTAGCGCCGACAGATTCGACGGTGCTGATTTATGGAGAGACGGGCACGGGCAAGGAACTGATTGCGCGAGCCATCCATGATTTGAGCCCACGGCGCTCAAAGCCATTCGTCAAGCTCAACTGCGCGGCCATTCCGACGGGCTTGCTGGAAAGCGAGCTGTTTGGACACGAGAAAGGCGCATTCACGGGAGCGATCGCGCAGCGGATCGGGCGCTTTGAAGTGGCCAATGGCGGCACCATTTTTCTGGACGAAATAGGAGAAGTTCCTCTCGAGTTGCAGACCAAACTGCTCCGCGTGCTGCAAGAGCGGGAATTCGAGCGACTGGGAAGTTCGAGGACGCTCCGGACAGACGCACGTTTGATTGCCGCGACGAACCGCGATTTGGAAGCGATGGTCAGCGAGCAGAAATTCCGATCCGATCTGTTTTTTCGTGTCAACGTCTTTCCCGTCGACGTGCCCCCCTTGCGGGAGCGCGAGGGGGATATTCCGCTTCTGGTGAAGCACTTCGCGCAGCAGTTCTCCAGGCGGATGAACAAGGTGATTGAAACAATTCCATCAGCGACGATGGAAGCCCTGTGCCGTTATCATTGGCCTGGGAACATACGAGAACTCCAGAATGTGATCGAACGCGCCGTCATTGTTTCCACAAGTCCCGCTCTAAGCGTCGATTTGGCTGACCTGAACTTTCCTAACGCTGGCCGTGAGACAGCAAGAGCCACCACTCCGAAATCGCCGACAAACGGGACGCTTCATGAGGCTCTGGAGCAATCAGAACGTCAGCAGATCCTCAAGGCGTTGGAGCAGAGCAACTGGGTTGTAGCGGGCCCGAAAGGCGCCGCAGCACATCTTGGAATGAAACGGTCCACCCTGCAGCAGAGAATACGCAAACTCGGAATCGCCCACCGCCCGGCCTGACTGGTTTGCACCGCAGTTTCACCCTACTAAATTCAAAACCGACCGCTTTTCCTGCGCTCGTCTCGTGTGCCACAAAACTGGCACGCTACCGCAAATCCGGCAGTGCCACGTTGGCAGGGCGATCTAAGGAGCCTTCACGCGGCTCGCCATCCCGGTACAAATCAGTAAGTTCCGCGACTTTCGGATCCTTCCGCACTCTGGCCCCCGTTATGCATTTCCCCTGAGCATGAGGGGTTCGTCATGCGAGAGATGCGAAGCCTGAATGGAGCAGCGGATTCTCAAGCGCGGTTCTCACGAAAAAACTCCCCTTCTTCCTCCGTCCTGGAAATTGACTCCTGGATGCAAAGCGAAGTCCAAGCCATCTCACCGATGGTGGAACGCCTGATGGTGCTGATTGAAGGATCGCAATGTGCCCCGGGCGAGGAGTTCAATGTTGAGATGGCGCTCCGAGAAGCTCTGGCCAATGCCGTCGTGCACGGCAACCATGAACATCCAAGAACAAAAGTACACATCCGATGCCGATGCTGGCCTGGCAAGGAAATATCCATCGTCATAACGGATCAGGGAAAAGGGTTCGACTTCGAAAAGGCAGCCGGTTACGGACTGATGTCGGACCCCCTTTCCGAGCATGGCCGCGGGATCCATCTGATGAAGGCGTATATGGACAATGTGCATTTCGAGCGAGGCGGGTCAGAAGTCCATATGCGCAAGCGGCTGCGAACGGCGTCCCATTCATGAAGCTTCAGTGTTGGGGACGGGTTTGAAATTGGGGGGTCAAATCGGTCGGTGACGAAGGGACCACCGGCACTTGGTGAAGAAAGCGAGCCACGCGAATGCTGCGAATCACGATCGCCGAGACGGCTACAGAACAAAGGTGGACTCTCGAAGGTCGTTTGGTTCAACCGTGGGTCGGCGAACTGAGGACATGCTGGAAAAACAGGCACCGTGCGCAGAACGGACGAACGTGCACTGTTGATCTTAGTGGGGTCACGTTCATCGACAAAAGTGGGCTACGACTGCTACGGACCATGTCGCAGGAAGGTGCGAGATTCACTGCCGCGGGTATCTATACCAAGCATGTGCTGGAACAGCTGAAAACCAACACAAGGCGCAGCCCGTTCAATTGGATACTTGGTTTGTTTGCGGGCTTCCTGGCAAGCGTCATCGCTTGCTCGCCATCCGCGCTGGCGAACCCGGAACTCGGCAAGAGTAGCGCGAAACAAGAATTCAGAACGCACTTAAATCCAAACAATGGATCGAGCACTAGCGCATCTGATTTTACGGACGGACCCGGAGGGACACTGTGCCTGCACTCGTAAGAAAATTCGACAAACGAGCACCAGCGGTCCCACCGGTCCACATTCTCGCAGGAGCGGATGAGCCTGCTCTGGTTGCAGCCGCTAAAAACGGAGAAGCCCAGGCGTTTGAAGTCCTGGTCGCACGCCACCAGCGAAGGATTCTCGCCGTCGCGCTGCGCTACACGCGCGTTCGACAGGACGCCGAAGACATCATGCAGCAGAGCTTTCAAAAGGCCTTTTTCCACCTGCACCAATTTGAAGGGCGATCCTCCTTTTCAACGTGGTTAACGCGGGTCGCAATCAACGAAGCGCAAATGCTGCAGCGGAAAAGTGGCGCTGGGCGAGAAGTGTCGATCGACGACCTGAACGAGAATGCGGAAACCGTAACTCCGATGGAGATCCCAGATCCGGCTCCGGATCCCGAAACTACCTGCTCACAACAAGAGTGGAAGCGAATGCTGTCTTCTGCCATGCATGGGTTGCCGCACAAAACGCGGAGGGCAATAGAGCTGCGCGAGCTCGATGAGCGATCGACGGAGGAAACCGCTCGAATCATGGGAATTTCCGTTGGCGCGGTAAAGGCTCGAATATTCCACGGGCGAAAGAGATTGCGAAAAAGAATAGAGCAGTTTGTCGAATCGGCTTGGACGTTTAAAAGGGACACTCCACGAGCGATTGGTAATGCGAGATGTATCTCGCAAAATAGGGCCGCCCGCGGTGCATACGGCTAAGGCGGGGATGAGGGGAGGTTCTCATGTTGACGCTTCTGCTCGCCGCGGCACTGGCGATTTTGGGATTTCTGTGTTTCACCGGGCCGGGTGGGATCAACGGGCCGCGGCGTCGCCACTGAATCGGTTGCCCGATGACAGCATTCTCTCGGAAGAGCAATTCGTCGAGCCAAGCGTGTTTGCAACGGACTCCGCCCAAACCTCCGCCGGTATCGTAGTTCGCTTCTGAATCGGCGATACCGTCAGGATGACCACGAGTCCCGGCTCCCCCGTCGGGACTCGTGGCGCGGAGGTCTGAGGCCTACATACGATGGGACAGAGAGAAATTCAACGGTGAAGGGAAAGGACTCTCTTATGAGCCAGAAAAACAAGGGAAATGAAACTTTGGAGCTTCACGCAAACCCTAGCAAGCCTCTCACACTGAATTCTTCTGCAAAGCACGCACCGAGTTACAAAGAAATCAGGCGCCGCGCATACGAAATCTATCTTGAGCGTGACGGCCTCGGTGGCAATGAAGTGGATGATTGGCTCCAGGCTGAAGCGGAGCTCAGAGGAGGCTCGTTTGATAGGCGAACTACAAAGGGAACAGAGTAGAAAGCATGAGACTGCACAATTGGAAAACGATTCGCCCAAACGCCATCTTTCCGAGCGCCAGAGTCGTCTGGACGCACAGTCTATGGTGGTTGAAACCGGATTTATTCGCTGAACCCGATGTGAGGGTCCTGTGAGCGACGCCGGTCCTGGCACCTCGGGAGAGGGGATCTGGCAGCCCAAAGGCAACCCGTGGATTATTGCCGCTGCGGTTTCGCTGGCGGCGTTCATGGAGGTGCTCGATACCAGCATCGCCAATGTGGCCTTGCCCCACATCGCGGGCAATCTCGGCGCCAGCAATGACGAGAGCACGTGGGTGCTAACGAGTTATCTTGTCTCGAATGCGATCGTTCTGCCAATAAGTGGATGGCTGGTCGGATGGCTTGGGAGGAAGCGTTTCTTTTTGACGTGCATCGTTTTTTTCACAGTTAGTTCCCTTCTGTGCGGGATCGCGCCCAACCTGGGGCTTCTACTTCTGTTTCGAGTCATGCAAGGCGCATTCGGGGGAGGTTTGCAGCCGATGGCGCAAGCCATCCTGGGCGATACTTTTCCTCCAGAGAAGCGCGGGCTTGCTTTTGCGTTGTATGGAGTCACCGCCATCTGCGCACCTGCGATTGGTCCGACGCTGGGAGGCTGGATCACGGACAATTACTCCTGGCGCTGGATTTTCTACATAAACGTTCCTGTTGGGGCCCTGGCGCTCGCTCTCGTCTATCAACTTGTGGAAGACCCACCTTATCTAGCTCGCCTGAAGAAGCAGCTATCCGGGTTCGACTTCATAGGATTTTCTCTCTTGACCCTGGGCGTAGGTGCCTTGCAGATCGCCCTCGACAAGGGACAGGAAGACGACTGGTTCGGATCTAATTTCATTACGACGTTGATTGTAATCGCCGCCGCGGGTCTCGTTGCTTTGGTCATTTGGGAATGGTTTCAAAAAGAGCCCATCGTGGATGTGCGTTTATTCAAGAACTTTAACGTCGCGACAACCAATCTGATGTTCCTGATGCTTGGAGCGGCCTTATTCAGTTCCACGGTACTCATGCCGCAGCTCTTGCAAACTCTTATGGGATATCCGGCACAAAAAGCAGGGATGGTGCTGTCCGCTGGCGCTCTCGTGGTGCTGGTTATACTCCCCATGGTAGGCAAACTCACCACCCGATTCCAGGCGCGCCACATCATCGCTTTTGGTTGGATCAGTCTGGCGGTAAGCATGTATATTTCGAGCAAACAGGTTGATCTGCTCATGAGTTTCCGCTCCGCCACCTTATTACGTGTGTGGCAGTACATTCCCGTGGCCTTTCTATTCGTCCCCCTCACGCTTGCCGGTTACGTCGGCCTGCCAGCGGAAAAAACCAACGCAGCCGCCGGGCTCATGAATTTTATGCGCAACATGGGTCAGAGCATCGGGACATCCGCTGTTACGACTCTCATTGCGCGACGCAGTCAGTATCATCAATCCGTCCTTGCGGAATACACGGCTTCTAACCCATTTCACGCTTCTGTCACCGCTCTGGCAATGCGCCTGACGCGTGCAGGCTTAAGCATTCATGCCGCGCAACAACAGGCAATGGGCCGGCTGTACGCCATGGTTCAGGCTCAAGCTGCAGTTCTCTCTTACGTCGAGGTGTACTGGCTGCTGTCTGCGGCCTCGGCCTTTATGTTTGCCGCCTCATTCTTTCTGAAGAGAAACGAGCTGGGCAAAGGTGGGAATGTCTCGGTTCACTAGAATCTCAGTCGAAAGGTCTACCTCATGCCAATGACCTTTGTTCGACAAGCCAGCGTAGCCGTTGTTCTGGTGACGCTTACGCTTTCGTTTCAATGCGCCGGGATGGCCGCGGTGATTGCTTGGGCAAGACCCAGTTTTGCGCCCCACGTTCTCAGGTTAGGGGCAATCCGTTCCGCCATGCTTGTGATGCGATTGATGACTGCGTTCATTGGTTTGCATGTATTGGAGATTCTGCTTTGGGCGGGCTTTTATCGCTGGCTTTGTTTTCCATTGTGGGAATCTTCGTTTTACTTCTCGACAAGCAGTTATGCCACCGTTGGCTATGGCGATGTCGTTCTTCCGCAAGCGTGGCGGACATTGGGCCCGGTGGAAAGCATCATCGGTGTTCTGATGTGCGGGTTGTCGGCGAGCTTCCTGTTCGCAATCGTGAGCAGGCTAGTCGACCGTGAAGCGCGGTTCCCAGGCAAGCTTGCCCATCCCCTGACAGATTTTGAATCGATGTCAACAAATTCAAACCTGAGCGGGAGCAAGAGGGAGGATAGACAGATGTGAGCCTTATTTTGTAGCAGAATGAAACCACTCCTATTTCTGGCA
>Ga0210405_10001250_pt1 | contig 30058 bp, 22 predicted proteins | sample IncBWH11MmetaG_FD_155492 | JGI IMG/M metagenome (GOLD analysis project Ga0210405, IMG submission 155492) | Forest soil microbial communities from Barre Woods Harvard Forest LTER site, Petersham, Massachusetts, United States - Inc-BW-H-11-M | ecosystem: Environmental > Terrestrial > Soil >...
CGTACAGCGCTGCCGGTCGTTTGATACAGCACATCTCCTCCGCCTTGCGCCAAAGCGCAGGACGCAGCCGCCAAAATCAGGATCGAAATCGATACGTATCTCATGGCCGTGTAGCCCTCCTTTCCAATGTCACAAACTGCGGCTGCAAACGCAGCCGTTCCGCCGATCCATCCGCCCCGAGTACGACGTCCGCAACGAAGCTCACTCCTTCCGGCACCGCGCCGGGAGGAAACATGGCATCTGAAGGAATGGTGATCTCGATCGCGGGCAGCGCCCCTACGTCGTGAACTTGCGCGGGCGCAGCGCCGGCACTGCGACGCCGTGCCGGTACGGCCGCATATCGCCGATCGACCCTCGCCACCCGACTCGCTGCAGACGGCGGCGTTTGCAAAGCCACCACGGAATGAGCCGCTCCCACGCGTGGATCCATCGCTGGTGAAGAATGGGCGGTGGGTGATTTGATCGAAGGCCACGGGACCCGTCCACGCGGGAGCGTCAGGAACACAGCGGCGACCGCAATAGCGGCCGCCGCACCGGCAGATATCACGGGTATCCATCGCGGCAGGCTTCGCCGCCTCTCGGATGCGATCTCTGCGTCACAGTATGCATCGAACGTCCTGCTCGCCTGCTGATACGCAACGAGACGGCTTTGACATTCCATGCAAACCTTCAAATGCCGCTCGACAACGGCGGCTTCGCCTTCCGGCAGCTCTTTGTCCAGCCAGGCGATCAGTCTTCCCGAAAAGTCACACATTGCAATTCTCCGCTAATTTCTTGATGGCCCGCTCCACCGTATCACCCACGGTCGAGGTCGGAATTCCCAAGACTTCGCCGATTTCGCGGTACCGCAATCCCCCGCCGCGCAGCAGCAGACATTCACGTTCCCGCTCGCTGAGTAGACCGATGGCCTTGCCCAGCCTTCGAAACTTCTCTTTTTCAAGGACCATCCGTTCCGGCGTCGCCTCATCGGACATCGTGTCGACCTCACCGAGCGGCGCGGAGAAACGCCGGTCGTAACTCGTTTGCCGGTTCCTCGCGTGGTTGTGCGCCACCCGATACAACCAACTCCGAATATTCTCCTGCGACCCGCCCGCCGCAAGGTGCTTCTGCAAGCTCACGAAAGCATCCTGGACCACGTCCTGCGCCTCGTCGCTCGAAAGACCAAGGCAGATGAGGTAGCGAACGAGCGGCTTGCGAAGTTCGCGGTACAGAGCGGTCGCCTCGCCTTCGCGCGTCCTAAAGCGCGGGAGCGGCAGCCTCAAGGGTAAGGTTTCGCCGCTCATCAGGTCCTCCCAATCGCGCCTCTGTTCATATAACAAGTCAGGGTAGCGGTTTTCCGGTTATCGGGCGAAAAAAACTGGCCGACCGCATCATGGGTGAAGGAGTATTCACCTCACATTCTGTCGTGAATCAACCCGTGTTTCCGTCATTCACTGAAACAAAGTCGCTTAGCATCGTGGTACCGTCTGTGGATTTTGCGCGAAGGTGTTTCGCAGCCGGCTAAACCTACCTTCCTCAGATTAAAGGCGCGAGCCTACGCCAGCAATTCGCCAGCACGTAACCCGGTAGCCCAAGCAGCTGCGAACATAGTCTTGTACGGCTCGTCCGATTCAGCAATGATTTGAGTGGCTTGCTCCTTCCCGGGTTATGGGCGCGTTTTGACCCTACGCGCTGTGCCGCAAAAGAAAATCGCCGAGGCCGGCCGCCGCGTTTTGACTGCTTTTGGACCGATATGGCGGACGATTAGCTGTTCGCTTAAGTTTCATTCCCTAGCAGGTGTTCCATGTGGATGCGGTCGACTCCTGATTTTACCGGTTAGGGAGGTGGTCTCTATGGTTCGACGCAACACTGAGCTTGAACCCGCCTTGCACTGAAAGAAAAAGCTAAAATTGCTCCCTAGGGCAAGACCAGCCGGAAGGCTGTCCTGGCTGGGTTTTGACCGCGCACAGCGAAATAGACGGTTCTCGCGCGGTAGCATTGTCGAATCAATGTACTGGATGGTGTTGCACCGACCGGTTGAGCTCGCAGCGTTAACCCGACACAGGAACGGTAAACGTTTCCGTCCTACCCCGCGCACATGTCGCCGCTGGATTTCTTACCGGGCAGGAGCGATCCCTTCCACCATTGCAAACCGGGCGTGACCAGCAAGACTTGAATGGAATCTTGAGTTGCAAACACTAGCGATGCGGTAATGCAGCGCCGTGCGGAATTCTATTGCTGCCAACCGCCGCCGAGCGCCTGATATAGCTCGACGTAGTTCTGAATTTCTGCGAGCCAGGCCTGGTCCAGGTTGATCTCTGAGGTGAAATATTGCTGCTCGGTCACCAACACCTCAAGGAAGGCGGTATATCCACCCAGATAGCGAACGTTCGCGAGACGCGCGGTTTCCTTGTAGGTGGCCGTTTGTTCCTCGAGCTTCATCCGAAATTGTTGGGATTGATTGTAGCCGACGAGACCATTCGAGACATCTCCCAACGCCTGGAGCACGGTCTGCTTGTAAACGAGTTCGGCTTCATCTCGCTGGGCCCAGGCAAGGTGATAACTCGCCGTAATACGCCCGCCCTCAAAGATGGGCTGAGCAACTTGTCCGGCAAGTGACCATGCGGCCGTGGTGAGTCCTCCTCCGAGGAAACTCTCCAAAGCAGTGCTTTGCACGCCGAACGCGCCGGTCAATGAGAACTGAGGGAAGTAAGCGGCCTTTGCCACTCCAACGTTTGCATTGGAAGCTACCAGACTTTGTTCGGCCTGGAGGACATCCGGCCTGCGTTCGAGAATCGCAGACGGCAATCCAGCTGGCACCTCAGGGATGTGCGGCTGTTGAGTGAGCGGAAGTCCGCGCAGAATCGGCCCAGGATTTCTGCCCAGCAGGATGCTGATCTGATTCTCGGTCTGCTCGATAGCCTGCTTCAGCGAAATGATTTCTGCTTCCGCCTGTTCTTGCAAAAGCTCGGCCTGCAGCACATCGGTAATCGCACTTTCGCCACCTTTGAATTTGATGGTGTTAATCCTCACAATCTCTTTATCTGTCTCCAATGTGCGTTGCGAGGTGTCGAGTTGAGAATCGAATGCGCGGAGTTGAAAATAGGCATTCGCCACAGCCGAAATTAGGGTTATTCGAACCAGGCCTTGCCCGTATTGAGTGGCGAGCAGATTTGCGCGCGCCGCTTCCGTCGCTCGGCGAAACTGGCCCCAGAAATCCAGTATCCATGAGGCTTGCACCGCGAGCGCGCCGGCCGTCACGTTCCCTGACACTGGCTGCATGCGTTGGTTCTGGATCCCCCCGGCCACATTCACTGTCGGAAGCTGATTGGCGCGCGTAATCCCAAGATCAGCGCCCGCTTCCAGCACCCGCGCGGCGGCAATGCGCACGTCGTAGTTGTTGACCAGAGCTTCCTTGAGAAGGCTCTGCAGTACTTCGTCCGGAAAAACGGCCGCTAGCTTCATTTCCGCGAACGCTTCACCCCCATATTGGCCAGTGGGCCCGTGCGGGAGCCCGCGATAGTCGCTTGGGACATTCACGTCGGGGCGTTTGTAGTTCGGCCCCACCGTGCACCCACACACGCAGAACAGCAACACGATGACGATCGCGACGGGTGTCTCTCTGCGCATCATGGCTGCCCCCCTTCCGGGCTAGCGCCGACCGCGGGCGGTTGCTGCGGCTTTTCTTTCTTTTTGCTGAACAGGTTGCCGAAGCGCTCCACGACGTCAAAGGACACTGGCACGAAAAAGATCGCAATGATCGAGGATGCGAGCATGCCCCCGATAACCACCGTTCCTAGCACCTGGCGTGAGATCGCGCCCGCGCCGGCGGCTACCCACAACGGCACGCAACCTAAAATAAAGGCGAAGGCGGTCATCAGGATCGGTCGCAGTCTGAGCTTTGCGCCGGACAGGGTCGCTTCGATGAGCGGCTTCCCGCTGTCATACTCGATCTTGGCGAATTCCACGATGAGGATGGCATTCTTGGCCGAAAGGCCGATTAGCATCACCAGGCCGATCTGAGCGTACACATTGTTTTCAAGGTGGCGGAAGAAGAGTGCGAAGAAGGCTCCGAAAACTGCGATCGGCACGCCCAAAAGCACGCTGAACGGCAGCGTCCAGCTCTCATACTGAGCCGCCATGATAAGGAAGACGACGAAGAATGCCAGACCAAAAATGATGGCGGGCGACACTCCCTGCGCGGCCCTCTGCTCCTGGTAAGACATACCCGAATAGTCGAAACCCATCTGACTGGGCATCGTCTTGTGGAAGACGTCCTCTAATGCCGCCATGACCTGTGCAGAGCTGTATCCGGGCGCCGCCGAGGCGTTAATCTGTACGCAGTTGAACAGGTTGTACCGCATGAGGAACTCAGGGCCGTTGCGAGGATACGTACTGGTAAGCGTGCTCAAGGGAACCATGTCGCCGGCTGAATTCCGGACATGAAACTTCCCCAGATTTTCCGCGTCGGTCCGGTAGTCACCATCGGCCTGAACATACACTTGCCATTGCAGACCGAAACGGTTGAAGAAGTTAATCAGCGAGCCGCCCATGAATGTCTGAACGGTCTGGTAGAGATCATTCAGCGGTATCTGCTGGGTCATCGCCTTGGCGTTGTCCACCTTTACGCCAACCTGGGGCACGCTGAGCAGAGCAGTTGTTAGAACTCCGGCCAGTTCGGGGCGCTTGCGGGCTGCTTCTGCAAATATCCGCGCATTCTTTGCGAGGAACTCGATGCCGCCGCCCGACCTGTCTTCAAGAATGAAAGTTGCGCCACCCGATGTGCCTACACCCGGTATTGCCGGCGGGGGGAATGAGAAAGCAAGCCCCGACGGAACCCTTGAGAGCGCCTGTTGCAGGTGAGCCTTAATCCCCTGGTAACTGGTTTCGGGAGTCTTGCGCTCATCCCACGGTTTCAGCGAAATGAAGAAGAACGAGCTGTATGTGGCATTCACGCCACTCAACATGCTGTATCCCACGACTGAACTGACGTATTGCACGCCGGGCGTGTCCATGATGATTTTTTCTACTTCGCGTGCGGCCTCCGACGAGAGTTGCAGCGATGCCGCGTTAGGCAGCTGCAAGCCGCCAAACAGATAGCCCTGGTCTTCATCGGGGAGGAAGCTCTGTGGGATTTTCTTGCCGAAGAAGCCCGCACCGACAGCCAGCAAGGCGAGTATGAGGAACGCAAAACCGGCCTTGTGGATGAGGTGCCGGCACACGTTCACGTACCCGTCGGTAGCGTGCCCGAAGCCGCGGTTGAAAACGCGGAAGAAGGCTCCGAGGGGGCCACGCGTGGGTTTCTTGGGACGCAGCATCAGGGCAGAGAGCGCGGGGCTGAGCGTGAGCGCGTTGAACGCCGAGAAGAGCACCGAAATTGCGATGGTAAGGGCGAACTGCTTATAGAGCTGTCCCGTAATGCCGGGAACGAACGCGGTGGGAATGAACACTGCGGCGAGAATCAGTGCAATTGCAATTACCGGTCCCGAGACCTCTTCCATTGCTTTGATGGCGGCGTCGTGAGGTGTCAGCCCATGCTCGATGTGTTGTTCCACTGCCTCCACCACAACAATCGCATCATCAACGACCAGTCCAATCGCAAGCACGAGCCCGAAAAGCGACAGCGTATTAATGGAGAACCCAAATAGCGGAAAGACCATGAACGTTCCTACCAGAGAGACAGGAACCGCGAGCAGCGGAATCAGAGTTGCCCTCCAGCCTTGGAGAAAGATGTACACGACGAGGATGACCAGTATCAGGGCTTCGAACAGCGTCTTGTAGATTTCATGGATTCCTGCACTGACGGCGAGTGTCGTGTCGAGGGCGACGTTGTAATCCAGGCCGCTCGGGAACCGGCGGCTTGCCTCCTCCATCATTTTCAGGACCGCGGCTCGGGTCTGCAGGGCGTTGCTGCCAGGAGTTAGATACAGCGCAACGAGGGCCGCGGGCTGGGCAGGCTTGTTCTCTCCTGCCGTTCCCATCCGCGCGAGTAAGGAATAGTATTGCGCTCCCAGACCCACACGCGCCACGTCTTTCAGACGCAGAATTGATCCGTCGGGCTGGGCGCGGACGACGATCTCGCCGAACTCCTCAGCCGTGGGCAGCCGCCCCGGAGCACGAACGTTATAGGTAAATTGCTGACCTCGAGGGACGGGCTCGCCGCCAATCTGACCCGCGGGGTTGACCTTGTTCTGCGCCTTGACCGCATTCGTGATATCGGACACGGTCACTCCCAGACTTGCCAGCCGATCAGGATTCACCCAGATGCGCATTGCATAGGGCCCGGCACCGAACACCTGAACCTGGCCGACACCGGAAATTCGCGTCAGCGCGTACTGCAAATTGATGTTGGCGTAGTTGGCCAGGAAAATGTTGTCGTAAATACCAGTGGGCGAATACAGGTCAAGCAGCATAAAAGGTGCAGTCGTCCCAGGCTGCACGATAACGCCTTGCTGTGTAACCTCGGCGGGCAGTTGCGAGTTGGCCTGACCACTCCGCATCTGTGCCAAAATCTGATCGGTGTTAATGTCGGTCCCCAACTGAAAGTCAACGTACAGCGTCATTCCCCCGCCGGAGCTGGCGCTCAACGAGTACATGTAGTTCATGCCAGTGACGCCAGACATCTGCTGCTCAAGGGGTGTTGCAACGGACTCGGCGATGGTCTGCGCATCCGCGCCAGGGTAGGTGGCCTTGACCTGGATCATCGGGTCCGCGATGTTGGGGAATTGCGCCGTAGGCAGGCCGAGCATCGTGACCACGCCGATCAGCACCATCAGAATTGCAATCACCATCGCGACGATCGGCCGATTGATAAAGAATTTGGCCATGGTCAGTTGCTCCCCTCATCCGCCGGTGCCGGCGTGAAGGGCCTGGCAGCAACTGGAATGCCGCTCTTTGCCAGTTGCGGCATTGCAGCCGCGACCATCTGTATGCGTTCAATTCCTTCAGCCACGATCTGCTCGCCCGGCTGCAAGCCCTCGCTAACGATCCAATTCGGCCCTACGCGCTCTCCCATCTTCACCGGCTGAAATCTGGCTTTGTGATCGGACGCGAGCACGACGACCATGTAGTTCGACTGCACCTCGATAACGGCACGCTGCGGCACCAGCAGCGCGTTCCGATTCACGCCGGTCTGAATCCGCACCCGTCCAAAGCCGCCGGGACGAAGTGCGGCGTTCGGGTTGGCGAATTCAGCCGCCATTTGAATCGTCCCAGTCTGGCTTCCAATCTGGCGATTGACGTAAACAAAACGTCCCTTTTCCGGATAAGGGGCGTCGTTCGCCTGAATGAAATCGATCGGCGTGCGGCCGAGAGAATCCCGGCTGACCTTGCCGCTAATGATTCCCTCTACCCGGGAGGCGACTCCGAGGAAATCGCTCTCGCTGATGTTGAAGTACGCCCAGATCGGATTTACCTGGGAGACTGTCGTCATTTTTGTACTCGTACCGACCAGATCGCCAATCTGGGAGTTCGAAACGCCAGCGATCCCGTCAATCGGTGAATTGACGTTGGTCCAGGCCAGGTTTAATTCCGCATTCTGCTCATTGGCCTTCTGGGCTAATACTTGCGCGGCCGCGGCATCACGGTTGGCGGTATCGTTGTCCAGTTGCTTTTGCGGAATCGCGTTTTGTGCGGCCAACGGAGTGTCGCGGGTGACGTCGGTCTGATACTTCGCGAGATTTGCTTCCGCGCTCGCTACCGACGCTTTGGCTGCGTCAAGTGCTGCCTCGTATTGCCGCGGATCAAGCTCGAACAGCCGCTGGCCCTTCTTGACGAAGAAGCCGTTCTGGTATTCCTGCTTCAGCAGGTAGCCTTGCACCTTGGGAGTGATCTCGGCGTTGACCGGGCCACCTAATTGCGCAACCCATTCGTTGTAAATCGGGACGTCCTGTTGGGCGACGGTCGCCACGGTCACTTCGGGGGGCGCTGGCGGCGCAGGTGCTTCCTTTTCTGAACACCCGACAAGCCCCGTAAGCAGAAATGCTCCGATCGGGAACAGAATCAAAAACACGCAGCTCGAAAAGGAACTTCGCAGTTTGGCTCGTTTCGGTTCTGCCTCGCATGAGCCATACGACTGAAATTCTGGTCGGGTGTGCATTGATACGCTCCTTGTTGCCGGATCCCAGTGAAAGTGACCAATGAAGGCTTTACACCCATGAGCTCGGCTATTCAGAATACAATCTGCAAGCGGCTAGTTCGCCTCTCCGGACACTGGGCCACCTCATTACGGGGCGCGTAGCCATAATTGGATGGGAGCTTGTGGCACGATTCGCACCAAGTCACTGGTTACTAACATGAAGCGTCCCAATCACTAGCCTCGGCATATCGACGGCAGGCCAATGGAGTTAGGGACAAGCATTTCGTGCAGAAGCTACCCGCTAGGTCGCGTGCGGTCAACTGGCAGAATTGACAATCCAATTTCTCGAACTGCGAAGCGCGGTCGTCGACCGACCGATCAAGAATTGACAGCTTAGCGCCGCTCAAGCCTTCCCCACATGCGATATCCCCGAGATGCGCCAAGGCGCGGAGGTTTGAACAAGCACTGCACTTCTCCGATGGGGGCGTCACGACCGGGTAAAGCTCGCCACTCTAAGGCGAAACCACCTTACCGAACTGCACGTCGAGTTGAGAGAATCACTTTCTTGGAACGGAGGCTCGCTTCCAGGGACGCACTAAAATGATAAAGGGGCGCAACCTTCTCCGCGATTCTGTGCGGTCCCGGTAGCTATTTTCAGTCTGGCTGAGATTACTGCCGCCCAGGCTCTAGCCGAGTTGAATCACGACAGGGCTTGGTTCCCACAGCAGTGTGCGACGAGAAGCTTTGTACGCTGACAGACAAAAAACCACCGCCGCACCCGAAGCAACCTCATCGCTCGCCATGCTCATTTTTGGAACACGATCGCAGTCCGCGTCTTACCGGCCAAGGATCTCTAACTGCAGGAAGATGACGACGAACAACGGGAACCTGGCAGGGAATGAGGAAGAAAGGACATCTCGGCGAATTTGAGTTTCAGCCACAAGTCTTGCCGCGTCTGCAAGCTGGGATAGCGCTAATTCGCGGCCGTCCAATCACGTTTATTCACCGGTGCAAATCAGTTCGACGCACTCTCCCTTTTGCCTCATAAACGCCCCGCCCAGTATCGAGTCGTCTCGACTCCGTGCGGGCACAATCGAGCGTCACGATTAGCGATCTGTATGGACGTCGGAGCCTGTCAAAATTGACAATGGTTCACGCCGTCTAGACGAACTAAAAAGTGTTGACGGTGTCTGCAAGCATCTGGAAAGGGGCAGACAGCCATCGGACTCCCTAAGATTTCGGGCGTTACTTGAACCGTCGGACGATTTGTCATTGACGCTAAGGAAGGTACGGAGTAGTACTTACTTTCCATACAGCTGTTGCGGCTGAGAGCTCGAAATGGCGCGCACGAAAATTGTAATTATTGGTGGCGGCTTCGCAGCGGTCAAGTGCGCGAGGACTCTGCGGACGAGACTGCCGGGCGAGCAATGCCAGATCGTTGTCTACAGCCGGGAGAATCACATGGTGTTCCACCCGCTCCTGGCTGATGTCGCTGGAGCATCGATCCACCCTGATTCCGCAGCCGCAACAATTCGACAGATGCTGCCCGGAGTAGAGTGCAGCACCGAAACCGTCGAACGCATCGATCTCCCGGCTAGTCAAATCGAATTTCAGAACGACCAGGGCCAACTGGAGCGCACGAACTACGACCATCTCGTGATTGCCTGCGGAGCCGAAAGTAATCTCGGCATTATTCCAGGGATGAGCGACCACGCGTTCCCTTTCAAGACGATGAGAGACGCGGTGGCTCTGCGCTCTCATATCATCGACCAGCTCGAGAAGGCGGAGGCGTGCAGCGATCCTCAGAGACGTCAGTTCCATCTTTCGTTCGTAATCATCGGCGGTGGGTTTAGCGGGGTCGAGTTGGCGGGCGAAGTAAACGATTTGGTCCGGGACAGCACACGCTTTTATCGGAATTTCACCGAAAGCGATATCGGCATGACGCTGGTTCACAATCAGGACCAAATTTTGCCTGAGGTCAGTCCCACGTTGCGCGATTTTGCGTTAAAGAAGATGCAACGCGCGGGGATCAAGGTGCTTTTGAAAACCAGCGCCGCGGCAGCAACCCCTGAAGGCGTGGGGCTGCAGGACGGCAGCCTGATCCGCGCTGCCACGGTGGTTTGCACGATTGGAACTACAGCTTCACCTATCATCCAGCATCTGGTGGGTGTGAAAAAAGAGCGAGGGCGGGTGGTGACGGATCCTGATATGCGTCTTGCTGGCCTTCCTAACGTTTGGGCGGTGGGAGACTGCGCTTACATCACGAATGCGTTCGACAATAAACCGTCTCCGACAACGGGCCAATTCGCGGAAAGGGAGGGACGCCAAGCAGCCGAAAACATTGTGCGAGTGCTACGTGGCGAACCCACTCGTCCCTTCTATTTCAAGCCTCTCGGCCAGCTGTGCTCGATCGGGGGGCGCCGCGCTGTTGCAGAGATGTTTGGGTTCCGCGTCTCCGGCATTCTCGCCTGGTTCATGTGGCGTGGCGTTTACCTTCTGAAGTTGCCCACCTGGTCGCGTCGCATTCGGGTTGGCACCGACTGGGCCTGGGACCTGATATTTCCGCGTGATCTTGGAGCTTTTACCGCGAACCAGAGCCAGCACGTTTCCCGAGCTTACTATCGCCCCGGCGATTTCATCTATCGCCGAGGAGACCCGGCAAATTTCTTCTACGCGATCGAACAGGGCGAAGTCGAACTGCTTCGGAGCGCAGACACCGCGCCAGCAGAAACTCCGTTCGCCGTGTTGGGTCCGGGGGATTTCGTTGGCGAAGCGGCACTGCATCAAAGTGATTCGTATCTCTCGAGTATTCGGGCGCGCACGGTTGTGCGTGTCGTTGTGATGAGCCGGGATGCCTTTTCGGAACACGCCGGATCCATGGCGCCGTTGCGCGACATCGTCGCCGAGTCCGTGAAGCGAAGGGCCGAGAATGTCTGGCTGCATTTTCCTGAGGCGCAGGATGCTTTGAGCCGAGAGCCGCTGTCCACCTTCCTCGAGCCCGCCCCCCCGGAGACGCTGAAACCAGATAGCACGCTTGAGCAGGCCATAGTCTTGCTGACCAGAAGCACTAACGGGCGCTTATTTATTCTGGATGATCAGCAGTGCTTGTGGGGCGTCTCGAACGTCTCAGATCTTATTTTCGCCGCCCAGATGATCGCGTACAAACAGACGGTCGCTCGAGAAGACATAAAGAATGTACGATTGCGGGAATTCGTATCCGCCGAGCCCGTAACTGTCTCGTCAGGGGAGTCGGGTTTAGTTGCCGCGACTACCATGCTGGAACACGGACTGACATGGATTCCTGTTGTCGAAAGCAAAAGCGACCGTCATTTGAAAGGCTTCGTCCGAATCGACCAGATGAGCTGCTGGCTTCTGAAACAAGCTGCAAATCAGACGGGAGGGACGATCGCGCGGACCAAGGCGACGGCATGACCCAAAAGAAAAGTACAAGGCGTCGTGGAGTGAGTGATGGTGCGTTGCAGCAAGGCGAGCCCCCGGCACGGTTCAAGACTCAGCAATGCTGACGATTGCTTTCATTCTGTGTTGCTGACCGGGCGCAAGATCTAGCGACATTCACCACGAGTCCATCCTTCGAGTTGCGGTCTTGCCCAGAAGAACGCGTAGGGAGCTGAACCGAACCGTCGCAGTGAACCTTCTCGCGCTAGGCCCGATGTCGATCAAAATATACGGGGCCCCGGGGAAATCTTTATGAGGATCGGGCGGGCGCTTGCCATCATCGTAACGATTGCGCTGCTAGAGATGATGGCGACCACCGCTTTTGGGCGCGAGATGGGCAGATCCACCGCAGAGGCGCGCGAAGCTGGTAAGCAAAATCCTCAATCTGGTAGCAGGGTATTCATACTGGCTGCTCACTTTCGGATATTAGCGCACATCGAGTTGATCGGATTTGCTCGGATGCTGCCACTGCTGATTTCGACTCTGGCGATCGGCTGCGTCTTGGACGGAAACGACAGCCGAGGCCGCAGGTCGCCGGCGCTCATTGCATCCTTGTGCGACGTAGGTGTTGGATTGGTTATAGCGGCTGGCGTGTTTTGCGGTACGCCCGCTGTTTTTGCGGTGTTGTCGTATCGGATCAGCGAGGTTTTTGGGTCACCATTACTTGTAATCAGGTGGGGGTGCCAGGCGTCGGCGGGGATTGGCATTCTGAAAGGAGCGGCAGAATGAGTGGGGAGCTACCCGTCCTTTATATAGCCAGGCACGGCGAAACTGCCTGGAGCCTCACGGGCCAGCATACGGGGCTAACCGATCTACCATTAACCGAGCATGGCGAGCGTACGGCCATCCAGCTTCGGGATCGGTTGCAAGGACTAAGTCTTGCCAAAGTGTTCACCAGCCCGCTGCAGCGCGCACGCCGCACATGCGAGCTAGCCGGCTTCGGGGCGGTCGCGGAAGTTGATCCGGATCTCCTCGAATGGAACTATGGTCAGTACGAAGGGCGGCGCAGCGTTGAGATCCATGCGGAACGCCCGGATTGGAATTTGTTCCGCGATGGTTGCCCAGGGGGTGAGATGCCACATCAGGTCGCAGCGCGCGCGGACCGGGTCGTAAACCATGTGCGCGCGATTCAGGGGATTGTGCTGCTTTTTTCGAGCGGGCATTTCATCCGGGTCTTGGCAGCCCGTTGGCTCGGGCTTGAACCATCTGTCAACAGCAGATACTTTATGCTGAGCACGGCAAGCGTCAGCGCTTTGGGCTACGAACAGGATCTTTCAAGGCCAGTAATCCGCTTGTGGAACGACACTCACCATGTGGACGCATGACCTCGTTCGCTAACCTGGCGGTTTAACCTGCGGCCGTTATCTTGGCCTGTCAAGATTGACCGGACACGGTTGCCTGAGTAGTGTTCCATTATTCCTAACGTCTCAGGCGAGGGCCGGCAACTTTCGGTGTCCGGATTTGCGCAAGCGCTTCATGCTTGGACGCGAAATTCGGTGAGGCACAGGTGCAAGCCTCTCCAAAGGATCTGGTGGGTTCTGTCGAGATCGAGGATGGGCTATCTGAGTTTTCAAAAAGGGCAAGTTTATAGGCAGCAAGCCGCGCGCCGTCACATTCCTTCAAATTCAACTGTCCAGCTGCAGTAGAGCGCACGGAGCCCGATACTAAGTACTGTTACTGTCAATTCTGCCAATAGTCCGCCGCTGCAGCCTTTAGTAAGTTTTGGCCTCTCACCGCGAGGTGGCACGATGAAAGCAACACAACTGCTTCATAATTTAGGACAGAGTCTCTGGCTTGACAACATTACGCGAGATCTGCTGAATAGCGGGACGCTCAGTCGCTACATCACAGAGTTGTCGGTGACTGGACTCACTTCTAACCCGACGATTTTCGACCAGGCCATCAAGAGCAGTACCAACTACGACGCCGCTATCCGCGAGAAGCTCGCAAAGGGTGAATCGGGCGAGACACTGTTTTTTGACCTAGCGCTGGAGGACCTCACCCGAGCTGCCGACCTGTTTCGACCCATCTATGAACGCTCGAATGGCGTGGATGGTTGGGTATCCCTGGAAGTCTCACCGCTTTTGGCCTATGACACAGCCAGCACTTTGGCCGCAGCCAAGGATTTGTTTGCCCAAGCCGGGCGACCGAACCTCTTCATCAAGATCCCTGGCACTCAGCAAGGGCTGCCAGCCATCGAGGAGGCGATTTTTGCGGGCATTCCCATTAACGTCACCCTCTTGTTCTCCCGCGAGCACTACGTGGCGGCCGCCGAGGCATACCTTCGTGGAATCGAGCGACGCATCGAGGCCGGGCTCAAACCGACTGTGGGTTCCGTCGCTTCGGTATTTGTGAGCCGCTGGGACGCCGCCGTGAAAGGCAAAGTCCCGGCCGAACTTACGAATCGGCTTGGGATCGCTATCGCGGAACGGACGTATAAGGCCTGTCGTGAGCTTCTCAGCTCCCCGCGCTGGCAGCGTGCCTACAATGCCGGCGCACGACCGCAACGCCTGCTGTGGGCCAGCACCGGAACGAAGGATCCCAATGCCTCCGACATCTTATATATCAAAGCCCTGGCAGCCCCGTTTACCGTGAACACGATGCCCGAGAGCACCTTGAAGGCCCTCGCCGAGCACTCCGAGCTCGGCTCCATCTTGCCGGCCGACGGTGGCCAATGTGAAGAAGTCTTGGCGCAGTTCGCCAAGGCCGGCATTGACGTCGAAGCCCTGGCGGTTCAACTTCAAGACGAAGGAGCCAAGTCCTTCGTGAAATCCTGGAACGACTTGATGGCGGTGATCACGTCAAAAAGCGCCGACCTCAAAATGGCCGCGGGAAGATAGGACTTGGTCCTCTCGAATTGAAATTGAGAAACAGTTTTCGAAGATCGCTTCCACTGGGAACGAGGATCCGTCATGAGGGTGCTGGCCGTTGATGTAGGGGGAACCCATGTCAAGGTACTTGCCACCGGGCAAACCGAGCCTCGAAGATTTCCGTCCGGGCCGAAGATGACCGCGAAACAGATGGTTTCCGGAGTCAAAGAGCTCACCAGAGACTGGGAGTATGATGCGGTCGCGATTGGCTACCCGGGCCCGGTACTCGAGGGTAGGCCGGCTGTCGAGCCGCATAACCTGGGGCGCGGGTGGGTCGGGTTTAATTTCAAAGGCGCATTCGGACGTCCCGTGAAAATCATCAATGATGCGGCTATGCAAGCCTTGGGAAGCTATAAGAGCGGAACCCTGCTCTTCCTGGGCCTTGGGACCGGTCTCGGTTCCGCCCTCGTAGTGCAAGGCAACGTCGTGCCGATGGAATTGGGGCACCTCTCTTACAAGAAAGGGACGTATGAAGACTATGTAGGCATCCGAGGGTTAGAGCGGCTGGGAAAGAAGAAATGGGCACGCCATGTGGAGTTCGGAGTGGCCCGCCTGATTGACGCCCTCCACCCTGACGATGTGGTTCTTGGCGGTGGCAACGCCAAGAAACTGAAGAAACTCCCGTCTGGTTGCCGGAAGGGCGACAACGCCAATGCATTCGTTGGGGGATTCCGCCTTTGGGATGAGGCCGCCAGTCCGCGACGCACGACGAACGCAAAGACTCGCTCATGACGGCCACCAGGTAGGGAAGGGAGCTCGTGTGCCAAAAAGATTACGCGCGAAGCCGCGGCGAACCAGATTGCTCGCCGCGATCGCCGCTTTGTCGAGATTTGGGAGAAGGCGTCTTGCGCGAAGCCGGAGAGAGATGTAGGGCGATGGGCCAAGGCGCAATGAGCCCTGGCAATTTGATTCTCCGGCCACGCATCGGCAACGGGGAGCTGGGATCTTCGAGTTCTGTCGCAGACTGATTCCGGCCGCAGTGCTGATTAGGATACGAACCGTCACCGAGTTGTAGAGCGTATCCGACGAAATCCAAAGTCCGAGTTTGACAAGGAGTCCTTTATGCAGCTAGGAATGATTGGCCTCGGGAGGATGGGGGCGAACATGGTGCGGCGACTTCTCCAGGGAGGCCACAAGTGCGTGGTCTTCGACAGGTCCCCGGACGCCGTGAACGACTTGGTCAAGGAGAAGGCGGTTGGTGCCTCGTCGCTTCAGGAATTTGTGGCCAAGCTGGAGAAGCCGAGAGCCGTTTGGTTAATGGTCCCAGCGGCAGTCGTAGACAAGACCATCGCTGATCTCCTGCCGCATTTGGAGGCCGGGGACATTCTCATCGACGGTGGGAATTCTTACTACGTGGATGACATCCGGCGCGCGAAAGAACTGGCGTCAAAGCGGATTCACTACGTAGATGTTGGCACGAGCGGCGGCGTCTGGGGCCTCGAGCGAGGTTACTGCATGATGATCGGGGGCGAGCAGGAAGTTGTTAAGCGCCTCGATCCGATTTTCGCTCGATTGGCACCCGGACCTGGCGACATACCGCGCACTCCCGGACGCGAGAAGAAGATCGGTACGGCCGAACAGGGCTACCTGCAATGTGGACCAAATGGCGCAGGCCACTTTGTGAAGATGGTGCACAACGGAATTGAGTACGGGATCATGGCCGCCTACGCCGAGGGCTTAGGTATCTTGCGTGCAGCAAACGTCGGTAAGCAGGATCACGCGATTGACGCGGAGACGACGCCGTTGCGAGACCCCGAACACTATCAATACTCCCTCGATCTACCTGACATTACGGAAGTGTGGCGTCGTGGCAGCGTTATCGCCTCATGGCTTCTGGATCTCTCCGCGTCCGCCCTACTGGCAGATCCTGCGCTGTCCAAGTTCGCGGGTCGTGTTTCCGATTCCGGCGAAGGTCGCTGGACGATCAAGGCCGCCATCGATGAAGGCGTGCCTGCTCATGTTCTTACCACAGCGCTCTATGAGCGATTCAGTTCTCGGGGCGAGGCCGATTTTGCGAATAAGGTCTTGTCCGCGATGCGTTATGAGTTCGGCGGACACCTTGAGAAAAGTGAAGCGAAGTCCCAGACTGCCGCAAACGGCTGAAGGAGGGAACCATGGATCAATTCCACTCGGACGCGCTTGTCTTCTTTGGTGCGACCGGCGATCTCGCCTATAAAAAAATCTTCCCGGCGCTCCAGGCGATGATCAAACGTGGACACCTCACTGTCCCGATCATTGGCGTGGCGAAGGCGGGCTGGACTTTGGACCAGCTCCGCGCGCGGGCCAAAGATAGCCTCGAAAAACACGGTGGTATTGATGCAGCAGCATTCGCCAAGCTCTCTGCCTCGCTGCGTTATGTGGATGGGGACTACAAAGAACCTGCCACTTTTCAAGCAGTTTACAAGGAACTCGGCGGAGCTCAGCGGCCTGCCCATTACTTGGCAATCCCTCCTGTGTTGTTTGGACCGGTGGTCGAGCAGTTAGTGAATTCCGGTTGCGCCAAAGGGGCCCGCGTAATCGTGGAAAAGCCGTTCGGAAGTAACCTCGCTACCGCGGACGAGCTCAATCAAATTCTGCTAGGAGCGTTCGACGAGCCACACATCTTTCGAATTGATCACTATCTTGGAAAGCGGCCCGTAAACAACATGCTCGTGTTCCGATTCGCAAACGCGTTCATGGAGTCCTTTTGGAACCGCAACTACATCGAAAGCGTGCAAATCACCATGGCGGAAGACTTCGGCGTCCAGGGTCGCGGCGCTTTCTATGATCAGACGGGTACCATACGCGACGTCATTCAAAATCATCTCTTTCAGGTGCTATGCAACCTGGCCATGGAGCCGCCTGTCAGGACCGACAGCGAGTCCATCCGGGATGAGAAGGTGAAGGTGCTAAAAGCAATCCCGCCCCTAAATGAGAAGAACTTGGTCCGGGGGCAGTTCCGTGACTACCGCAAGGAGAAGGGGGTGGCACCGAATTCGCAAGTGGAGACGTTTGCGGCTCTGCGACTCGATGTCAACACGTGGCGGTGGAAAGGTGTCCCCTTCTATATCCGGGCCGGAAAGTGTCTGCCTGTGACGTGCACAGAGGTCATTGGCCGATTTCGTTTGCCGCCCACAGTGATACGTTCGAGTTCCCTGACGAAGAACCATCTGCGATTTCGGATCAGTCCGGAGGTGAGCATCGCCTTGGGTATGACCGTAATGGCTCCCGGCGAAGAAATGGTTGGTCAAGCAGCAGAAATGCTGGCCAGCCGCCATCCCCAAACCGACGAGATGGATGCTTACGAACGCGTGCTCGGGGATGCGATGGCGGGAGATGCCACACTTTTTGCCCGACAAGACTACGTGGACGAAGCGTGGCGAATCGTGGATCCCGTTCTGGAAAAAACAACTCCGGTTTACGAGTACGAGCCGGGTACGTGGGGGCCGGCTGAGGTCCGACAGACGGTAGAACCCGAAGGCGGATGGGTCAACCCGGCCCTGACACCCCAACCCGCAGTCGCGGACGCGGTTGGGGCGGCATAACAGCCGAAGGTGTCATCTTTAAGCGGCGACAGGAAGTTGTTCGAGCCTATTTCGGAGACGTCATGAGAACCGAAGTGCTTGCCGATCCCGAATCGGTCGCGCAAAGAGGCGCCGCAATCATAGCTGCAGAAGCTCGTGCCGCCGTTGCAGAGCGCGGTAGGTTTGTCGTGGCCTTCAGTGGCGGCCACACTCCGTGGATCATGTTGCGCGCGCTGGCGCGCGAAGACGTTCCTTGGGAAAACCTTTTTGTCGTGCAAGTAGACGAACGTGTGGCTCCCGACGGAGACCCCGATCGAAATCTCACGCACCTTCGTGAATGCCTGATCGGACCATCCCCGCTGCGGCCGGAGCAGATTTACGCTATGCCAGTCGAACCGCTTCCTCTTGACGCTGCAACCCGTTACGCACTTACGCTCGGCAAACTCGCGGGGCTGCCGCCGATTCTTGATCTCGTTCATTTGGGCCTTGGACCAGACGGACACACTGCTTCGCTTGTGCCGGGGGATCCGGCGCTCGACGTCACTTCCGTCGACGTCAGCATCACAGGTGTCTATCAAGGGCGGCGCCGGATGACGCTAACGTATCCCATCATTAATCGTTCACGGCGCATCCTCTGGCTCGTCACGGGTGGAGAAAAGGCGGGAATGCTTGCGAGACTTCGCAACGCCGATATGTCGATTCCTGCCGGGCGGATTCGCCAGGAGCAGGCTGTGATCCTAGCTGACTATGCGGCGACAGGGCAGTCGGGTCCGAGTGACGATCAAGGCAGGGTCGCGATGACCGCATCCTGAAAAAAACTCGCTGGAGCTCCAACTGCTACGGCAGCTTCCAGGCTGTGAGCCTGCCACGAACGGGAGCAATGCATGCTCGTAGGGATCGCTACCGATCACGGCGGGTTTGCGCTGAAAGAAGAGCTTGTCGCCAAGCTCCGTGCAGCCGCCCATGAAATCGTCGATTTCGGCGCTCATGAAGGGAATCCCGACGATGACTATCCCGACTACGTCGTCCCGCTTGCGCGCGCGGTGGCGGCTGGAAATGTGGACAGGGGAGTGGCGATTTGCGGGAGCGGCGTGGGGGCATCGGTTTGTGCCAACAAGGTTCAAGGTATTCGGGCCGCACTGATACACGATCACGTTTCAGCCAAGCAAGGGGTCGAAGATGATCATATGAGCATTATATGTATGGGTGGTCGAACGGTGGGACCGTCGGTGGCATGGGACCTCATACAGACATTCTTGACCGCCGAGTTTAGCCACGCAGACCGGCACCTGCGCCGCCTAAACAAAGTGGTTTTGGTGGAGGCGGAAAGAATCAGCGGCGCGCGCCAGGTGGCAGCAGCACCTTGCGAGACTTAGACCCGGCCAACCGTTGCGGCGGTGTTTCTGCTTCGAGATTTCTGAGGCTACGGGTCGTTTCAGCTGCTCTGCTCGGTTTGAAAGTTAAGGTTTACCCAGGAGAGATCGATGGGTGCTACGCAACTTGCTCGGCCAGAGACGGACGGTAAAATGGCGCAGCTTTCAATCAATACCATCCGCACTCTTTCAATCGACGCGGTTCAAGAAGCAAAGTCCGGACACCCGGGCACGCCGATGGCGCTTGCGCCACTTGCCTACGCTCTGTGGAACCGCGTCATGCACTTCGATCCGAAGGACCCTATCTGGCCGAATCGGGATCGCTTCGTGCTCTCGAACGGGCACGCTTCGATGTTGTTGTGGTCGATCATCCACCTCACTCGGATTCAAGCCGTCGACGCTGATTATGAGCGGCTCGGGCACCCATCCGTGACGCTCGACGATATCCGTCGATTCCGCCAACTGGACAGTCGAGCACCCGGGCACCCGGAATACCACTGGGTCTCGGGCGTTGAGACGACGACTGGTCCGCTCGGGCAAGGTGTCGCCACAAGCGTGGGCATGGCCATTGGAGAGAAGTGGCTGGCCGCCCATTATAATCGGCCAGGCTTCGAGATCTTCGACTACAACATTTATGCCATCTGCGGGGACGGCTGCATGATGGAAGGTATTTCGTCAGAAGCGGCGTCTCTTGCTGGCCACTTGGGCCTCGACAATCTTTGCTGGATCTACGACAACAACCACATCACCATTGAAGGGGATACCAGTATCACGTTCACCGAAGATGTTGCGACCCGGTTTCTCGCCTACGGGTGGAACGTCCTTCGCATTGGAGATGCTAACGACATCGATCGCATCGAACGTGCCCTTGAGATCTTTCGGAAGACGAAGGGCAGGCCCACCTTCATCGTCCTGGACAGCCACATCGGTTACGGTTCACCTCACAAACAGGATACCCCGGAAGCTCACGGTGAGCCGCTGGGAGATGACGAGGTCCGCCTCACCAAACGCGCTTATGGCTGGCCTGAAGAAGCGAAATTCCTCGTTCCGGACGGCGTTTATGAGCATTTTGCGGCGGGGGTAGGGGCCCGAGGTGCCCAGGCGCGGCGTGAATGGACCGAACTCTTTGCGCAGTATCGCGCAAAGTACCCCGAACTCGCCACCGAGATTGATCTGATACAACGACGCGACCTTCCAGTCGGGTGGGATCGCAACCTTCCGGTCTTTCCGGCCGACGCAAAGGGAATCGCTGGGCGCGAAGCGTCCGGCATAGTGTTAAACATCCTGGCACAAAACATCCCTTGGTTCCTTGGGGGATCGGCAGATCTTGGACCGTCGAATAAGACCACACTGAAGTATGACGGAGCCGGAAGCGTCCAAGCAGCGACTCCCGGCGGAAAGAACCTGCACTTCGGTATTCGCGAACACGCAATGGCTGCAATCGTGAACGGGCTCTCACTTTCAAAACTTCGAGCGTTCGGTGCGACATTTTTCATCTTCAGCGATTACGCGCGGCCCGCTATACGGCTCTCTGCATTGATGGAACTTCCAACCATCTTCATCTTCACCCATGACGCCATGGGTGACGGCGAGGATGGCCCGACCCACCAGCCTGTCGAGCATCTCGCTTCATTGCGCGCCATCCCAGGACTTATCACACTTCGCCCTGGCGACGCCAACGAGGTCGTCGAGGCCTTCCGCTACATCATGCAGCTGCGCCATGAACCTGTCGTATTGACACTCTCACGGCAGCCCTTACCAACTTTGGATCGAACCAAATATGCGGCGGCGTCTGGGCTCGCGCGCGGCGCATACGTGCTTGCGGATGCCCCCGACGGAAATCCTGAGGTAATTCTCATCGCCACGGGCAGCGAGATTAGTCTCGCGGTACAGGCGCATGAAAAGCTTGCCGCCGACGGCATCCGGTCGCGCGTGGTCTCGATGCCGTCGTGGGAAATCTTCGATCACCAAACACAGGAGTACAAAGACAGCGTGCTGCCGCCTCGCGTCAAGCCGCGGGTCGCGGTGGAACAAGCCTCGAGCTTCGGATGGGAACGGTACGTCGGCACTGCTGGGCGGCTCAACTGTATGAAGACGTTCGGGGCATCAGCCCCACTCAAGGAGCTGCAGACAAGATTTGGGTTCGAGCCCGACCACGTCGCCGCGGCTGCGAAAGAGCTGCTGGGCCAGGTCTAATGCGCAAGCGCGACTCAAACCATGCTCTTCAAACTTATCGAGCCGGACCACGGACAGCAACACCCACCGTGAGGATAAGGCTCGAATGAGCATTTACGACACCGCCGAAGGCGCCCGCCTGCGGTCGATCGAACAAAAAAAAGACCACTGGAACCGCTGGGGTCCCTTCGTTGCGGAGCGTGCCTGGGGAACGGTGCGCGAAGACTACAGCGCTGATGGCACGGCGTGGAGCTACTTCCCTCACGAACACGCTCGATCGCGTGCCTACCGCTGGAACGAAGACGGTATAGCTGGTATTTGTGATCGGCACCAGTTTCTGTGTTTCGCCCTTGCTTTGTGGAACGGCCGAGACCCCTACCTGAAGGAACGGCTTTTCGGTCTGACCGGACCTGAAGGAAATCACGGGGAGGACGTAAAGGAATATTATTTTTACTTGGACAACACACCGAGCCACTCCTACATGAAGTATCTCTACAAATATCCGCAGGCCGAGTACCCATACAATCAGCTTCGCGAAGAAAACCGCCTCCGCGGCAAAAGTGATGAGGAATTTGAGCTCGTTGACACCGGAATATTCGACGAGGGGCGCTATTTCGATGTGACGGTGGAGTACGCCAAGGCCGAGCCTGAGAACCTGCTGATCCGCATCAGCGTCGCCAACCGCGGTCCAGACGCTGCGCCCATTCATGTAGTGCCGACGCTCTGGTTCCGAAATTCCTGGCAGTGGGGACGCGACGATCGCCGCCCGTCGATTGGATTGCGGAGCGATGTGCGGCAGAAGCTCGATACGGGAAACATATTGGTCGCTCATCACTGGCAGCTGGGCGATTACGCACTGTACTGTTCTGGGGCTGACGAGTTGCTGTTCACCGAGAATGAAACCAATACCTCTCGGCTCTACGGATTCGCTTCTCAGGCGCCCTACTACAAAGACGCATTTCATGCGTACATAGTGGATGGCAACCTGGGCGCCGTGAACCGCGACTCCGTCGGTACGAAAGCCGCCCTACATTACACCCGCATCGTTGATGCTGGAGCCAACATAACCATTGATCTGCGGCTCGCATCCGTGCTCGATGGACATTTCCTGAAGGCGCCGTTCGCTGCTTTCGACTCCGTGCTGACGCAGCGTCGCAAAGAAGCGGACGAATTCTACGACGTAGTAATACCTGCGAAGCTTTCCGCGGATGCCAAGATGGTCGCTCGCCAGGCGTTCGCGGGCGTGCTCTGGTCCAAGCAGTTTTACCATTATGTCGTCAGCGATTGGCTCGAGGGAGATCCTGCCCAGCCGCCGCCGCCATCCGGGCGCAACGCTGGGCGCAACCACGAATGGAGGCATCTGTTTACGCGCGACGTAATCTCGATGCCGGACAAGTGGGAGTTTCCCTGGTTCGCATCCTGGGATCTGGGCTTTCATTGCGTAAGCCTGGCGTACGTTGATCCGCATTTTGCCAAAGAGCAGATTCTTCTGATGCTGCGCGAATGGTATATGCACCCCAACGGGCAAATCCCGGCCTACGAGTGGGATTTCAACGGAGTTAATCCACCGGTCCTGTCCCTGGCGGCTCGATATATCTTTGAGATTGACCGTCAACACACGGGCGTAGCTGATTACGCGTTCATCGAGCGCGTTTTCCAGAAGATGCTCCTTAACTTTACATGGTGGGTTAACCGCAAGGACGCTTTGGGGAAAAACGTCTTTCAGGGTGGGTTCTTGGGCATGGACAACATCGGCGTATTTGATCGCGACAAACTCCCGCCAGGCTACCTGCTCGGTCAAGCCGACGGCACAAGCTGGATGGCCGCCTTTGCCAAGAACATGTATTCAATCGCGCTTCTGCTTGCGGAAAAGAATCCAATCTACGAGGACGTGGCCAGCAAATTCTGGGAACATTACGTTTTCATCGCGAATTCCATGAACAGCAAACGCGACCCGAGCAAGTCGCTCTGGGATGAGGAGGATGGTTTTTTCTACGACCACCTGATCTCCCGGGAACACAAGCCAATGCCCATTCGCGCCCGCACAATGGTCGGCTTCGTTTCCATCTTTGGCACGTCTACGGTGCCGGCTAGCACGTTTGACCGCTACCCCGACTTCCAGCGACGCCGCCAGTGGTTCATCGAGCATCGCCCGGATCTGGTTGAAAGCGTTGGCGCAATGGTTGATCCAGGCGCGAACCATAATTTAATCCTTGGCTTGGTGCGAACCGACCAATTGAGCAGCATGCTGAAATATATGCTGGACGAAAACGAATTCTTCTCGCCGTATGGCGTGCGAAGCGTCTCGCGATATCACAAGGATCACCCTTTGGTCCTCAATCTGGATGGCCAGGAGAGTCGGTTGGATTACGAGCCGGGCGAATCGAGGACCGATCTTTTTGGTGGGAATTCCAACTGGCGCGGCCCGATCTGGATGCCAGTCAATTTTCTGATCCTGCTAGCGTTGAAGCAGTATCACTTGTTCTACGGCGATGCATTCCAGGTGGAGTGCCCGACCGGCTCCGGGCAGATGAAAACCTTGGACCAGGTGGCGACCGAACTTGGGCAGCGACTCGCGCGCATCTTTCTGCGCGATAAAGAAGGCAAGCGCCCGGTGTTTGGCTCCCGCACGATGTTCAATAACGATCCCCATTGGCGTGACCTGGTCCCGTTCCATGAGTATTTTCACGGGGACACCGGCCGAGGTTGCGGTGCCAGTCACCAAACTGGATGGACTGCCTTGATCGCTCAAATCCTCATCGACATGGGTGAGCAGAACGGACCAGTCGATCGGCATCGGGTAGAGGTTTGAGGAACCTTGCGTTCCGCCAGCAAACTGGACCAGAGTGGCCCTCTCGGTACCTGGTCAGCTGCGACGATGCGAATTTCAGCCCTTTCTCCCGCAAGACATCTAGCCTAGCGCTGCCGTACTTTCTCGCCAAGCTGCCTTGATAGCTCGATCGCTCATGAAGTAGTCTCGGCTCGTATGTCCTTTTTGTCCCGCAGGTACGCTGGAAAGGAAGTAAGCGTCGTCCGGAGGCCGTGTTGACGCCGAGCAGTATTTGTTAGGCAGCGTCAGTGGAGTTTTCGACGAGTTCTGAAGCAAGATTCCAAGGGAGCAAGTCTTCGATGCGGTTGATGGGGTGGTCAGCGATGCGGGACAGGACGTTACGCAGATAGCTTTCCGGGTTGAGCCCGTTTAGTTTTGCTGTTCCGATCAGGCTGTAGATTGCTGCCGCGCTTTGGCCGCCACCATCGGAACCTGCAAACAGGAAATTCTTTCTGCCCAGAGCCACGACACGCAAGGCTCGTTCGGCCGCGTTGTTGTCGATCTCCAGCGCGCCATCGTCACAGTACCGCACCAGCGCTTCCCAACGCCCCAGTGCGTAGCGAACCGCCATCGCTGTATCTGATTTCCTCGAGAGCTTGTCCAGGGTTTCTTCCAGCCATTGCTTGAGCGATTCCAGCAATGGCCGGCTGCGCAGGTTGCGGATCTCGCGCCGCGCTTCACAGGGACGTCCCCGGATTTCCTTTTCGACGGCGTATAACTCAGCGATTCGTTCCAGAGCCGTGGTTGCTGTTTGCGATTTGTGCGCCTCGACCAGATCGTAGAACTTCCTGCGCACGTGCGCCCAGCACGCTGCTTCCTTGATGCGCCCCGTTTCGTAGATCTGATCGAACCCTGCGTAACCATCGGCCTGCAGTGTTCCCGTGAACGAACTCAAGTGCTGCTGCGGATGCTCGCCCTGGCGATCCGCTGAGTAGCAGAACCATACTGCCGGCGGCGCCAGATCTGCTGCCGGCCGGTCATCGCGTACATACGTCCACAACCGTCCCGTTTTGGTCTTTCCCAACCCGGGCGCGAGCACCGGAACCGGCGTGTCGTCGGCGTGCAGCTTCTGTCCCGATAGAACGTGGCGGCGCAACGCCTCCACCAGGGGCGCGAGCAGTCGGCTCGTTCCGCCTACCCACTCGGCCAATGTCGAGCGATCTATTTCCACGCCTTCCCGAGCGAATATCTCCGATTGGCGATACAGCGGAAGATGATCGCTATACTTCGAGACCAGCACATGGGCCAGAAGTCCCGGGCCTGCGATACTCCTGGCGATCGGCCGGCTGGGCGCTGGGGCTTGTACGATGCGGTCGCAGCCGGCACAGGCCAGCTTCGGTCGAACCTGACGAATCACTTTGATTCTCTCGGGCACATACTCCAGGATTTCCGAAACATCTTCGCCCAGATGCTTCAGCTCTCCGCCACAGTCGGGGCAAGCTTTCTGTTGCGGCAGGTAGGTTTGCACTTCGCGCCGCAGATGCGCGGGTAGCGGTCGCCGCGCCGGTCGGGCCACGGCAGTCTCCGCGGCGCTCGGCTTCGGCGATTCCGCTTCGAGCGCTCGGCTCTGTTCCAGTTCTCCCAGCCGCAGCTCCAGCTGCTCGATCTGGCGATGCACCTTTTCCGATGAACGTCCGAAGTACATGCGACGAAGCTTGGCCAGCAGCAGCTTGAGATGTTCGATTTCCGCATTGCGCGAGACCAGCTGCTCACCCTGAGAAAGGATTCTTTCTTCCTGCGTGGTGAGTTGTTTGTACTGCTCGACGATCAGAGCTTTCAGCTCACTGGGATTGAGTGCTTCGAGGTTGGGGAGAACGCCAGCCGCGTTATTCATCGCAGCAGAATATACTGCAGTTGTTTTACAGCCTGATTAAAATTCCACCGAAAAGAATAAAATACTTTGCACTCACACGGCGATTTGCGGATCGTAACTCCGCACCGGGCGCCGCCAGTCGATTCCTTCCAGCAACATCGACAGCTGTGCCTGCGTCAGCGACACCGTTCCGTTCGCCGCTTGCGGCCAGATGAATCTTCCTCGTTCCAGCCTTTTCGCGAACAAGCACAACCCATCTCCACTCCACCAAAGAACTTTGATCAAGTCGCCGCGCTTGCCGCGAAACACGAACACATGACCGGAAAAAGGATTTTCCTCCAGCGCCGTCTGGACCATTCCGCTCAAACCCGTGAATCCACGCCTGAGATCCGTCACTCCTGCGACGATCCAGATGCGCGTTCCGGCCGGCATCCCGATCATCCCAGCAAACACTCCAGCGCAGTTCGTAAAACCACCAGATCTACGCTGCCCGCAATCCGCAGAGTTCCTTTGGGAAGTTCGATCTGCAGAGTCCCTGCCCTCGCCTGGCAAGACCTGCTACCAGGGTTTGCCGCTCTTACTACCACTTCCTTCGAGACGGTCACCGGAAGCAGATTGATCGAGGTGCTGTTTTCCAGGCGTCCTTCGCGATAATTCTTCCGCCACTGGAAAATCTGATTTGCGTTCACCGCATACTTCTGTGACAGCTGCGCTACCGAGGCGTTTCCCTCGAAGCTCTCTTCTGCGATCCTGCGCTTGACCTCGACCGTCCAACTTCGCCGTCTCTTACCGGAAGTGTCCACTTATCCCTCGTGGGCACTTCTCTGGTGCCCACGATCACCATTACTTATCCGCCCACACTTCGTCCAGACGGTTCAAAACAGACGCTTACGAAAGGAAAGGGAAGGACGGCTCAAGCTTTGCAAGTCCGCGTGCACCGGCTTTTCACGGACGATGATCGAGTGACGAAGCCGAACATGCGGGTAGGAGCAATTCGGCGTCGACGGGCCCGCCCTGAACAGGACCGCGAGCTTGGGGTTTTCTCCAAGCTGCTCGCTCGTATAAAGGACAAAAATCGCGGGATCCTGATCGACATGGCGGCGAAAATGGCGAACAGGGCCTGACAGCCGCGACTCCGAGACCTCGCCGTGCTCCGAATTGCAGCCTGACCTTAGGGCAATTCCACGTTTCGTTCGGTGGATCGATGGATGCGGGGCCAGACTTTTTGGATGACCGTGAACAAAAAAGCCGTGGTGAGCCCGAACACGATCCACCCATTTAATGCCTCTAGGGCCCCCATGAGTTGCCAGTGTCCTTTCAGATCCAAGTTCGTGTGGCCGTAGGACGTGATGGCGTTCAGTGAATAGAGCACTGCGGACTGTCTGCCGGATACCGCGCCGAGCAGAAGGTAGGCGACGGCCCAAAGCAATCCTTCAATGCCGTGCAGAATTGTGGCGCAAAGCGCAGAGCCGCCTATGACTGACATGGACAGCAAAAAGGGAACACGATTCTTCCCGCTACCGTTCAAAAGGACGGACACTCCGTGATCGATAAGCCCGAGGCCGATTGAATGGAACACCACAGTCGCGACGATAAGCGGCAGGCTCCACATCCACGCGGCACTCCATGTAGAAACAGTGGTCGGATTCATGAGCAAAACCTCCGTGATACTTGCACGACGCGCCGGGTCGGCGAGACGCACGATTGCTCTAATCTTCTGCGGTATCTGGCAAAGTGGGAACAAGCTTTCTATGTCATGGCTCACTTTGGTTACGTGGACGATTCGATGTATTCCGACCTCCGAAACAGGGCGCTGTTCCAATTTACGTTCCTGAGTCCTGACTAGTCGCGTAATCGGAAACTTGAAATCCACTTGGACGGTTACGGCGTGAACCAGGATTTGACCGCTTAATTTGTGACTTTCAGGATTGTTTCCGGGTTGCCGACAATGCCTCACCAAACTCGTTTACGTCCCATAGCCCCGTTTGGCGCCGATCTTGCAGCCAGGACTACGAAATTCGACGGTCCGACGTTATGATGAAACCATGCGATTGGCGGGCAAGAGAGCGCTAGTAACCGGTGCGGCTTCAGGGATTGGCAAAGCAGTGGTCGTCACCTTCCAGCGAGAAGGAGCAGAGGTGATTGGCGCGGACAAGGATTTTCCGCCCGCTGCCTCTGGAATTTTAAATGGCGGAACGGCCGTCTTCTTGGACGTCAGCCAAGAAACTGATTGGGAGCGGCTGTTTCAGGAAGTCGTTCAACTTGACATACTGGTGGCCTGCGCCGGTATTTCCGAAGCAAAACCAATTCCAGAGAGCAGCCTCGGTGACTGGCGCCGGGTGATGGGTGTGAATCTGGACGGGGCGTTTTTAAGCGTCAAATATGGCGTCAAAGCGATGCGAGCGAGCCGAGGCGGAGCAATCGTTCTCGTCGGTTCAGCCTCCGGAATCAAAGCGGCTCCGGGCGCGAGTGCGTATTGCACGAGCAAAGCGGCCTTACGGATGTTGGCGAAGACGGCGGCGCTGGAATTCAAGTCTCAAGGGATCCGAGTCAACTGTGTTTCCCCGGCGGCAGTCGTTAGTCCGATGTGGCAGAAAATGCCGTTATGGCAAGGACTAGTCGAAAAGCACGGCAGTGAGGAAGGCGCGTGGAATGCCTTGGGTGGTGCTGACCCCGCGACGCCATCATTACAGCGCATGGCATTTCCAGAGGAAGTCGCGGCTGCGATTGTCTTCCTAAGCTGTGATGAATCGGCCCACATCACCGGGACGGACCTCGCTGTCGATGGCGGTTACAGTATTTAGTCATGAATTGTCTGAGCAATTTGGCCCGAAGCCCATCTCTGGGAAGTTGGAAACTCTATTAGTGCGTACCGCCGATTTAGAGTGGATGACGGGCTAACCGGAAGTTATTCCGAGTCAGAAGGCTCGTTAAGACATTCTGGCTTGATAAGTCCTGGTTTGTCGCGTAATCGGAAACTGACCTACTACCGACGCTTCGACGCAACGCACGCTCGTCGCGTGCTCAGCGCCGGTGACGCCGCAGACAGTGCGTTCCGCTCCGTGACCCTGATAACCGGCGGGTATACAAGGGATGTAACCTATAGTGGCGACGCGAACAAAGTTGGAATTGGCCCGCTGACAGAGACCGTAGCCGCAGCGGTGGCCGCACCTGAGCCGAGTTCGGTCGCCCTTATGTTGCTCGGTATCGGCTTGTTGTTTGCGATGAGGAAGCGCGTTAGCCTGGGCCTTCCACAGGCCAGTTGAACACAGCAGGACGCTCTTGCATACCGCACGCCGCTGAGCGCCATAACTTTTGGCGTCGAACGTATTTCCCAATGCGCCGCAGGGTTTTCCCCTGGGGCGCATTTGCATTTTTCCCGCGCAAGTGTTGCGCCGACCCTCTGAACCCGCACGCGTAACCGGAGATTTGAAAATGGCGCTTCGCTTCACCGGCACGTGCGAAAATCATCCGGCTTGACAGGTCAATCACCCCTTCACTAATATTCACCTCGGAAAACGATCCCAGCGTCGTGAAACCTGCAGCCGAAACCCTGCCCGGCCACAGGATACCGAAAACTCAAACGGGTTGAAGACGCAGATTCCCCACACCACATTAGAGTTCCCGCGCCCCCTGCTCATCTTCATACCCAGAATCACAGATACAAGTAAGAACACACCAAGGCCAGAACACAGGAGGCATATATGACAAGTCTGATTCGCATCGTTGCGACACCGCTGCGCTTCGCGACCACAGTCCTGGTGTTCGCGATGGTACTTGTTATAGGGGGAACCATCACGCCTGCACAAGAGTCTCCGGATTTCACTGTTCTTTATTCATTTAGTTCCGGGCGTGGAGCCGCCTCGATCGCGTTGCTGCCAACGCCATCTGGGGTGCTGTACGGTACCTCCGCTCTCGGCGGGTGCGCGACCTGCGGCGGCGTGGCGTTCAAACTGGTTCTGGCTGCCACTAACACCGTGTA
>Ga0210405_10001251_pt1 | contig 30055 bp, 17 predicted proteins | sample IncBWH11MmetaG_FD_155492 | JGI IMG/M metagenome (GOLD analysis project Ga0210405, IMG submission 155492) | Forest soil microbial communities from Barre Woods Harvard Forest LTER site, Petersham, Massachusetts, United States - Inc-BW-H-11-M | ecosystem: Environmental > Terrestrial > Soil >...
ATTCTCTTTGCAAGCGGCGCTGCGAACGCGCAACAAAACCCTGATAAGTCCAATCTTCCAGATGCTCCGAAGGCCCAACAGAATCCAAATGGAGCGGATCAGAACCAGCAGAAAAATCCTTTATCGAATCCTATCGGGCTGATTGCAAGAAAGTCCTACGTTTATCCAGACCTTGCAACTAGCGCGGGGCCGCTGAGTTCAAAAGAAAAGTTCGAACTTTTTGTAAGCAAGACAGTTGCCGCGCCGCAAATTCTGAGTTCGACGGCTGCCGCCGGAATCAGCGAAGCTCGGGGCACTTTTTCGGGTTACGGGCAGGGTGGCGAAGGCTTTGGAAAAAGATTTGGAGCTTTCTGGGCGACCGGAGCTTCGAGCCAATTTTTTGGCACATTTGTTTTGCCCGCGGTGCTCCATGAAGACCCGCGATTTTTTGTGACACTAGATGGCGGGTGGAAGGGGCGAGTCAGCCATGCGTTGCGCCGTGTGGTCGAGATTCGAACGGACACCGGAGGCACTAAGTTCAATTTGCCTGGGACATTGGGGCCGCTCTTGGCGGAGTCCCTCGCGAACACTTATCTCCCGGACGATGAACGAACCACGTCAAAAACATTTCAGCGCTACGGCATTCGAATAGGATTTGGCGCGGCCAACAACCTGCTCAAAGAATATTGGCCGAGCATTTTCAAAAGCCTGCGGCTCGACAAGGTTGCCCCCGGATTGCAGCCAGACACGACGCAGCTACCTGCATCCCCGGGCGGCCCGCCCCATTGATTCGCCGCGCCGGCTCAGTCAAGGGTTTTGAAGCGAGTGGCGCAGAACGTAATATAATGTGGAAGAGCGGGGCTGTAGCTCAGATGGATAGAGCATCGGTTTCCTAAACCGGTTGTCGCGAGTTCGAACCTCGCCAGCCCCACCATTTTTCGGCCAGGAAGGATTTCGCGATACATTCCATCGCCGATGTGCAGTTGATTCCAGTTTGCCGGCAAGGCGCGAAAGGCAAAAGAGCAGAGGGCCGTTGGGAACTACGCAGTAGTGCATTGTTGACGAGACAGTTGCAGCGGCGTAGCGTGAGTAAATAAGCATGAACGAGCAAAATAAAACCCGCTCTCGCAGGCCGCAGCGCGCCGTCGCTGCGATATTTGCTCTGTTGGCGATTTTGATTGCGCCGGTTTGTGCGCCGCTCTGTGCGGCGAAGCATTGTTCTCCGGGCGCGCGTCCCGAACAGTGTCACGAGATGGCAAGCACGAGAGATCTCAGAGGAGAGACACTTATTGCCCCTGCCAAAGATTGCGGACAAGCGGAATTCTCTGCCGTACTGGTAAAAGCGGAAGAACACTCCACACTTGAGCGCGGAGCGCGGAGCGATCCGGCACCCGCGCCGATTCGCCTCTCGCCCGCTAACGCCGTTGGAAGTTTTCAGGCAAGCCCGGCCGGTCAGGGCATTCATCAAGTTTCATTGGAATCGTCAGATTCCCTTCCGTTGACCACCATTCTCCGCATCTGAAGTTCTGTTTCAAATCCATCCACGAAAAGAAGTCTCTTCGCACGCAGGCCTGAATATCGCGCATTTACAGCGCGGATCGAGCCGCACCTGGCCTTGAACGGCGATCTCTACTTTCACTCGCGTCTAGCTCGGCTCTTGCAGCAAACGCGAATAGGTTCCACCGCAACCAACTTGAACACGAATTCGGGGAGGAAAGCATGAACGGCACTCGGAGAAGATTTTTTCAAGATGCGGCATTTTTCGGGGCGGGTGTGTTCGGATTGGCGGAGGCCTTGCGCGGCGACACACAATTGAGCGATCCCCAAGCGGCGCGCGCCATGGAGCAAGGGCGTCACCACAGCCCGTACGGCAATCATAAGAAAAAGGAAGCGGCCCTCGCGGCCCCCGACCCGTTCCTGCCGATGAGCACGCCAGATTTGCCGGACTTGCCGTATGAATTAGATGGCCGAGTAAAAGTGTTCAAGCTGGTAGCAGAACCGGTGAAGCGAAAAATCGCACCGTTCAAGACCATCGACGCGTGGGGTTACAACGGTACTTGCCCCGGACCAACGATTCAGGTGCAGCAGGGCGACCGCGTGCGCATAATTTTCGAAAACAAATTGCCGGAATCCACCTCCATTCATTGGCACGGTCTCGAAGTACCAATCGATCAGGATGGCGTCCCCTGGATCAGCCAGAAACCGATCGCGCCGGGAGAAAAATACGTCTACGAATTTTCGGTGCATCAGGAAGGGACGTTTTTCTACCACTCGCATGGAGCGATGCAAGAAATGATGGGAATGATTGGATTTTTCGTAGCTCATCCGGAACGCACTTATAAGCCGCGCGCGGATCATGATTTTGGCATGATCCTGCAGGAATGGGCGGTATTGCCAAACAACAGCGTTCCGAATACCGCGGCGATGGAATACAACTGGCTGACGTTTAACGGCACTTCTGCGCCGTCGATCACCCCGATGATTGCGCGCCTCGGCAGCCGCGTGCGCCTGCGCATGATCAACATGGGGATGGACCACCACCCGATTCACCTTCACGGAAATCAATTTGTCTTGACCGGAACGGAGGGCGGCCGCGCGCCGGAATCCACGTGGTATCCGATGAACACGGTGTTGGTAGGCGTCGCGCAAGCCCGCGTTGTGGAGTTCGATGCGAAATATCCTGGCGCGTGGATGGTGCACTGCCATCTGCCCCACCACATGATGAACAGCATGATGGATCTTCTGAAAGATCGCGCGATCGAAACGGCCAACACGACCGACGCGAAAGCGCTGGCGCAGATGGAAACGCTCGCGAACGATGTCCCGTTCGAACACGTCCATCATTCTCCGATCGCACCCAATGCAAACAGCGTGCCGGGATTTCCGCAGGATGCGTTCATGGAAATGGGAATGGATGACGCCGTAGAAAAACCGGAGACGCACGGCCTGCCCAAGAATTGGAGCGCTGGAATGATGGGAATGATGACACTGATCCGCGTACTGCCGGATAAGGAATACGATGAGATGACGCAGCGAATAAAAAGTGCCGGCACGACAGAACAAAAGGAGCACTCCCATGGCTCGTAAACGAAAATCTTCACCGAGACTCCGGACTCTCCTCTCTGTGTTGAAATCCCCATTCGCCACATCGCGATCCCAAATTCGAAAGAAACCTCTGACTCTCTCAGCACTGCTTCTCTTTTCGACGACCTTGGTGATCACGGCCCAGGCCCAAGAGAAAGCTCCGCCGATGCCGATGCCCATGAACCAACAAATGCAGCACCATCACGGTGACGTTCCGCTCGTTAAACCGGAATACCCGCGCATGGGCCGCGCGCAAGAGAATGCCGTCGGGCCCCTTGTCACGCTAGAGCAATTGGAAAAAACGGCCGCCGAGACGAATCCAACGTTGCGCCAGGCGGAAGCGGAAATTCGTGCAGCGAAGGCGCGCCAGCAGCAAGTGGGTTTGTATCCCAATCCTTCCGTCGGCTACACCGGAGACGAAATACGAGGCGGCTCGGTTGGCGGAGGCAAGCAGGGATTTTTCGTGCAACAAACGATTGTCACCGCCGGAAAACTCGGCAAGAGCCGCGAAGTGTCTGGTGCGGAGTCCAAGTTGGCGGAGATCGAAGCGCAAGAGCAACGAACGCGCGTCACCACCGCGGTGAAGATGGCGTTTCTCCGCGTTCTGGCCGCACAGGAATGGCTGGAAGCGCGTCGGGACCTGGCAAGAATCGCACAAGATGCCGCGCAGACGCAGAGAGAATTGATGAATACCGGGCAAGCAGACGAATCCGAAGTGCTGGAAGCAGAAGTCGACGCGCAACGCATGCGCATGGCGGCGCGCATGCAGGAAAACACTCTGCGGGAAGAGTGGCGTTCGCTGGCGGCGGTAATTGGACAGCCCACATTGCCGCTCGCAACAGTGACAGGAGACCTAGAACGAGGCTGGCCGGAACTGAACGAAGAAGAAGCCGTCGAGACGATTGCGAAGCAAAGTCCTGCCGTGCAGATTGCAGAAACCGCCACAGGACGAGCGCGAGCAGTGCTGGCGCGAGCACAGCGCGAGCCAATTCCGGACATATTGCTCCGCGGAGGGCTCGAGTACAACCACGAGACATTGGGAAGCGTGCCGTGGGCCAAAGGCTGGGAAGGCATCGCGGAAGCAAGCGTGGAGATTCCCATTTTCAATCGCAATCAGGGCAACATCGTCGTGGCTCTAGCGGATATAGACCGCACAGAGCAGGAAAGAATCCGCGTGGCACTTACACTGCGAGAACGCGCCGCTACCGTGGTCGATGAGTATTCGAACGCCAAGTTGATGGCCGTCGAGTATCGCGACGAAATTCTGCCGCATGCCAAGAAAGCATACAGCCTGCTAGTCGATAAATATGGCCGGATGCTGGCGTCGTACCCGCGCGTGCTAGAGGCGCAACGCAAGCTCTTCCAATTGCAGCTCGAGTACATCGCCGCCCTCGAAGGCGTGTGGACCAACGGCCTCGCTTTGCAGGGTTACCTGCTCACCGACGGTCTCGAAGCCCCCGCGCGACCCGGCGAAGTCGACCGCCCCATCCGCGAAACCAACGTGCCCGTGCCGGAGCGCAGCATGTCCCCCGGCGAAGGGCTGCCGCGGCCGTAACCCCTCTTCTGCCATACATATATAAAGGTTCCCAGAGCACGGCCTCGCGGTTGCGGGCTCGGGTCAGCACCCTTCCAGCACGGCGGCGGCACGTGTCGAGTGCGAAACACTAGTACCCTGGTAGCGTTGACCAACTGAAAATTTAGTGGGTACTGTGCATGATAGGGCGCCCGGGTGTCAGCAAACGTGTCCTCGATGAACCGCCAAGTCGATATTTGAAATCGGCTAGCCGAGATGCGGGCGGACGAGGTCCAAGTGGCGTGGGCGAATAGTCAAAAAAAGCCATGTCAACGACAGGTTTAAAGGCAGGACGTTACGAGATTATCGGCGAACTTGGCCGCGGCGCCATGGGTGTGGTCTATAAGGCGACGGACCCGGTGATCGGACGCACTGTCGCGGTAAAAACCATCAAATTGAGCGAAGAAGGCACGGGATTGTCCCGTCCCGAGCTGCTGACGCGGTTTCAGACGGAAGCGCGGGCAGCTGGTTTGCTGACCCACCCCAACATCGTGGTCGTGTTTGACGCGGGCGAAGAAGACGGCCTTTACTACATCACGATGGAGCTGGTCGAAGGCAAGAGTTTGCAGGCGCATCTCGATGGTGGACAAGCCTTTGCGCTGCCGCGCGTGCTGCGCATCATGGAGCAGACGTGCAGCGCCCTGCAGTTTGCGCACGAGCGAAACGTCGTGCACCGCGACATCAAGCCGGCAAACATTATGCTCACGGCCGACGACACGGTGAAGGTCACCGATTTCGGCACCGCGAAAATCTTGCAGTTCGGCACCATGCAGCAGACCGCGCACGTGATGGGCACGCCAAGCTACATGTCTCCGGAACAGGTGAAGGGCCGCGCCGTTGACGGCCGAAGCGATATTTTTTCGCTGGGTGTGCTGCTCTACGAAATGGTGACAGGCGAGAAGCCGTTTCCCGGGCAGAACATCACTACAGTCATCTACAAAATTGTGAACGAGGAGCCAGTTCCACCGCGGCAGATTGACCCATCCATTCATCCGGGGATCAGCGCGGTGGTGATGAAGGCGCTAGCCAAAGAGCCGGAAACGCGTTACCAGAGCTGCCGGGAAATGCTCGAGGATTTGCGGAATTACCGCAGCATCGCGCCAGGAGCAAGCCCGGACAAGACTATGGTGTCAGGTGTTCCGGGTGGACTCGGTGCGCCGAACTCAACGTTGCCACTTGCTGGAACGGGAGTGGGAGCGCAGGGCGGCCGAAATTACCACACAGAAGATCCCATGACCGTGGCAACGACGCGCTCTTTGAATGCGCGAGCGTCTAGCCCAACGCAAACCCCCGTCGTACGCCGTACAGGGCCAATACAGCCGATCACTCTGGTTGAAGAACCGAAAAAGAAGAGCGTCATCGGCAGCATTTTCATCGCGCTGATTCTGATCGGCGTGATCGCTTATGGAGTGCAAAAGCTGCGGCCGGTGATTGAAGATGCCCGGCAGATTAACGCCGCACAGAAACGCGCCGACAAAGACTCCGCTGCGGCAGCCGCGCAGCCGGATGGCGCAACAAACGCCACTCCCGCGGGTCCTACTGAAAATGAAACGCCAGCTCCCTTAAGTCCCGATGTGGCAATGGCGGAAAAGAAGCCCGCGGAACTTCCGGTTGAAAAATCCGCCCCGAAGAAGACCGAACCGGTTGTGAGCCCCCAGGCGGCCGCCTACAAAGGGCGCATTGACGATGCCATCGCGGAAAAGGGTTTGACGGGACGGGCCAAAGTGCAAGCCATTGGAAATACGCTCATTCTAGCGGGCAAGCTTCGTCCCGCGGAGCACGGAGCGCTGCTGAAATTCTTGCGCGACGCGCCCGCGACTGTGCGCGTGGTGGATCACATCGAGTACGAAGACGCTCCGGTGACTGAGAATGGGCATGACGCAGAAGGCGGACATCCCGTCCCGACAGGAGGCCGCGGCGCAATTCACGTGGTCACGGATCTGGTTGGAGCCACAGCCGTTCTGCGCGGCCCGGCTGGACGCGTAGTGAATCAATGCCAGACGCCATGCAGCTTCAATGAGCTTGGACCCGCGCAGTACAGCCTGGAAGTACAGAAAGAAGGCTATCAGCCGATGCAGACCGCGCTTCAAGTGAGGGCGGGAAATGTCATCGACCAGAAGGTGACGCTCGAGTCTCTCGCAAAGGGCTTGCTACTAACCAGCCGGCCAGCGGGTGGGGACGTGTTTATTAACGGTGCAAAGCAATCCGGTCAGACGCCACTGACCTTGCCACTTGCGCCGGGGTCCTACAATCTGGTGGTGCGCATGCCGGGCTACGAGGCCTACGCCGGAAGCGTTCAAGTGAAAGACAATATTCAGACCCAGCTGGACGTGACACTGAAAGAGAAGTCCACGGTTAAAGTGGCGTGGGCTCAAGTGGAAACCACACCCAAGGGCGCAGAGATCTTTGTGGATGGCGCAACCACGGGTCAAACCACGCCAGCGCGGGTACAGGTGCCTGCCGGCGTCCACACGGTGACTGTGCGGCTCGCCGGATACCTACAGGTGCGTCGAACCTTCCAGGCCAGCGAGGGTGGGACGGTCGACATCACCAACGTGACGATGCAGCCGAAGTAAGGCCTACCGAAGCCTAAATCGCAGGTGAGGCGGGCTGTCGAGCAGTCCGAAAGCGCCTGCTCAGCTAAGCCTCCCCCTACTTAGAACGTAACTTTTTGTAACCATCCCGTCTAGCCAGTTCCAGAACCACCGAATCAACCTATTCAAAACAAGCAAGTTAATTCCAGAATATAGGGGCAGGCAGCGTGCTTGCTTTATAGTCAAGGGTACCCTGCCCTCGCGCTCCTTTCTTTTGGGGGTATGCAAGGCAGCGGTGCCTATTTAGCCGGTCGGCTAGTTACAGGCGTCGGTTAAATGCGGGTGACGGAAGCAAGTGGGGAAAGCCTTGGTACTTCGAGCCATTGTGCCGGTGGAGGAGCAGCGCTACGACGCTGAGTCGCACCCGCACGCCGAGCCGCAGGCACGGAACGCCTCGCGACCACATTCTGGGCCGGCGCCCAGCGTGAGCTCTCCCACTCCGGATGCTCGGACGGCTGGCCTGATTCATTCCCTACGATGCCTTCATTTGCTGTTCCGCTCGGAACGGCTGTACGACAGAAATCACCCTCGCCGGCTGCAAAGTTTGGACGCCTCGTACGAGACATTGCACGATCTCGCCGGCGCACTGAACGGCATCGAAATCCACATTGAGCGCGGCGGGCTGGTGGTGCCGAAGCTCAGCGATGCGCATCTTCCGGATGTGCGGGGCGAAATGCAATCTCTTGCGCAGGATTTGCAGCGCGCGGGAATTCAATCCCTGGCAATCGCAAGACAATTTCATGTAGGCGAACTGGACACGCTCGCGCAACTCTTCAAGGCGTCATTGTTAAGATCAGAGGACTCTATAAAGAGGGGCGGAAGCGCTTGGTGGGCCGCACGATTCCTGGAGAATCGCGTGGAAGGGATTTCCATTAATACGCAAACGGAACGCAAAGTGGATACGGTGCTCGCGAGCCTGATGGGCGCGCTGGTGGCCTATGGCGGAAACTCGCCACGCGAGGTCAACGAGACTCCCATTTTGCCGCCGGAGGCCGACGATCTTATAGGCGCGCTGCGTTTGATTGGACGGCTGACACCGCCGCTTGAGGCGGCACGAGGACTTGCGCCGGAAGAAGCGGCGCGGGCGATTCACGGAGCGATGGAAGATGCGAGCCGCGAGACGGTGCGCATGCTGCTCAGTTCGATTTCGCAGTATGCTCCGCGCGAAGGCGAACGTCCGCAGCCATACCTGCTGCGTCTTTCGATGAGTTTGATTCTTGAGTTTCTCGGAGCGGAATTTGCCGCGGGAAGGCTAGCTCCAGCTGACGTGCGTAAGACGTTTAATAAACTGAGCGACGTGCTGGTGGCTTCGGGCGGATATACCGGCCCGCACTCTTCGCAACACCTGACGCTGCTGGCGACCACCTGGGCGAGCGACACGCACAGAGAACAAATCGTAGAAAAATTCTGGCTGGAACTCCCGCCACGAGAGAAATCTGCCGTGCTGCGCGGGCCGGAAGTGTGGAGCGTGCCGGTTGTGGCGCTGAAGCGAACGCTAGGGCAATTGGCGGAAGCGGGAGCTGACGCTCCACGGCGCGAAGCACGGAACATTCTGCTTAATTATTCGCGGCGCGTGGAAAACGAGAACGTAAACGCACGGCGAGCCGTGGCGGCGGGATTGAATGAAATGACGCCGATCATTGAATCGCTCTGGCCCAATCAACTGCCGGAGGATTTGAGCCGCGGAACGATGAAGGCGCTGGAGAAGGAAACCATTCCGGAGACTGCAGCGCTGCTCGCGGCTTTTCTGGAGACGCTGGGACGCGTGGCGGTGATTCGCGCGGACTATGCCGGGTTCGAGAATATTTTAATCGGCCTGGAGCGAGTGCCGAAGGATAAAGAACACGATCACATGTCGGCGCTGGCACACCGGCTTGTGGTCCAGGATCGCTGGCTCCTCTTGGTGGATGCGTCACTGGCCAACCGGCCGCTCGATCCAGTTTTGCCGCGGCTTTTGCAGCGCGACCCGGAGAGACTGCTCGATCGCTTGACTCTGCTTTTGACGGAACCACGCGGCGCGGAAATGGTGCCGGCGATGGCGCGGCTGCTGCGAACGATCGGCGTGCCGGCACTAAACCTTCTCGAGACGCGGCTCTATGAAGCGCGCAGGCAGCGCGTGAGCGCCGCGATCAAGTTGCTTGCCGCCACTGATCCGGAACGTCTGCTGCGCGGCTTGGCGCGGGCGCTTGCAAGCTGGGAATGGAATTTGCAGGATCTGGCGGTGAGCGAACTCTCTCGGCCTGCAAATGCTGGATCGTCGCATAGCGCGGCTTTTGTTTTCTCCGCGATTCTGGCGGACGCGCATCCGCTCGTCGTTCCGATGATGATCGATCAAATCGGCTTGGCCCAAGAAACCACCGCTGTGCCGCAATTAATGGAGATTGCCGCGGGAGAGCATGAAGTCTTGCGCGACCTCTTCGTGCGCATCAAGGCTATCGAAGCGATCGGCCGCATGCACGCCGGCGAAGCGGCGGAGTTGTTGCGCATGCTGGCCGAAGGCCGCGAAGGCCTCGCGTTTGCCGAGCCGTCGGGATTGCGCGCGGCAGCGGAAGATGCGCTGGCCATGATTGAACACCGGCCGACTTCGGCAAGGGCGCGCGCGGCGTATGAATCGGCGCCGCAGACGAATACCAGCTATGTCATTCCGAGAAGGTATGCACGCGTTCCGCTGGAGTCTCCTCTACGGGCGCAGATCGACGGCTCGCAAGCAGGTCTCGCTCGCGTGAAAACCATCAGCCTCGGCGGGGCGTACCTCGAATCGCCGAAGAAACTCTCCGTGGGAGATTCCATCAAGCTGGAAGTTCGTTCGGGGCTGCGCAGGATTCACTTTACGGCGGTCGTGCGTAATCTCGGCCCGGACGGCAGCGGCGTTGAATTCGTTCACATGAAAGACGAAGACCGCGAAAAGCTGCGCAAGCTGGTGCAACGCCACCTGCAGATTTAAGTCTGGTCCTCCCCCAAAGATCTCAAGCGTTGGAAGCGTAGTGCAGTAAAGATAATCCCGAAATTAAAACATAACCCCGACCCACTACGCTGTCGCTGCGGCTCCTTGAACAGCTTTCGCCGCGGTTCGAATCACCTCGATGACACGTTCGGGTTGGGAAAGCATCGGTACGTGGCTGGTGTCGAGCTCATAAGTGGTGGCGCCCATACGCTTCGCCAGGAAGCGTTCCAGGTCAGGATGCACGGTGTGGTCTTGTTTGCCGATGATGTACCAGCTCGGCTTCGACTTCCAAGCGGTTCCCCCGACTTTCGCCTCGAACAGGTCGGGCTTGGGGACGCCCTGGGTAGCCCAAACGAGCTTCTGCTCCTGCTCTGAAAGGTCTCCGCAGAAATACTTCGTGCCCTCCGGACGCAGCCAGATCCGTCCATCCACGACTTCAATGTGGGAGAAGACGTCGGTCCTCGGGAAGTTGGACTGTTGCATCTGAGACGATTCATCGGCATCCGGAGCGAGCGCGCAAATATAAACCAGCCCGACAACGCGATCGTCGGTTCCGGCGCCCGTGATGACGCTTCCACCGTAGGAGTGGCCGACGAGGATGACGGGGCCTCTGACCCGGCCGATCGTTGCTTTCACCAAGGCGATGTCCTCTGCCGTAGTGTTGAGGCCGTACTGCGCTGCAATGCACTCATCATACCCCTCAGCCTGAAGGGGAACGATCAGCTTGCTGAAGCACGAGCCATCGGCCCAGAGTCCGTGGCAAAAAACGATGCTTGGCTTTCCTTGGATAGGTGTCATTTTGCTCTCCTAGGTTACTTCTCATATGCTCCGGTTTCGACAGAACCGGATATTGAACGTGTCCCGCTGACGCTATGCCAAAGGCTGGTTACTCTCTTGCAGAATCTTGCTGGTTTTGTTGTTTATTGCTCAAAAAGTTGCGACAGTCTCGAATCATTGGTAAATGCTCCTACGCTCGGAAGTTCCTACTCATGTGAAGACGGCGCCATCGCCCTGGGCTAACCCCGGCAAGTTGGTGGAATGTGCGCGTGAACGCTGCCTGGTCATTAAATCCCGAGCGAATCGCGATGTCGATCAGCGACATTGTGGTCTGGCTCATCAGTTGTTTGGCGTGCTCGATGCGATGTTGAATCAGCCATCGGTGAGTGGAGATACCGAAAGAGGTTTTGAACGAGCGGGCAAAGTGGCTGACGGAAAGTCCGCATTCGTGCGCAATTTCAGAAAGCCGGATGCGGCCATGCATGTTTTCATGAAGAAGTTCCGACGCTCGCCGCTTCTGCCATGGCGCCAGCCCTCCGTTTGAAGGCCGCGCTGATTTCTGGAATACTCCGTACTGCTGGATGAGATGTGCTCCAAGGATGAGGCTGAATTGATCGAGAGCCAGCACGGAAAGAGCGTCGCTCCGCCCAAGGAATGGAAGGATACTTTTGGTGATCTGAGCCACGACTAGATCATCTTCGAGTACCACCAAGCGATAGTCAAACACCCGGCCAAAACCGAGATCCTCGGCAATATCGTCTAGTCCCTTACGAGGAACAGAATAGTGAACGTAATCGAACGCACTGCCTGCCCAGCACCTGGGCTGTGAATCGAAATCGATGACATTGGAGCGAAAGGGGTGAACCACGGATGTGTCAATGAGCTTGTCTGCGGTCCACACCTGGTAGCTCGATGATGGCAGAGACTTAAGGGAGATCGACACTAGCAGGGCGGGGACGGGCGATAGTTTTGTGATTCGGTCAGGAAGCCCAGCCGGCGACTGGAGCCGGGTGATCGTAAAGGTGCCCGGCGTGCGAAACTGCGATGGAACGGGAGACTTCCCGTCCAATTGAATGAACGTTGTGGAGGGAGGTTCAGGTGAAGTCTGCGGAGACTTATCTGCCTTGGGCGAAGAGTTCTTGTCCATCGGGACCCCCGGCGCAGTACGACCCGTCGTGCATATTGCGTATGATGACGGGTTTTTGTCGGGATTGTAACTGTACACGGCGGCCGTAGCCAAGCTTGCAGTTCTCTTCCTACAGGCCGACTTACGGGTGGTACGGCTGCCTCCGCGGCCTCGCATATCTAAGTTGGAGTAGTTCAGTCAGCCGCCGGGCCAGCAAACAGGATGAGATTCTCATCTGGATCCAAGACAATAAACGCTTTGGCGCCCCAAGGCTCCTCCTTAAGTGCCTGATGGAAGGAGACTCCTGCAGCCTGATAACTTAGAAACAGTTGTTTGATTTCGTTCGCGCTGGCAACGGTGATGGAAGCAGAGAGCAAATGTTCGCGTTTGCGAACATCGCCAGCGAACACAGGTTCGGAGACCAGCCTGAAGTTGAGCCGTGCATTGTCGCGGACGACCTGCGCGTAGAATGGCGGATCGCCATAGACGAATTCCACCGCGAAGCCGAGCTTGTCTGTGTAGAAGTCACAAGAAGCCTTGATGTTCGCCACGAAGAGTTGTGCCGAGATGGAGCTGAGAATGGGGCGCGGCGTCAACTGGCTCGGTTCATCGGTCATGGCGTCTACTCCTGATTTGAACTCTTGCCGGCCGTCCAAAACCATCCGCCTGGTTTGTCCCTGGGCGAAGAGGGCTTGTTTGGCGCTCGGTCTAGCTTTGAAGGCTAAGGTATATACGGCCGACAAGTCATGAAAGAAGTTGAGCGTCGGGGCGCGCATCCGCGTCATACGCTGATTGGCCATGCTGGCGGGAAAGGATGGTCTACCCGCCAATGCCCGCGCCTGTTGAATGTGTTCCCGTCCTTTCAGATTGATACCGAGAAACAGGTTTGTATTGAATGGCCTGGCCGCCATCCGAGTGGTCGGCTAAGGACGCGCTCCATTAGCTCTGAACGCCCACGCGACAATGCACGACACCAGGATAATGGCCTCCAATGTCGTCCCTTGTCGCTTGAACTTAAGTAGGGCGCTGCTACAGTGCGCCACAGTCGGTGCGAACTACTCACTGTGGAGGCAATATGAACTGCGATTTCAACGAAGCGGCGAAACAAGTGCTGCACTCTAAAATGTGCGTGAAGGCGGTTTTAACGGGTATCTGTCGAAGACTCGGCCGGAGCGGATTGACAATACTCGTACTCGCGGTATTTTTCCCTGCGATGGCCCACGCGCAGCTGATTGTGGACTGTTCCGGGAACACCCCGGGCGCCTACACGACGATCAACGCCGCGCTCGCAAACGTAACAGGACCGGGAGCAGTCATTCTCGTCAGCGGGACGTGCACCGAGAATGTCGTCATAACCAACATGTTTAACCTGAACCTGGGTGCTTGGTGGGGTCAAACGGCCACGGTGCACGGCAATATCGCAATCAACACGTCGGAAGAAATCTACATTTACGGGTTAAATATAACCAACTCCGCGAGCGATGGTTTTACGATCACCAGCGCTCGCGGCGTGACGCTGGACACCTGCACGAGCAATGGGAATCAAGCATATGGCTTGAACGCCAGTAGCATGTCTCAGATCACAGTGCTCGGACCGGCGTCGTTTGACAATAACGGATCCGACGGAATGGATCTGGCCGAGAGTTCAAGCGTAACCGTATACAACGGGAATGGCCCAACGGATATAAGCAACAACAATGGCCCGGGGCTTTACTTGAGCCAGGCTAATTTTTGGACCACGGGAGCCACTACGCTACTGAACAATCGGACCTCCGTCCCCGCGAATCCTGAGTTCGCGAATCCCGGTTTCGGCGTCACGGAATTCGGCGGAGCGAGAGTTCAATTCGGCACGTGTCTTGGCTCAAACGTGATTCAAGGCAACCAAGCCGGCGGCGTATCTGTTCAGGAGAGTTCCGAAATCTCATTGTGGAACTGCGGGAGCAACCAGAATGTGATCCAGGGGAATGGTCCAGTCGGCATTAGCGCAGGTTTGGCTAGCCAGGTAACCATCTACGACAACGTTCTAATTACCGGCCATACCGGTCCGGGTGTGGACCTATTTGCTGCCAGCCAACTTAATGCCTTCGGAAGGAATCAGATCTCGCAAAATGGATCGGCGAGTGATCCTCGCAGCGCCGCCATTCGTATCGATGGAAACTCTGAGGCATTCCTTCGTGGCGGACAAATCTCACAGAATGCAGGGCCAGCAATTCTGGCGCTTGTGAACTCCAGTGTGGATTTTACGGGCGTCGCGTTTGCCGGCAATTCCGGCGGAATCATCACCTGCGATAGCAGCGCTTACATGGTCAGTGATTTGACGTCTGCCACGATCGGATCTCCAGCAGGTATTCTGTGCCGCACCCCAAATAGTCTAGGAAATCACCACTTCGTGCCGACGTTCCCGACATCTGCCGATGGTTCAGCACAAAAGGCGAGGCAAGCTCAATACAAAAAAGTCGCCACCCCGAGCGCACATTGAGATGCCCGAGGGTTTTTCTGTGGGACTCCAATCCGGGGGCCGGCCGAAACGATGACGCCGGCTCCAGGTCGCTCAATCTGGAATCCGCTCTTCTCTTCGTCTGGCAGCAGGCATTAATCGACAAGGAGAATAGCGTTGAGGGTGGGGCACTCTCCGTGTTTTCTTGGTTTGTCAGTGGGGCATCCCAGCTACCTGTCCTATTAATTTCGCCCCTGCACGAGTTAGGAAAAACAGGCGGACAACAAGGGCGGGCATGGGTGAGCGGGAGAGGCGGGTTAGATTCGCGCACTTGGTAGATAAGTTTTGATTGAAGTCCACAGAACGTTGAAGTAAAAGCTGAGTATTCATTCGATAGCCTTCATGGGGCGGGGCATCCCGCCGCCGCTAGGGGTAGCGGGAGACGGCACGGTTTCCATCAGGAGGAACGAGATGCGACGACACCACGGTGTGTTTGCGTGGATCACGCTGTGCATGTTGGTGCTGGGATGCGCTGCGACGACCATGGCGCAAGTCGATACGGGGACGCTTTCAGGAACAGTGAGCGACCCGCAGAGACTAGCTGTGCGAGGCGCGAAGCTGACGATCACCAACGCCGGAACCGGCGCGGAACGCACTGTGGTTTCTGACGAAGCGGGGCGGTACAAAGTGGTCGGACTGCCTCCGGGTAGATACAAGGTAAGTGTCGACGGCGGCGCCAGTTTTGCAGTGTACGCGAGCAATGATGTCGTCGTAACGGTGGGAGAAGACGCCGGGTTTAATCCGCAGTTGGCACTGAAAGGCACGGAGCAAACTGTCACCGTAACGGCGCAAACTGCGCTCATTGAAACCTCGAAGACGGAAGTCTCCCAAATCATCGGCCAACGCAGCATCGAGAACCTGCCAACCAACGGCCGCAACTACATCAATTTCACGCTGATCAATTCGCAGGCTACACGCGACGTTTCTCCAACGATTGGCCCCGCGCCGAATAGCGGATTGAATGTCGATGGCGCGCGGGCGCGGTCGAACATGGTCAGCGTCGACGGAGCGGACGCTGGAGATAACTCGACAGATGGCATTCGCTCAACGGTATCGCAGGAAGCGGTGCAAGAGTTTCAGGTAATTATAAGCAACTACAACGCCGAGTATGGGCACGCAACGGGCGGTGTGATCAACATTGTTACGAAGAGTGGCTCGAATGAAATTCATGGAGATGTCTACGGCTATCTGCGAAACAAGGCGTTTCAAGCGCGGGATCCATTTTCAGGCGTAGTGGACCCGGCAACCGGTGAGCTTAATCCCGTCAAGCAACCCTACACCCGAGTGCAGGCAGGCGCGACGCTTGGCGGCGCGCTGAAGAAGGACAAGACCTTTTACTTTTTTTCGTACGAATACACGCAGCACGAAGAGACAGATTTTTCGAGCATCGGAACGGCGTCGCCCGGGACCGGCCCTTTCGGCATGGTGCCAGTGAACCTGGGTCCCTTGACGGTGCAGTTGACGGCGCCGCAGGCCACCGCGGTGCAGCAACTGGAAAGTGCGGGGCAGCTGGCGTTAGCGCAAGAGTACGCGGTTTTCATGGGCTCGGCTTCCAGTGTGGCTCTGAACAAGGTGGATTTCGGGCTTGTGGCTCCAGGACTTACAGGTGGCTTGGTAAATCCAGGGCCGGGCGCGCAATTTCCCATTCCTGTGACGTGCCCTGTTGGGGCGACGATCGGCACGGTGACGTGTTCTTCGACTCCAGTGGCGCCGGGCGCGGGTTATTCGTATGGCGTGGCGCAACTGCCGGCATCGTATGCGGACTTGAACAGCCTTCGGGGAAATTTCCCAGCATCGGAAAAAACCAGTTTGTGGTCTGGACGAATAGATCAACGTTGGAACAACCAGAACACGTCCTTCGTACGAGTGGGAGTGTCACCTTCCCTCGTGACCGGCGTAGAATCGACTTCGCAGAACCAAGTGTTTGGGCAGAACGCCGGGACACGCGCCGGAATCAATCAATACCGCGATATTACCGTCGTATTCCAGCACGACACGATACTCAGCGACAGGGATTTCAACGAGTTTCGCTTTCAGGGCGCGCGCCGCGGATTGCACTACGGCTATTCGGATCTGCCGGGTGGATCGGACATCGGCGTGAACATCCCCGGCTATGCCTACTTTGGGCGCGAGCCGTATTCGACGGTGGACCGCATCGAAAGGCGATTCGCGTGGACCGACAACGTCACACTTATCCGAGGCAAGCATACGATTAAATTGGGCGGGGATTACACGCTGGTTCAGCTGCGTTCCGGGAAGCCGCAGATTTTCGAGCTGGACTTCGGCGGCGACGTTAACTTTGGAGGCATTCCGGCGCAGTCGTTCGGCTTCCCGAGTTGCGTCGGCGGGACGGGCGCATCGTGTAGCGGAGGAATCGCGCTGCCGGGAGCAACCGGTTTACAAGCGTATGGATTGGGAATTCCGACTTCTTACATTCAGGGAATTGGGAACTCGAGTTCCCCGTTCGACAACATACCGGTGGGACTCTTCGTCCAGGACAGTTGGAAAGTAAACCGCAGGGTGACCATCAACTACGGGCTTCGATACGACCTGGAAATTACCCCCCTGTTTCGTCCGGCCACGGCCGTGAACGCGGCGGCCGAACAGGCTTTAGGTGTGCAAGAAGGCGTACCGCGAGATTACAAGAACATTGCGCCGAGATTCGGAATTGCGTGGGATCCCAAAGGCGACGGCAAGACTGTCGTTCGCGCGGGCTTCGGGCTCTTCTTCGACCATCCGCTGCTGGCGATTGCGTTTGACTCGACCACTGCGGATGGCGGACGGTCCGTGCAATTACTTTCAGCTGGAGGAACAGCTTCCGCGTGCGGATTGCTGCCGCTGCCGGAAGGCTCGCCAACGCCGCCTGGATTCTGCGGCTCAAACCTGGACAGCCCTACGAACCTGAACGGGTCTTCCATCTTCCAGGGTGTGTTGAACGCCAACTCGATCTACCTGGCGTTTCCCACTTCACTGACGTTGGGATACTTACCACAACAACAGCGATTCGATCCATTCGCCGCCGGCTCGCTCTTCGCTAATCAAGCCTACTTACAAAACGGTTTCCCCCTGCCGATTCTGCCGTTCACGTTGCCGGTGACGCAGAATTTCAGGTACGCCTATGCAGAGCAAGCAAATCTGACCGTGGAGCGGGAACTCTCGCCATCGTGGAAAATCAGCGTGGGCTATCAATGGTCGCGCGGACTTCACCTTTACCGGCCGATCGACGTTAATTCCACGAACCCGCAATTGCTGGATCAAAATGCGCTCAACGCGGCAGCTTCTGGCATTTCGGTGAGCAATCCGCTGACGGTCGTGGCGCCCTCGTCGAATATTCCGGCAACGCCGGGGACTTGCGGAGTCACGGTGATCGCGGTGAGCGTGTTGGGAGTGCTCAACGGATGTCCGGCACCGCTGGCCAGTTTGAATGGGCAATATGTGAGCTCGCCGGCGTTCTTCAATTTTTTCCGGCCATCAGGACCTAATCCTTCGTTTGCAGCACTCGTTGCGCCTGGCCAGCCGCTCGGTGTCGGATACGCCGGACAAGTAGCGTTGGCGGCGGTGGCCGGTTACCCCCAAGGCTTCGGAGTGCCTGTGCCGTTCAACAGCGTGGACGCGCAGGCTTCCAACGGGAACTCCTGGTATAACGCGCTGACCGTTAACTTGACGAAGCGCTTCTCGAAAAGTTTCGAGATGCTTTCCAGCTATACGTGGTCGCATTCGATCGACGATAGTACGGATTTGCAGTCCACGCTGGAGCCTCAGGACAGCCGTTTTCCGCAATTGGAGCGCTCCAATTCCGTCAACAATCAGCCTAACCGCTGGGTGACGAGCGCTGTCTTTCAGACCCCCGCAGGCGCGCAAGGCGAGAACTTCTTTAAGAAGCTTTACGGGGACATCACCATTTCACCGATCATTGAGGTTTCTTCGGGCCGGCCGTACAACGTCATCACGGGACAAGACACGCGGCTGGACCTTGGAGCTTCGCAGGCGCGTCCCTCGGTGGGAAGCGCGGCGGCGGGCGGGACCACGTCACCTTACATTCCCGGCGTCACCTTTACTCTGGCGAATGTTTGTTTGACGGACAGCGCGGAGCCGTTCACGGTGCCCGGGTTTACCACGGCGGGGGCAGGATGCACAGGCAATCTGGGAAGGAATGCCTTTAACATGCCTGGCTTCTTCACGTGGGACATGCGCGTGGCCAAGCTCATACCTGTGGGCGAAAGAGTCAAGCTCAACTTGATCGCCGAGGTCTTCAACCTTTTTAACCGCACGAATATCACGGCAGTCAACCAACTTTGCGACCCGTCGGCAGGCTCGACGTGCAGCGCGGGGCAGCCGTCGGCGGCGTACTCGGCGAGGCAGTTGCAGTTTGCGATGAAGGTGAGCTGGTAGGACAATTGCTGCCCAAGCGGCATTGCAAAACTGCACTAGAACTGAACGACAGGGGGCTTCGCGAAGGCGAGGCCTTTTTGTTTTGGCGGGAGCTTTCCGCCGCCGACAACTCCGGGTAAAGTAAGAAGACCGTTTCCCGAAGATGGACTGGAGAAAGAATGAACGTAGTACTCATCGGGGTTGTGATCGTGGTGGCTGGGCTGGTGCTTTGGCTGGTGCTTCAGACTTCTCAGGAACAGAAGAAAAGCGCGCTGCTGGAGGGCCAGTTGAACGAGCTGCGGCGGGATTTGCAGACGATTGGGACGGCTCAGGCGCAAAGCACGGGACAGATGGCCACGATTGGCCAAAGCGTTTCGCAGCGGCTGGAAGGCGTGACCAAGGCACTGCAGGATGGCGTTTCCAACTCCGCGCAGATTGCCACGCAGGGACAAACGGCAATCGCCAACGAACTGAAGAACACGCGGGAACAGATCGGCCACATCCAGAAACAATTGGGCGAATTTCAGGAGTTGGGGCGCGGGATTTCTTCCGCTACAAAATCGCTGGAAGGAATCCTGGGTGGAGCGAAGACGCGAGGGTTGCTCGGCGAGGTGACGCTGGAGCGTTTGCTGGAGGATTCCCTGCCCTCTTCGCAATACGCTACCCAGTATCGTTTCTCGAGCGGCGAGGCGGCGGATGCTGTTATTTTCCTGCGGGATAAGAAGCTGGTTGCGGTGGATTCCAAGTTTCCTCTCGATGCATTTCGAAGGATCAGCGCAGAGGGCGACGAAGCAAAGAAGGCGTTCGCGACCGCGGTAAAGGGGCATGCAGACTCCATTGCGAAAAAATATATCGTACCCAACGAAGGCACGCTGGACCTTGCGCTGATGTTTGTGCCGTCGGAAACCGTGTACTACGAAATGCTGATGACGCTGGACAGCAAGGGCGAGGCTTTAGACTCCTACTGCCGCGGAAAGAATATTATCGCGGTTTCGCCGAATACGCTTTACGCGCATCTCTGCGTGATTCACCTCGGATTGCGCGGGATGCAAATCGAGGAAAATGCCAAACGGATTTCCGCGGGGCTCTCTGGGATTCAGAAGAATATGTCGACCTTTACCGATGTGTTTGAAAAGCTCGGGACACATTTGAAGAATGCGCAGCAGAGTTACAGCGACGCGGACAAGCGGCTTGAAAAGACGCAGAACACGTTGGATTCATTGGTAGGATCGAGTGCGGACGAGGCGTCTATCGAGAACGGCCAGGGCACGCTGGCGCTTCCTGCCGTGACCAGCGCGAAAACCGGCGCGTAGAGCTCCATGGGAAAATCCGGGCCGGGCACGGCGCTTGGAAGCTTAGGTTAAACGTACCGTCCCCTACGAGATGTTCGTGAAACACGGATTAGTGCGAGCGCGGCGTGGAGCTTAGCAAGCGGATTGAAATCTGGAAGCTGCCGCGTTTGCGGCCTACGACCTCGAAGTGCGCCACGTTTTCACTGCCTCCCGAACTGGAAGACCGAAGAGGATTGCCACCTGTCAGTTCAGCAATATCTGGCGCGAGGTTATTCGCCTCCAGAGTTACCTTGCTCGTTGTGCCGCGAACACGGACGGTGAGTTGGCGATGTACGCCTGGTGCGAGCGGCGAAGAATCGGCTTCCAGAGTGAGCGTTACGAAGACAATCTCGATGGGCGGGCCATAGCGCTTCGCGCACGAAATGTCGACGGACGCGCGGCCCGGTTGCAAATCCGCCGGCGGCAGCACCACCAGAGATGTCGGCGAGGAGGCGAGCACGAAAGCGGAGTCGCCCGAGACAGTGATCTGGTTCGCGTCGGCTTCTCCGCAAAAACCGCGGCCGGTAATCTCGAATCGGTCAGTAAGTGACGCGATTTTGGGCACTGAGGTGATTTGAATAGCGGTCGCGGCAGTTTCCTCGGGCGACAAAATCGTTACAGGGATGTGGCCTTCGCGGCCGGCGATGGAACCACGAATAACGCCCGGATTTAGAGGAGCGACGAACAGGGCGCGTCCTGTTACGTCCGTGAGCAAACGATCGCCATTGGAAAAGACGACCGGCGCGCGAGGCGTCAGGCGGCCATTGGCGTCAAGCACGGCGAGAGTGGCGCGCTCTCCCGAGATGATGGTTCGCGGCAGCAGCAGAATGCGTCCGGCTGTCGAAGGCGGGGACTTTTGTGCGACCGCCGAGAAAAAAAGCGCAGAGGATGCCGCCGCAAGGCAAAGGGTTCGCAGAACGGGCAGAGGCGGCGGACGGCGAAGAAGCATGGTGTGATTGTAGTCGAGAGGCATTGCGCTGAGGAAGCCGGTGAACGTTTCTCGGAACATCCAGACACGCGAGGGCAGAGTTGCTGGTCAGCGGCTCGCGGTGACTGGCGCTTCGTCCGGAGAATAGATGAGTACGGTGCGACCAGGAACTCCAGCAGACAATCGACGCAACTTGTAGACGAACGGGCGCGGGCCTGATTTTCGAGAGCACTCTTCCAACCGATAATAGCGATCCTCGTAGCGAACTACGCGGGGCGGAGTCCAGTCCGGTTTAGGCCGGCACGCGCGGATTTCGAGAAATTCCTCGGCGGAGTTTTTTGCAATGCACAGTTCATCGGAAACGTGGGAATGCGTGGCTGTCAAAACTTTCTCCTTCATGGTGCCCACGTAGGAGGAGACGTGGCCTTGCGCAAACTTTACCGTTCCTGCAGGCTCAGGCGCTCCGCGGCGAAAGATCTTCGAGTAGATTTTGTCGATCAAATAGAGCGGAAAAACACCAAGCACGGAATCCGTGAACGACGCGCACAAGCGCCAGGCGCCTTCGATGCAAACAAATGCGATGAGCCAGGTTAGGGGATGAGTGGCCCAAACGACGAGCGCGGCAAATCCAACTGCGTGATCGGTGATTCCGGACGCTGCATTCTGATTGAGCACGTTGTCCAGCGCCTGAGAAACCCAAGCGGTCATGGAGTACGAATACCAGTACATGAGCGCGGCGATGGCGATTGCGCATTCCGTCAGGCCGCTGAGGATGGCCGCGGGGCGCCAGGGAACCGCTTGGTAGAACGGCAGAGCCCTGCGCCAACGCAGGGGAAGCAGCGCAAGAAACGGCCCAAGAAGGAAGATCCACATATTGCGCCCCGCAATTATTATAAAAGAGCCAAGAACCTTACGAGGAACGCAAACCCACCGGACAGCCAAAAAGTAATCCTCACAATACTCCTGCGAATCTCGGGCGCCTACTGGACGACTTTTGAGACGAGTCGATAAACCTGGGCATCGAGGAAAAGTCGGAACAGCTCGGGGTCAATCTCCTCATCGCGGACACACAGTTTGAGGATCTCCAGCGCGCGATCGGTCGGAACAGCTCTCTTGTAGGGACGGTCGGAAGCGGAGAGCGCATCGAAAATGTCGCAGATCGTCATCATCTTGGCCTGCACGGGAATCTCGGCTCCTGTGAGGCTGTTCGGATAACCTTTGCCATTGAGTTTTTCATGGTGAGCACCAGCGATTTCCGGAATGCCCCGGTATTCCGGTGTCCAGGGAATCTGCGCGAGGAAATTAAAACTGTGCGTTACGTGCAACTCGATCTGGAGCCTCTCGTCCTTATCCAGACTGCCGCGAGGTATGGACAGAAATCTTACTTCCTCCGAGGTGATGAAGGGACGTTCGACACCTCGAGGATCGTGGTATGTCTTCTGGGAGATTTCGGCAAGCAATTCGAATTCGCTGGAAGGCAGGATGGTCGGCTCGTTGATTCGCGTGATGAATTCCGCATAGCGGTCCAGTTCAGCGATGAGCCGGCCGGCTTCGTCGTCGAGCAGCTTCAGGCGGGCACGAGCTTCCGCCTCCTTGCGAAAATGTCCCAGCAGTAGCTCTACCTTTTGTTCGGCGATGCGCGCTTCGATATCCCGACGGATGTAGTCAAAGCGATCCAGTAGGCGGGAATACTGAAGCGGGTAAAGCTTTTTGGCTTTTACGAGGACTTCTTCGCGGACGCCGACCTTGCCGAAATCGTGGAGAAGCGTGGCGTAACGCAGCTCCTTCATCTGTTCGCGCGAAAAGCGCAAATCCGCGTACGGTCCTTGCGGCTCGCGGTCCACGGCTTCGGCGAGCGCCATGGTCATTTGGCAAACGCGCTGGGAGTGGCCTGAGGTAGTGGGGTCGCGCTGCTCGATGGCTTTCACGGATGCGTTCACAAAACCGTCAAAAAGATTTTCGATGTCGCGATAGAGCTGCGAATTTTCGAAGGCAACCGCGGCTTGCGAAGCAAGGGAAAGGCCAAGGCGGATAGCACGCTCGGGAAAAGGATGGACATGGCGGCGCACGGCATTCGCATTGGTCAGCCGAGCTTTCGGGTTGCGCTTGCAGTTGATCAACTGGAGCACGCCGAGAACTTCGCCTTTGCCGTTTCTCATGGGCAGCGTGATCAAAGAGCGCGTGCGGTATCCGGCTTGTTCGTCAAACGAAGAATTGAATTGGAAGGGCCGCGATTTGGGAATGCGATAGGCGTCGGCAAGTTCGATGACTTCGCCATGGAGAGCGCAGTAGCCTGCCATGGAGGATTCCGTGATCGGCAGAATGTGCTCGGTGTAAGGAAACTGCACGCTGTCGTTTTGAGTCATGCGAAAGCGAAGCTCACGCGTCTTTTCCGCGCCGCTCGCCGAGTTGGGCGCAGAACCGTTCGGGATGGCACCAGCTTGCTCCGCCAAATAAAGAGATCCCGCGTCGGCGCCAGTGATCTCTCGAGCTTTCAGAAGAATTAGGGTGAGCAGACGCTCCACGTCACGAGTCTCGGATAACGCGATGCCAACCCGATTAAGTTCCTCGAGTTCCCGACCTGCCTGGGCGGCGGATAATCCGGAGGGCCGTGAAGCAACCGCTCGTTTGCGAAGCTTTTTTTTAGCTTTGGCCATGATGAGAGGTGCTAGGCCGCCTTTACTTGCTGGATCGCTGGTGAGAGGCAGGTTATCACGGAAGCGTGCAGGCGAAGCGCGCAGCGGAATGCAAGTTGATAGAAACAGGGGCACAAACTGGCCAGTTTAGTTGTACCCTCGGGGAGTGCCGGGGCGGCAATGGCGCGAAAAACCAAGTAATCAGTAAGCGTCACAGCCTTTCGCCGCCGGAAAGGGTCTGCTAGCGTGAGAACAGGACTGCCGGGTACGGGTGTGGGCACGGGATCAGACAGCAAGCAGCAACGGGAGAATGTGTGCGGATCGTAAGCGGCGGCGTCACCGATTTGGGGCGTGTGCGCACGAATAACGAGGATTGTTTCCGCATTGTCGAATCCCTGAATCTCTTTGTGTTGTCTGACGGGATGGGCGGCGAAGCGCATGGCGAAGTGGCCAGCGAAATGGCCGTGGAAACCATCGTGAAGCACTGCATGGACACGCAGAGCGATCCCGCAGCCACTGAATTGGGCCATTCGGAGCCAACGTGGAGCGAAAAGACCAAGCGGCTGACGAGCGCCGTGCACCTGGCGAACAAAACTATCTACGATTCCGCGGAAGCCCATCCGGAGCAACACGGGATGGGAGCAACTGTGACCACCGCGTGGATTGATGGATCGAGATTAAGCATCGCGCACGTGGGAGATTCGCGGGCCTACCTTTTGAGAGGCGGTACGTTACAGCAGCTTACCAGCGATCACTCGCTGGTGGCGGAGCAGGTTCGACGGGGCATCTTGACGGCGGCGGAAGCCGAAGAAAGCGAAATGCAGAGCGTGCTTCTACGCGCGCTAGGAGCTTTGCCGGACATTGAAGTGGATACCGAAGAGCACAGCGTATTTGCGCGGGATATTTTGATGCTGTGCTGCGACGGCCTGACGCGCATGGTGACTGAACCGGAAATTGCGGGCACTCTGCAGGCGGAGACAGATCCGACGAGGGCCGCGGAAAAGCTTATCGCGTTGGCGAACGAACGCGGGGGCGTGGACAACATTACCGTCATCGTCGTGCGCGTGGGCGCGGAATCGCAAGGATGGTTTTCCTGGCTATTTGGTGGAGCGCGAAGAAAAGCGGCTAGAAACGGCGCCGCAGGAGGAATGTGAGATGGCGAAGCTCAGCCTGATGTTTGAAGAAAAGACGGTCAAGGAAGTGCCGGTGGGAAGCCGGGCCGTGAGCATTGGGCGATCGCCTGACAACGACTTGCCGGTCGACAACCTGGCGGTCTCGAACTATCACGCGCGCGTGTATTTTGAGGGCGGGCGGCTCGTCGTGGAAGACCTCGATAGCCTCAATGGGACTTTTGTGAACGATCTGCGCGTGGAGCGCGCCACGCTGCACGATGGAGATTCCATCTGGATTGGCAAACATCATATTAAGGTGGATGCTTCAGGCGACGCGCCTGTGCCGTGGGATACCGGGCGCAAGGCTAGCGCTCCTCGCATCAACGAGACTATGGTGCTGGACACCAAGGCGCGCCGGGAGATGCTTCAGCAAGCCGCAGCCACTGGCGAGCGCGTGCAGTTTGCCGCGGGACGATTGAAAGTTCCCACGCTGATCGTGATTGGCGGGCGAACCGATCAGAAAGAATACATGCTGACGAATAAGCTGACGGTTATCGGCAAATCCGCGATGGCTACGGTAAAAGTTAAGGGTTGGTTTAAGCCGTCGATGGCGGCGCAGATTAATCAGCGCGATGACGGCTACTACATCGGCCCCGGCGACAAAATGCCCACGGTGAATGGCACGCCGATCACCGGTCCTGTGCGGCTGAACGACGGCGACCTCATTGAGGTCAGCGGCGTGCGCATGAACTTTGTCTTCCGCGAGTAGCGCGCGAACCGAAATGGCGGCTCCGTCAGGCGGATGGTGGCAGAGGCGGGGCGGGTTCGGCCTCTACGAACTGCTTCAGACATGGTGGAGGCATCGCGTCTCGTTTCTTATTAGCCTGTGTGTTACGGTCGCAGCCCTCACGCTGTACTACTTCACGTTTTTTGGCGAGCGCCCCACGCCTATTTTCGAGTTCCTTCAACGCCTCGAATACGACTCCCTCGACACGCGTTTCCGGTATCGCCCAGAAAACCCAAAAGGCGTAGACCCTCGAATAGCGATTGTGGACATCGACCAGCATTCCCAGGAGGTACTGGGGAGGTGGCCGTTTGCTCGTTCGCACTTTGCAAAAATGCTGGACGTCTTGCACAAGGATGGCGCAAAGGTCGCTGCGTTTGACATAACGTTCAGCAAACCAGACGAGAGCGCAGCACCCTTGCTCCGGTTGCGAGAGGAGTTGAAAGCCCGGGACGCCCGCGGCGAGCCGGTGGACGCCAAACTGGAAGCCGAAGTAGACAAACTGGCCGCAGCGTCCGATTCGGACAAGCAATTTGCGGAAGCAATTAAGAAATTCGGCCGGGTTATTCTAGGGAATTATTTCCTTTATACCGAAGCGGATCTACGCAGGCTCGATGACAAAACCCTTGACCAATACGCGAATGAACTGAGCTTCTTCTCTTTTCCGCAAGTGCAGTCCGTCAAAAGACGGGAGGGGTTCGGGAAGCAAGACTTCGTAAGCCTAGTAGCCAGGTATGAGAGAGCAGACATGCTGCCGCACGGCGCGGAAGCGAACATGACTTCGTTTACTAATGCGTTGAGCGGCGAGGCGTCTTCGACAGGTTTTTTCAACGAACCCTCTGACACCGACGGCGTCGTTCGTCGAACGACGATGATCTTGCCGTTTGGACGCTCCGACAACAGGAGAGAATGGGATTTGTACGGATCGATGGACGTGATGGCCGTCCGCGCATACCTGGGAATTGGCAATGACGGAATGATCCTCACTTATGATGACCACGGTATCGTCGACATTCAGTTCGGAGAAGGGCATCGCATCGTCCCAAATGACATTGGCCAGGCTCTAATCAACTACCACGGCAGAGCATACACCTACCCGCATTTTTCCATGGCTGACGTTGTGCAGGGGAAACTACCCGCCGAGGATTTTCGCGGCAAGATTGTGTTGATAGGAGCCACAGCTACTGGTATCGGCGACATTAAATCCACACCTTACAGCGGTACGGACTACCCCGGTGTGGAAATTCACGCCAATGTGATCGACAACATCCTGAACAACAACTTCCTAGTGCGCGGCGCGAAGCAACAATTGTGGGATGCAATCTTTATTCTTGTTCTCGGCATCCCGCTCGGTATCTGGATGGCTCTCGTCCAGCCGCGTTGGATGTGGTTTGGCGCTGGGTTGCTCATCCCGCTTGTGGCTGTGGATTATGGAGCATTTCTGCGTGGATCGTGGCTGAACTTTACAATTCCTGCGATGACGCTCACCGGAAACGTGCTGCTGGTATCGCTCTATCGCGCGCTTGTCGAGGAAAAAGAAAAACGGAAGGTACGCAGCACCTTTGCGCAATTTCTCAGCCCGGAAGTAATTCGGCGGCTCATGGTTAATCCGGAACTGGTGGAGCCGAAGAAAACCGAGATTAGCGTGATGTTCAGCGATATTCGAGGCTTCACGACGATTTCGGAAAAAATGGACGCCCAGGAACTTGCGCTATTCCTTAAACAATATCTTACCGACATGACGAAGATCGTCTTCAGCCGTTTCGGAACGCTTGACAAATATATCGGCGACGCGGTCATGGCGTTTTGGGGCGCGCCTTTCGAAGAACCCGGGCATGCGACAAAGGCTTGTAACGCGGCGCTTGAAATGATGAAACGCGTTGGCGAAATGCGGAAGCAGTGGGAAGCGCAGGGCAAGCCAACACTGGAAATCGGCATCGGGATCAACACAGGCGTCGCCAGCGTGGGCAAGATGGGTTCGGTGCTGCGAGCGGAGTACACGGCGCTAGGCGACACCGTAAATCTTTCTTCACGGCTCGAAGGTCTGAACAAGGACTACGGCACGCACATCATCGTAAACGAGACAACCTACGAGGGCGCCAAGGGCGATGGATTCGTGTTTAGAGAGCTGGACTTGATCCGCGTCAAGGGAAAGCTGCAACCCGTCACGATCTACCAGTTGATGGGACAGCGGGAGGATTTGGCCGCGGAGGGGCGCGGGGAAGAAGTGCGTTCACAAGTGGAACAGTTTGCTCGTGCGCGGGAACTTTTTCGCAATCGAAAGTGGAATGACGCGCAACGCGCTTTTCAGGATTTTCTCGACAAATGGCCTGAAGACGGTCCTTCTCGTACCTACTGGAAGCGCTGCCAGGAGTATTTATTTGACGAGCCACCGGCAAATTGGGATGGCGTGTTCGTCATGACCCACAAGTAGAAGCAAAAGCCCTCGCCGGCCGCGCCCCGCATGTTAGGGCTTGTCGACTTCAACCAAATTATCGGCAGGGTCGCCGTCAATCCATTTGTTGTACGGATCGATTCCCGCAAACGTGGGCTCCTTTTCATCACCCCGTAAAAAAGTTATCTCGATTTGTCAGACGCGGCAACTCCGGCGACGATGGACTATACCTGAACCGCGCAGCCATTCGGAAGATTCGGAGAGGCGGAAAACGGCAGTCCAAATTGGTCAAAGCGTGCATGTCACCCGCGTCCGTTCAGGGGCATCCAAAACAGAGTAAGATTAAGAGGCGCGAGGGCTTGCCCATCGGCTAACGGATTGACCTGTAAAGGTTTGCCGCAATGTAGCGTTGACTTGATCTCGAACCGGATGGCCTGCGGCGCCCGTGGGGATGTTCGGATTAGAAACGATTTTAGTGCTCACTATTTGCGCAGACGATATATCGTATCTGGTCGCTGGGGCGTACCCAAACAATTGAGTTCGCGAATCTAAGTAGAGAGTACCCCGACGGAAGAACCGTTCCAACTTGTGTGGCAGGGCGAATAGCCCGCTAGAGGAAACTTCTAAGCTTTATGTGGATTGTCCGATTAGCCCTCGCGAGACCTTACACCTTTGTGGTGCTCGCTCTGGTCATCGTTCTGCTGACGCCAGTAGTTCTCACGCGCACGCCGACGGACATTTTCCCTGAGATCGACATTCCGGTAATCACTCTGGTGTGGAACTACGCCGGACTTCAGCCTCAGGAGATGGAACAGCGTATCACTAGCAACTCCGAGCGCTCCGTTACCACACTTGTAAACGACGTCGAGCACATCGAATCGCAGTCTCTTAACGGCATTGCGGTCGTCAAAATCTACTTTCAGCCAACTGCAAACGTGCAAGTGGCGCTGGCTCAGACCACCGCCATTGCCCAGACGATTTTGAGGCAACTTCCACCGGGGACTACGCCTCCCCTCGTGGCTATCTTTTCCGCGTCGACGGTTCCCGTCATTCAGATTGGACTGACCAGCGACAGCTTGAGCGAGCAACAGCTCTTCGATTTCGGAAACAATTTCATTCGCACGCAGCTTGCCACCGTGCAAGGCGCGGCGCTTCCCTTCCCTTACGGTGGAAAGCAGCGCCTGGTTTCCGTGGATATTGATTCCGCGGCGCTGCAGTCCAAAGGGCTGTCCCCCGTGGATATCGTAAACGCTGTCAACGCGCAGAACCTCATTCTGCCTACGGGAACGGTGAAACTTGGCTCCCTTGAATATCTCGTGGAGATGAACGGAAGCCCACTGACGGTGGAAGGGTTGAACGATCTACCGATAAAAACCGTGAACGGCGCGACGATTTACATGAAAGACGTCGCCCATGTTCGCGACGGCTTTAGCCCCCAGACCAACGTTGTCCGCGTGAATGGACAGCGCGGCGTGCTCATGGCCACGTACAAGACTGGAGGCGCTTCGACCCTCGATATCGTAGACCGCGTCAAGCAGGTGTTGGCCAATTATGCGTCCTCGTTGCCGGAAGGCCTGCGTGTCTCGACCTTCTTCGATCAATCGGTCTTCGTGCGCGCGTCGATTCAGGGAGTCTTGCGAGAAGCGTTGATCGCCGCGTGCCTGACGGCGGTGATGATCTTGATCTTCCTCGGAAACTGGAAGAGCACGCTGATCATCGCGGTTTCCATTCCACTTTCGATTCTCGTCAGCATTCTGATGCTCAGCGCGCTCGGCGAAACCATCAACATTATGACTCTGGGCGGCCTGGCGCTGGCCGTCGGCATCCTGGTGGACGACGCCACCGTGGAAATCGAAAACATCAATCGCAACCTGGCCATGGGTAAGGAAACGGTACAGGCGATTCTCGACGGCGCTCAGCAAAT
>Ga0210405_10001252_pt1 | contig 30036 bp, 31 predicted proteins | sample IncBWH11MmetaG_FD_155492 | JGI IMG/M metagenome (GOLD analysis project Ga0210405, IMG submission 155492) | Forest soil microbial communities from Barre Woods Harvard Forest LTER site, Petersham, Massachusetts, United States - Inc-BW-H-11-M | ecosystem: Environmental > Terrestrial > Soil >...
CTGGGTTCGAACGAGCGGATGACGGGGTGTTTGGTGGCGTGAAAGTGCTTGGTGGCGTGTTTATTTTTTGAGGAATCGCAGCAGCCGACGTGGCCGCACGTTAGGCAGAGCCGCAGGTGCACCCAGGTGTCGCCCATTTTGAGGCATTCTTCGCAGCCTTTTGATTTCGGTTTTGCAGGATGAATGTGCTGAATATGCGTACAGACATTGGCCATGGACTCCTCCAAAAGTCTTTAGTGCGACGGCTGAATAGGGATTCGAACTTGAAAGCGGGTGTCACCAGGGACGGAGGTGACACTTATGTGGCCACCGACGTTCTTGATGATGCGGTTGACCACATCGAGACCGAGTCCTGTGCCTTCGCCAACACCTTTTGTAGTGAAAAACGGATCGAAGATGCGCGAGAGCGCGTCGGGCGGAATGCCAGAGCCGTTGTCGGCGATTTCTACCATGACGAAATCGTTTTCGCGTGCGGTGCGGACGGTGAGCTTGCCGCTATCCTTCATGGCGTCGGCAGCGTTGTCGATGATGTTGGTCCAGACCTGGTTCAATTCGCTGCCGCTGGCCATGACCTTGGGCAGGTTGGGGGCGTAGTCGCGGATGACCGTGATGCCGCGCTTGAGCTTGTGATTCATGATGGTGAGCGTGGTTTCGAGGCCGCGCTCGATATCGACTTCCTGCATGGGGCCTTGATCCATGTAGGAATATTCCTTGATGGCTTTAATGAGATCGGAAATGCGGGCGGAGCTGTGCTCGAGCTCCTCAGCGATGCGTTCCATCTCGAGGAGCGTGGCGAAGCGGGTGAGTTCAGGACCAACAGATGCGCCCGCGGCGGCGGCAAAGGCAGCGAGGTGAGCATCGGTGAGGCCAGCGTCCGCGAGAGATGGCGAGAGCTTCCAGGCATCCTCAACATTGTGCGCTTCAAGCCACGCCTGAATAGCTTCTTCGCGCTCGACGCGGGCAAATTCGTCCTTGAACTGCGCCGGTTTCAGCGTGGCGCGAATTTCTTCTTCGCGTTCAGCCAGGAGGGCGCAGTCTTCGGGGCCGATGTCCGTGCTGCGGGCGGCTTCACGCAGACGCGCCAGACAATCGCGCAGGGCCGCTGCGGAACGGCGGGCGGCAGCAGAAGGATTGTTGAGTTCGTGTGCGAGGCCTGCGGAAAGTTTGCCAAGCGCGGCGAGCTTCTCGTGTTGCTGCTCGGTACGGGTGACGTTGCGAACGCGGTCCGTGAGCAATCCCACGAGGCGACGGGTAAGCTCCGGCATTCTCCGATAGAGTTCCGTGAATTGGACGACTGGAAAACCGAGGAAATGCGAGGGAATAACGGCACGGCCAGTGACGGTGATCGTTTTAAGACGCGAGAACGGGAGCATACCCGTGACATCGCCAGCGGTTATTGTAAAGACGGGACCGTCGGCACTGCCGTGCTCGCTTCTGGCGCGCATCTCGCCTTCCAACATGACCATCATGAAGTCCGGCTGATCGCCTTCGCGGATGATGATTTCGCCGACATCGGCGCGGCGCTCGTCACATACGGAAACAAACCAAAGGAGATCCTCTTGGGGCAGGTCCGCGAAGACAGATATGTTGCGCAGCTTGGCGACGAGTTCTTCGGCGGACAATGGCGCGAGGTTATCGGTCATGCGCGTCCTGCTCTCCTGATATGCAGGCTCATTGTACCTTGGCCAGATATTGATGCATGAATTGGACGACGACAGCGCCTTCGCCGACGCCCGAAGCGACGCGTTTTACGGAACCGTGGCGCACATCGCCGACCACAAAGATGCCTGGGACATTGGTTTCGAGTAACCCGGGATCGCGGTCGAGAGTCCAGGACACGGGGCGCTTGCCATCGCGTAAAAGGTCAGGGCCAGAGAGGATAAAGCCGCGCTCGTCGCGTTCGATAAGATCGCCCAGCCATTGCGTGCGGGGCTGCGCGCCAATGAAGATGAAGAGGCTTGAGGCGGGAAGCTCTTTGCGTGTGCCGCTCGGCTCGCATTGCACGGCGATTCCCGTCAGGCGCGTTTCGCCCTGGACTTCTACGACGCTGGTCTGCGCCCATACCTCGATGTTGGGAGTTTTTTGAATTTGCTCAATGAGGTAGTGAGACATAGTGCTGGCGAGCGAGGTGCCACGCACGAGCATGACAACTTTTTCCGCATATTTAGAAAAGTGCATGGCGGCTTGGCCGGCGGAATTCGCACCGCCAATGATGTAAACGGTTTCTCCGCGACAAGAGATGGCTTCCGAAGTGCCACCGCCATAGTAAACGCCGGCGCCTTGGAGGCGGTCGATGCCGGGGACGTCCAAGCTGCGCCACTGAACGCCCATCGCCAGGAGGAGAGCGTTGCAGGAGATTTCTGCGCCATCAGCTAGCTTGATAAAACGATAGGGGCCATCGATGCGGAGGCCGACGACGTCCTGTGGCGAGAGAATTTCAACCCCAAAACGGCGGGCTTGCGCGACGGCGCGGAAGGCCAAGTCGGCGCCGGAAAGTCCTGCGGGAAAGCCGAGATAGTTTTCGATGCGGGAGCTGAGGCCAGCCTGGCCCCCGGGCGCTTCGCGCTCGATGATAACCGTTCGAAGGCCTTCGGAAGCACCGTAGACCGCCGCGGCGAGCCCCGCTGGTCCGCCACCGACGATGGCAAGATCGTAGAAATTTGTCAGAGCGTGTGTGCGAAGACCGACTTTGTCGGCAACCGTCGGGAGAGGCGGCTCGGCTAGCCTAGTGCCGTCGGGAAATAGAACGAGAGGGAGCGTTTCGGCTTCCGGGCCGAGGGAGGCGATTAGGGTGCGAACTTCGGGATCGGTTTGGGCGAGTTCGACATCGATCCATTGATACGGAACCTGGTTGCGAGCCAGAAAATCGCGCAGCTCGTAAGAACGGTTGGACCATCTGGTTCCGAGAACCCGGATGCCTTCGTAAAGCGGACGGAAGGTGGAGTTCCAATCGGTGAGCAAGTCATCTATGGCAGGATAGAGTTTTTCTTCCGGTGGATCCCAAGGCTTCATCAGGTAATAGTGGATGCGCGCTTCGTTGATGGCGTCGATGGCGGCAGTCGTGTCGGCGTAGGCGGTGAGGAGAGCACGCTTGGCTTGTGGATGGATCTCCATGGCTTCGGAGAGAAAGCCAACGCCGTTCATTTGGGGCATGCGCTGATCGGCGAGGAGCAAAGCGACAGGGTTATTGCGAGTTTTTAGCTCGCGAAGAGTCGAGAGGGCAGCGCTGCCGGAGCTGGCGCGCATAACGCGATAACGGTCGGAATAGTGGCTACGGAGGTCTCGCTCGATGGCCCGCAGGACCTCCGGGTCGTCGTCGACCGTGAATAGAACTGGTTTCGGCATATCCCTCAGATGATTTGAAAGGGGGAATCGTTGCAACTTTCGCGCCCAGGCTCCGAGCGGCGGCTGCATCCGGCTGCCTGGTCACGCTACAATCTCTGAGGCGACTATGTCCAGCCCGCTCAATACAGCAATTGCAGGGCTCTCCTCCGGAGACGCCTCCGCGCGCGAGTCTGCGGCTGCGGAGATTTTTGCAGCCGGGCGGGCGTCTGCCGAACACTCGGCAAAGTCCTGGTCGGGTGACGCGGAATTATCGGCCCTGCTGCTGGGGCCGAAGCCTGAAGCGACCGTCGGGCTGGCGGTTCAGCGGGAGACCTTTTCTAAGATTCGCGCGGCTCATAGCGTGTCCCGATTAGCCGAGGTACCGTCGGATCAGGATGCGGAAGAGTTTGAGTTGCACTTTTCAAGTGGAGTTTCTCTGGACATTTTGACCTCCCGCGCGCCCGGCGGTGAAGGGGCTATTGCACGGTACTTAGGGAAATTTGGAGAGGGTGTGCAGCAGGTGGAGTTTCGATGCTCCAATGTGGATCGCGCGACGGAGATTTTGAAAGAGAAATTTGGAGTCGCGGCAGTTTATCCAGAGACGAGACCAGGAGCGGATGGAACGCGCGTAAATTTTTTCCTTATGCCTGTTCCGGGCGGCGGCAAGGTTCTGATCGAGTTGTACGAATCCGGAGTAAAACCTCACCAGAAATAACTCAAGTCGGTTTGACGATTTCGTTCCAGGCGCGGAGGATTTCGCCGACCGTCCAGGCCTGTGCGATGCAGCCGCGCGGGGTATGTGGCGGGTCGCCATCAAAGATTTCCGGTAGGGTGCCTAAGCCATACGCGTGGATGTCACTTCCAAGGGGCTCAAGATAGCTCAGCGCCGCTAGACGATCGCCGTAAACGTGAAGATGTGCCACCGCGAATGGCCCGAGCAGCCAGCCCCAGACAGTTCCTTGATGGTAAGCGGCGTCGCGTGCGCGTTGATCGCCCCCATAGTGGCCTTGATACCCTGGCTCGCCAGCTGCGAGGCTGCGAAGTCCGTACCGCGTAACCAGGCGTTGCGCGCAGATGTCGACGACGGATTTTTGCTGGTCCTTAGATAGCGGGCTGACGGGTAGCGACACTGCGAAAATTTGATTCGGGCGCAGCGCGCCGTCCGTGCCATTCCTCTTCGCGGTGTCTGGAACATCGATTACATCGAAGCAGCAGTTTCGCTCCGCGTTCCAAAATCTCTGGAAACTGTTTTTGGCTTGCGCGGAGAGGCGCTCGTAGCTGTCCAGGGATTTGTTCAGGTAACCCGTGAACTGCACCATAGTTTCGAGTGCGTTGATCCAGAGTGCGTTAATCTCGACCGGCTTCCCGGTGCGCGGCGTGACGACCCAATCGCCAATTTTGGCGTCCATCCAGGTGAGTTGAATGCCGGGGCCGCCCGCGTAGAGAAGTCCGTCGGCGGAATCGACGTGAATGTTGTAGCGTGTGCCGGCGACGTGAGCATCAATCATGCCAGCCAGAACGGGATACAGTTTCGCGAGGGTTGCGATGTCTTCCGTGGAGGCGAAATATTGGCGCACCGCTTCGAAATACCAGAGGGCGGCGTCGACGGTGTTGTATTCCGGCTTGCCGCCTGCGTCGGGAAAATTGTTGGGGAGCATCCCACGGTCAACATAGCGAGCGAAGGCCAAAAGAATTTGCTTCGCGACATCGGAGCGGCCAGTGACGAGCGCAAGGCCCGGCAGGGCGATCATGGTGTCGCGTCCCCAATCGCCGAACCAGTGGTAGCCGGCGATTATACTGCGGCCCTCTGGCTCCTCCGGAAGCGTGCGCTTGACGATGAATTGGTCTGCGGCGAGGACGAGTTGGCGGAGCCATCCAGGGGCGTTGGCTGTGGATTTTTGGTTTTGCGACTGCCAAGCATTGAACAAAGTGAATTCGTGATCGGCGCATTGAGCGCGAGAAGCTTTGCCATCGAGTGGAGTGGTAGCTTCGGTTGTCACAACGATAGTGAGACTCTCGCCGGGGTTCAGCTTGGCGTGAAAGAGTGCAGCAAAGAGATAGTCTTCGTGATCGTCCAAGCCGCGTTCCGTTTCCCTGGTCAAATAACAACCGCGATACCACTCGTGTTGCGGCTCGCATGAGGCTTGAGCGCTTCTTAAATAGAATGGCGTCGCGCCATCGAAGGATAGAATCATCACGCCATCATCCACCGGAGCAATTTTCATATGCCAGTCGCCAGCGTGGGTCAGTGAATGAAAGTCGCGATAGTTGACGAGGGCTTTAGCTTCGATTTCGATAGGACTACTGGAGCGCGAAAGAGTGTAGTGAATGAACGTGGTGTTTTCGCCCCGAACCATCCAAACGCGTTTTTCGAGCAAGGCATCGGCCAGGGCGTACGTCCAAACGGGAGTACTGCCTTCAAGGTGGAAACTCTCGATGAACTGAAAGCCTTGTGGGTCGACGACGCCGCTGGCCCACCGGTGGGTTTCCAGCTCATACGTGCCGCCGCCATAGCGAACGGTTTCATCTAGCACCGCGACAAGTTGATTGCGACCAAGTGGCGGCTGAAGAGCCGCTATAAGTAGGCCGTGGTAGCGGCGCGTCATGCCTGTAGCGATTGTTCCAGAAGCAAAGCCGCCGATGCCGTTGGTAACGAGCCACTCGCGGGATTCGGCAGCCGGGAGATTGCCACAGATTTCGCGCCCAAATTGAACTTGGGACTGGGCTTCGATTGAAGACGGAGGTTGTTGCGGCGCCACGGCTTTCCCTTTCTTTGGTGTAGCCTATGCCACGAATCGTCGCTCAGTGTTTACCGGGCTTTAGCCACTTTGTCATCAGGAAACGAGAGTGATTGTCGTAGCCTGCGCGGCGATAAAGCTCCGCAGCTGGGTCGTTGCCTTGATCGACTTCGAGATGGATGGCATTCACTCGCAGTTCGTTGGCGCTTTCTTCGACAAATTGCATGGCGCGCCGGCCGATTCCCTGCCGCCGATATTGTGGCTCGATGTACAGCTCATCGATGAAGGAATCGCGTCCGTGATATTCGAAGCTATAGCCGAACGTCAGAACAATGTACCCGGCGTGAGTTTCTCCATCCAAGAAAACCCAGGCACGGCCAAGGTCTGGGCTCGCTAGAAACTTTCGGAGCACATCGCGGACAGCCAATTCATCGAAAAAATAGGCGCCGGGTTCCTGCTCGGCCAGATTGCGCATCATGCGGAGAAGTGCCTTCTCGTCCGCCAGGGCAGCGGGGCGGAAAATAACGCTGGGCACTTTACTCTCCGCTCTGCTCGATCAATTTGGCGACCAGAGCAGTCCAGCCAGTCTGGTGGCTCGCGCCGACGCCGGCGCCATTATCGCCATGAAAAAACTCGTAGAAGAGGAGCAAATCCTTCCAGTGCGGGTCGCTTTGGAACAGTTCAGTACCACCGGCGACAGGGCGGCGGCCATCCTTGCCGCGAACAAAGATATGAACGAGACGCCGGGAGATTTCTGCAGCCACCTCCCAAAGATCGGATTCGTTGCCACTGCGAGACGGCGACTCGACTTTGAAGTCCTCGCCGTAATAGTGGTGATACTTCTGCAAGGATTCGACGAGGAGATAGTTCATCGGGAACCAGATGGGGCCGCGCCAGTTGGAATTGCCGCCAAAAATGCCGCTGGTGGATTCTGCGGGTTCGTAGTCTACGCGGCTGACGTGGTCATTGACCTGGACTTCATAGGGATGATCGAGGTGGTAGCGAGAGAGAGAGCGAACGCCATAGGGCGAGAGGAACTCGGTTTCGTCAAGCATGCGGCTGAGGATGCGCTTCAGTTGTTTACGATTCGCGAGCGAAAGCAGGCGGCGAACACCGCGCGCGGAACGCTGCGTCATTTCGATGTGTTCCGGCACGTCCGCGTGATTGTCAATGAACCACTGCATACGGCGCTTGAAGCCGGGAAGGCGATCGACGATTTCTGGCTCGAGGGTCTCCACGGCGAAGAGAGGAATGAGGCCAACCATGGATCGAATTTTCAGGAAATGATCACTGCCATTTGGCAGGTGAAGGACGTCATAGTAAAAGCCGTCTTCGTCGTCCCAGAGAGCGATGCCATCCGTGCCCATGTCGTTCATGGCGTGTGCGATGTTGACGAAATGTTCGAAGAATTTGCTGGCGACGTCCTCGTAGGCGGGATCTTCCTTGGCCAGTTCAAGCGCGATGGCCATCATGTTGAGGCAATACATTCCCATCCAGCTGGTGCCGTCGGATTGTTCGAGGTGGCCGCCGGTAGGCAGAGGCGCCGAGCGGTCGAAAACTCCGATGTTGTCCAGACCGAGAAAACCACCCTCGAAAATGTTCATGCCGTCGGGATCTTTGCGATTGACCCACCAGGTGAAGTTGAGCAGAAGCTTATGGAAAACTTTTTCGAGGAAGCCGCGATCGGCTACGCCACGAACGCGCCGCTCGATCTTGTAAACCCGCCACGCAGCCCAGGCATGGACAGGAGGATTCACATCACCGAAAGCCCACTCGTAGGCAGGCAGTTGCCCGTTGGGATGCATGTACCACTCGCGAAGAAGAAGTATGAGCTGCTCCTTCGCATAGTCCGGATCCACGATCGCAAGAGCAACACAGTGAAATCCCAAGTCCCACGCCGCGTACCAGGGATATTCCCACTTGTCCGGCATGGACATGACATCGTCGTTGTAGAGTTGCTTCCAATCTTTGTTGCGGCCTTTCAATCGCTCGGGCGGCGGCGGCGGCCCAGCCGGGTCGCCTTCAAGCCAGTTGCGAACATCGTAGTGATAGAACTGTTTGGACCAGAGTAATCCGCCCAAAGCCTGGCGCATCACGCTTTTTGCATCGTCGGATAATTCCGAGGTAACGCGCGAAGCGTAAAACTCGTCGGCTTCCTTCTGGCGGAGAGAAAATACGTTGTCGAAGCCCGCATCAAAATCATTCGAAGCTGGCACACCTTCCGGGCGGTCGGCGTGGCCTGGCGACGTGATAGTGCCGACGACGCCCAGACTTCGTTCCATGGAAGCGAGCGGCTCCGTGTCGGTGAGCCGCAGCTTGATTGTTTCGCTTTGGCCGGGGCCGAGCTGCAGCGGATAGTACGCAGCCATTTTTGTCCCTGTTTGCTGAGGGTTGACGCTGGATTTGTTTCCACGAATCAAGTACTCGTGAAAAGCGTCCTTCACATACGGCGAACGGTTCTTGCCGTTGAAAAGCCTGGCAAAGTTAGTCTCGTTTTCGGTGAATAGCAGCTCCGGCTGGCCAGCGCAGAGAAGCCAGCGTTTGCCGTACTTCCAATGTTGAACTTCGGCGCACAAGCTTCCGGGAATGCTGGTGGCTTTTTGCGCGCGGGGTCTGCGCAAATCCCGGCCCCAGGACCACGTGTTGCGAAACCACAAAGAAGGGAGAAGGTGCAGCGATGCCTCTTCGGGCCCGCGATTTACAGCAGTGATCTTGATGAGGATGTCTTCCACGTCGGCTTTGGCGTATTCGATGAATACATCGAAATACCGGTCCTCGGCAAAAATGCCGGTGTCTAGAAGCTCGAACTCGGGTTGCTCGCGGCTCCGTCTGCCATTTTCATCCACGAGGCGGGAATAGGGAAATTCCGCCTGCGGATATTTGTAAAGCATGCGCATGTAGCTGTGCGTGGGTGTCGAGTCCTGATAAAAGTAATACTCCTTCACGTCCTCGCCGTGGTTGCCTTGGTTACCTGTGAGGCCAAAAAGTCTTTCTTTAAGAATAGGGTCGCGGCCGTTCCACAGCGCGAGTCCGAAGCAGATCATCTGGCGGCGGTCAGAGATGCCACCGATGCCGTCCTCGCCCCAGCGGTAGGCGCGCGAGCGCGCATGATCGTGCGGGAAATATTCCCAAGCGGTGCCGCCAGGGCTATAGTCTTCGCGCACCGTGCCCCACTGGCGCTCGGAGAGATAGGGTCCCCAGCGTTTCCAGTATTTTTTACGGGCGCGATCTTCCTCGAGCCGCTGGTCTTCCTTGGATTGGAGTCTTGCCATGGTTGGGGTCCCTCAGTAGAGGCGCTCAAATTATGGTTTATGGTCGCATCTTTTGCGAATCGCGGACGCGACCGGTGGGAAATGCGTGCCCGTTCCGATAAGCCCGCAAGAAAGGGACAATCCCCCGAAGATGGGATGCTTCAGCTAAATACAAGGTCACGAAGAATTTGCAAGAATATTGCGGAACGCTGCCGGAGCCGAGAATATTTTTTGCGCAGGAGACTTCTATCGGCTCCTGAAAACGCAGATTGGTTCAATCCGATGTACCCTAAAACTACGCGAGAGCGTCCGTTTATTAGAAGAACACTCGAGGAGATCGAGCACATGTTTGAGCCTCAAACGCGAGTTCGGAGAGCGACACAATGGCGGTTACCTAAAATACTATCCGCCATCGCCACATTGCTTTGCGTTTCCCTCTCGTCAGGCCGTGCCCAAGCGCAAGGGCGTTCCACCAATGAATTGCGCAAAACTGATCAATCCGTGGGTGCCCTGATCCGCAAAGTGTCTCCGAGTGTGGTGCAGATTCTAGTGTCAGGGTATGGTCAGGTCGAAGAAAGCGAGCACGGGAACACCGGCGTGGTCATTGGGCGGCAGAGGGCGATTGGTTCGGGATTCATTATCGATCCGAGCGGATACATTATTACGAACGCGCACGTGGTGAAGGGAGCGCAGCGCGTGCAGGTGGTGCTTTCGAGCGCGAATTCCGACGATTCCGGTGACGCGCCGCTTTCTTCAAAAACAAGTCTCGTTCCGGCGCGGATCATCGGCGTCACCAGCGAAATCGATCTCGCTCTGCTCAAGGTGGATGTCGCAGATCTTCGCGCACTGAAACTTGCAAGCTACCGGAACCTCCAGCAAGGCGAATCGGTGTTTGCGTTCGGAAGCCCGGAAGGGCTGCGTAATACGGTGACTCGCGGAATCATTTCCGCGGTGGCGCGGCAAACCGATCCCGACGCGACGATGGTTTATATCCAGACGGATGCGGCCATCAACCCAGGCAATTCGGGAGGGCCGCTGGTCAATGTAGACGGCGAAGTCGTCGGCGTGGATACCTTCATTTTGTCGCAGTCTGGCGGAAACGAAGGGCTCGGATTTGCCATTCCGTGCAGTGTTGTGAACATCGCTTACCAGCAGTTGCGCAAATTTGGCCATCTGCATCGCCCGGAAATCGGGATCGTCGTTCAGACGATAACGCCAACTCTGGCGGAGGGTTTGAAGCTTCCGCGCAACTTCGGAGTTGTGATCTCGGACGTTTTGCCAGGCGGGCCTGCCGAGGCCGCAGGAGTCCGTATTGGGGACGTCCTGCTGGCTATCGACGGTAAAGCGGCGAGCAGCGTACCTTACGTGGCTTTTCATCTGATGTCGCGCGAGAGCGGTGACAAAGTGCACCTGGACATCCTGCGGGGGACTCTGCGGCTGGGTTTCGACGTGGCGCTGATGGACCCGCCTAAGGACATGGATCAGATCACCGCTCTGGCCGACCCGGAAAAAAACTTGGTTCCCGCGCTCGGCATTCTTGCCATAGAAATCGACGAGAGAATTGCGGCAATGGTGCCGGAGCTCCGCGACCCTTTTGGAATCATTGTCGCCGCGCGAGCCGCAGGAGCCACTGCGGAAGTACCGCTGACCGCGGGCGACGTAATCCGTACGCTCAATGGCGAGCCGATGACCACGCTCGACCGTCTGCGGAGAGCATTGAAAGCCTTGCCGCCGGACGCTGCGGTCGTGCTGCAAATTCAGCGCGACCAGAAGCTGATGTATGTGGCGTTCGCGCTAGATTAAGCGTGGCGTGGCATGCCGCCCGACAGTCCAACGGACTAGGCCAAGCCTAGCTGCTTGCGAGCTTCCGCGACGATTTTTTCCGGAGGCGGAGCGGCATCTACGATGATCGCGTCCGTCGGTTCTTCAAGAGTGGCGAACTGGCTGGCGAGCAGATCCTGCTTGGCAAAATGTCCCTTTCGGGCAAGCACTCTCTGCGAGAACAGTTCATAGCTCCCCTTCAAATAAACAAATTTTACGTCGGGACCGACACGAAGTTGATCGCGATAGCTCTGTTTGAGCGCCGAGCAGGCCAGCACCACGTTGCGGCCCTCCGCAATCCACTCGACGATTTTGTCATGGAGCGCTTTCAGCCACGGCTCACGGTCCTCATCGGTCAGTGGAATGCCGCGCTTCATTTTTTCAACGTTCGCGGGCGGATGAAAATCGTCGGCATCCACGAATTCCCACCCCAGTCGCTTCGCGAGCAGGGTGCCTATGGTGCTTTTGCCCGAGCCAGTCGTGCCCATAATGATCACGATCATAGCAGCCTCATGCGGGGAAACAGGGTGTCATTGGAGCAAAAAGATTGGCTGGGAGACCTGGACTCGAACCAGGATAGCCAGATTCAGAGTCTAGCTAGAATTTAGCATAATGTTGATTCTTTTAGCCTTTTCTTGTGTCGCAGTATCTGGTTTTGGCTGTTGTTTGGCGGGTTCTGTTCCCTAGATGTTCCCAACTTTTCTGGACGAGTTTGGGCTCTGGCGGACTGTCCCAGCGCTCATACTTCGCTGGCACAGTTCAAAGGTTGCCGTGCGTTTCTGCGCCAGCTTGGATAAAAAGCAACGTGAACGAATTCGAACCGCGGTATGGCAAGATGCCTCCACAAGGAGGCATGATGAAAAAAACATAGTTTGCAAGACAGACCGAGGCAGGCTTGGCGTCCCTACAGAGTTACAGCTGAAGAACCTATGCAAAAATTCGCTCTCCGCGCTTCTGGACAAATATCTACAACATCTGGCTGTGAAGGGCTTCAGTGAAAGCACTCTTAGAGTTCGCCGCGTTCACATGGAGATGTTTCTGAAATGGTGTAAGAGAAATCGAGCTACGACGCCGACGCAAATTACGCGGACATCTATCGAAAGTTATCAGCGATACTTGTTCCAGTACCGAAAGAAAGACGGCCAGCCGTTGGCAGTCGCCAGCCAACACTCGCGGCTCGCGCCTCTGAAGGTCTGGTTCAAGTGGTTGGCGCATCGAAAGTATATTCCGCACGACCCGGCGGCTGAATTGGAACTCCCGCGCGTGGGCTACAAACTTCCAAGCGTGATGAACAAAGAAGAAGTTGAACGCGTTCTGAGTCAGCCCAAAATAGAGGTGCCGTTGGGCATCCGGGATCGTGCCATTCTCGAACTTCTTTACTCCAGCGGACTCCGTCGCATGGAGCTTCTACACTTGAAGCTCTACGATGTGGACCAAAAACACGGCCTTGTGACCGTCCGAGAAGGAAAAGGCAAGAGAGACCGCGTGGTGCCAATCGGAGAAAGGGCTCTAGCTTGGCTAGACATGTACCTAAACACATTGAGACCCGAAATCGTCAGGCAGCCCGACGATAGCATCGTATTCCTAACCTCGAATGGCGTGCCATTTACACCTAACCATTTGAGTTGGTTGGCCCGGCAATACGTGAAATCTGCGGGGATTGGCAAGAGCGGCGCATGCCACATCTTCCGCCATACCATGGCCACGTTGATGCTCGAAGGAGGCGCGGACATTCGCTACATCCAAGCAATGTTGGGCCACGTGCGCCTCGACACAACTCAGATTTACACACACGTTTCGATCCGAAGGTTGAAACAAGTCCATACATCTACGCACCCGGCAGCGCGGTTGAGCCCCGAGAACGGCCAGACTAGAGCAATTCCGCGCAACGAAACACAACCTAAAGAAACCGACACGCCGCAAGATTTACCCAGTATCGATAGGAGAGGCTGACTAAGCACATTGAACTTGAGGTCGCCACGCGAGGCGGTCATCCAAAATGTAGAATTTAAGTGATGGGTTCAGCCGGTCAACAAACGTCGCGGGAGAAAGCCTGCTTAACTTCACGCGCAGCGGGCTGGTCGGCCGAAACGGCACCAGAATATCCACAGGCATCGTACTACCGCGCCAGATACTACGATCCAACGGCGGCGAGGTTCCTGAGCGAAGACCCAGCTGGATTCCCCGCCAGCCTAAATCTCTATCGATACGTTGAAAATTCCCCAACTAATTTCATCGATCCATCCGGTGAAGATACTGTAGTAATCATAACCTATGATTGGGGATTCGGCAGCCATGCTGCGGTGCAAATAGATGATTCAGGTGACCTTAACGTTGGTTCTGTATTATACGACCCTGGAGGAACATACGGTGGAGACCAACGCGGAAGCGGTGGGTTCTTCAATGGTGCGGGCGCCGATCTGCAGAAATATATTGACTATCAACGGGGTACCGGGAGTCGCGTCGAAGTAATTCGTTTCGCGACGAACTCAAAAGAAGAGCGAGAGATTTGGGCACGAATCGAAGAAACGGAGCACGATCCCGGGCCTGGTTTTTGCGCTGCAGCCGTCTCGGATGCCTTGGATGGCATCGGTCCTTTTGACAAGTTGGGCCGCTTCTTTCGCCCTGGGAAACTCGCAGACAGAATTCATGAGCTGAAGGACGATTTCTTTTTGGAAGAACAACACCGAAAGCTGGTTAGACGACTGTTACCACACCCACCGATCTGAAAGGAATGAACCTGTGGACCGCTACTTATCTACAATTAGTAAAATTCGGTGGTCGTATACCTGCGGTGTAGCTTTGGTTACAGCCCAAACGGTGATCAACCTCACTCCTGTGCAGAACCTTATTCGTGCTCGTTATCACATTTATGAAGCTTTCTTTCTACCAATTTGCTGGATGACACTAGTGGCCTACAGAATGGTTGGGACGGAGCGCGTGCTGTCCGCACCGAGATTTATATTCTTCGGGACGATATCGGGTTACCTCGCAAGCGTTTTCTCATTTCTCTCATTGCATTTCATAGCTGGACATCTATATGAAAGGCTTATCACTTCCCATGTCCGAACTCCTCAATTCTGGGGCTTTGGCTTAATCCCCTTAATACTATTAGGATGGTTCGTGGGTCTCCTCGCCGGATTGCTTACCATTTTCCTCCTTACAAGAAAGACCGAACACTTCGTGGTAATCTCGATGACACTTAGTATCGCTGCAGCCGCTCTGCTTTGCTTTCAAGTTCACAATTGGCTCGCGGTCTGGCGGATTTCCCAACGGCCAATTAACTAGGAAGAGAGGCGCCTCGCGACATGGGACGGCTCACCGGTGGGATCGACAACCTGCGTCAGGCGCGAGTCGTTATCGTAGGTGTAATTCACCGCAGTGCTATCAGGATAGGATAGCCCTTTTGCAGCAGGTCAGAAGAGTACAACGAAGAGCGGCCGTACAGCAGCTTGGGGTATGTGGGGCCCCGGGAGTTTGCGCAACTCGAAGAACTGGGGGAGGCAAAAGTCATGAGTTCAGGAGGTTTGGGTGGCGTATGATCCTGTGCGCGGAGCCAGGGGGCAGGTCATTCCGAAGCGATCGCCATTCAAGGTTTTTTATTCACCTCCGGCTTCTTATCGAATCCCAACGGACTTTCGCCATTTGATTTCTTCGCGAGCTAATAGAAGGATGCCAAATACGTAACTAATAGCGTAAGCCAATATTGCGGAGAAACGTTTGTAGCTGTGTTGTCCGACAGTCGACAGCAGCAGGACGAGGCTTACGATAACTGAGCCTCCCACTACGGCATAGCCAACGCCAATCGTCAACAAATTGCGGGCCTGTCGAGCTGACCTACTAAAAAATAGGAAAACTGCCGATACAATTGCTGGGGCACCGCCGAAGGCCACACCCAATAAAACTGCTGTCGAAGTGAACATCACCAGTTAGGCCTCCTACCTCACCAAAACCTTCGACTCGCAGTCACAAATCAACAACACGAATCAATTCTCGCAGCCGCAGCCCGCAGGTTTCTCGCGCTCTCCGAGTTTCGCTCCAATTGCAGTTGGAAATATTGCTGGTCCAGACGTAATCGCTGCCCCAGCAGCCGTAATAGCTCGTTCCGACGCAGCTATTCCCTCAGCTGTGAGGCTCACTCCTGCACCCCCAGCACCGGCCAATGCGCCGCCGGCCATCGCCCCTACTGTGGAACCGTAATTAAAGGGCTTACACTTCGTACCTGCGCCAGTGATGAGCTGCCCAATCACATCTCCCACGCCGCCAGCTGCTCCACCGATAATCGCTAAGGTACCAATACCTGCGGTTGGATCGATAAACCCTATGGCCGCGCCAGCCCCTCCGCCGATCAAGGCGGCGACTAAGATCTCCTTCCCGCTGCCACCGGCAAGTGCTGCCCCAAGGGCGCCCTGGACGGTACCTGCGATCGCTCCCACGGTCACCCCTATGATGGGGTCTTTACCAGAGGGATCTCGATACTTAGTCGGGGCATTTCGCACGTACGCGTAGAAATCTATTCCACTCAAGAATCCTATCCGGTCTTCGTTGAGAAATCTCCCAGCAGTTGGATCGTAGTATCTGGCGCGATAGAAAGACACGCCCGCCCCTGCGTTAAATTTCTGAGCGGCGAGGCTGTTGTCGGTGTCACCTCTGTTGTGCATGAAGTTGAATCTAAACCCGGACCGTTACAAACCAAAGGGTCCGGCGCCCGAGCACCGCCAATACTTTAAGGGTACTCCGCCCGCCTTGCACGAGTTGAGGGTGTCCCATCCGCTGGTTTGACGCCGTATCGTATGTGTAATGGCGAAGCGAGGCTTAGTCTCCTTTTATCCTCCGAAGCATCTTGGAGCATATAGCTCGCCACTCGTTATCTTTTATGGCTTGGACTCTTATGTCCAACTTGTCCATCAGGGCTGAGTCTGCTTTCACCTCAAAACTCTTTGAAAGTTCCATTTCTTGAAAAATAACCAATAGGTCTCTGAGCGTAGTGTCATCCGAGTGTGCATCGAGTTGTTTTAATAGAAATGGAACAGCCGTGGCTCCTCGTTCTGCAATCGGTTTTGCAAGATCCAATATCGGCGGTTCAACTACGTCGTTCCCATAACGGAAAATCCTGTACTGGTCCTCCAGCGGGTACTGACGAACACGATCGATTCTCATTGCCGCCGGGCCATCAAAGACTACGTGTCGTTCGAATTTGTAATTGCCACATCCCCATAATGCGATACAGAACAATACTCCTATTTTTGTTATTGAGCGCACGTACAGCCTTTCTGCTTAAGAGCTAGTAAATACGCAGGAAGGCTAAATTTTATATCATCGTCCATGGCGTAACCGGGCGCCTCATACTTGTTTTTGACGTCGCTTCCATGTTTCATTAGTTCTCTGATATATTTACTTTTAGTTAATACACCTGTTCTATACTGACCCACATGTACGAGTTCATGACCTAAAAGCTCCATGCCTTCAATCGTTGAAGAATCGTATTGGCCAGGCCGTATATAAATTTTGTTGCCCAACGTTATCCCCGCTTCGTTCTGCAAAAACGGAATAGGGAAGAACTTTGCGACTTTGGGTGGCCATTCGTCTTCGATTATATCGGCATTGTTAAGATCGATCAGCGGAATGTAAGGCGCCAATTTCACTTTCTCACAGGCAGTCAAGGGCCTTAGACCGAGTGGGTCCCAATAGTCCAACGGGTCGTTGGCAACGTAGGTATAAAAGTTAGAAGTCATCCCGTCGAAGCTGAGAGGGTCTTCGCTGGCGAACCTACCGGTTGCCGTATCGTAGTATCTGGCGCGGTAGTACGACTCTGACGGTCTTGGCGGTATCGGGAGAGAGGCGCTTAGGTAGTTGCGTACTCCGGTTTGTTGCATGAGGTTGACTCTAAACCCGGCCTCTTAAAAGCCGAAGGGTCCGGCACCCAGTTCACGCCCAGCGGTTAAGAGGCTCCCACCTGCCTTAGGTTCCACGACTGGGCTCAATGTGGCTCTTGGGCCGTTGGACTTTTCCTAGGTAAGAACTTCTGGCAAGCAGAATGCCAAGAAGGACTGCCACAAGGATAGTAAGGTAGGAATGCGCAAGGACTCTCATAAATACTATTCCCGCTACGCAGCCGACCCCTGCTCCGAGGATCGTTCGGCCTTTCGTCCCAAGGCTTACTTCCGCGCCAAACGCCACCGCCAGTGCTCCGTACAATAAGCCTGCGGCTAACCCGAATGCCGCGCTGGGAACCCCGATTAGAATTGGTATCTGCTCTGACGGAATATGTCCTGTATCGCTATGGAAGACTGTTACTATGGCGCCGATCGCCGCACCGGAAATGCCCCATGCCACGGTCCACATCACAGCAATCAAACAAATCCGATATAGTTTACGAATCATATAATTATACTTATTGATTTAAGGTGCATTTACCTTTCACCTTAATGTAGGCATAGCGCATCTTCTCCTCCATGTTTCTGAATCGAGGAGAATCTAGTGCAAGCATGCTGCTGGTTTCAGCACCCCATCCGTCGAATGGGCTATGAAAGTAATCATTAAAACTGCTCAGGTTATTCCACGGCAGCGGATTGCCATCTGAATCGGTGTGAAGAAGGCTGGTGGAATCCATGATCGGGTGAAGGGCCTCGGCGAGCAAGTCCAGAGCTTGGCCGTCTATGCCAGCATCTTGAGCGGCGGACGCCTGCGCCAATGTGATCTGAATGAACTGATCTCGAATACGGAGCGCCTCGCTGGGAAACTGCCAGGGTGCTCGCATGGAATGCAATGGCGAAAACGCCCGCCCTCCACCTGTCCTGCTGTCAAAAGATCTACTTGCGTTCTGTAGTCTCTTGATTTCGCATTCGCTGGCGCAGCCCGCCAAGGCGTAGGCGAGAATTTTGTCGTGTGCCTCTGGGCTCCACAACCCGAATGCGTCCCTTGCATTGATCGGATTGCCCCCGACATAACCGTAAAAGTTTATGCCTGCTATGAACCCCAGCGGATCCTCGGCAAGAAAGCGGCCCGCGCTTGGATCGTAGTATCTGGCGCGGTAGTAATATATTGGGAGTAGTTCAAGGGGCGGGAAAGAGGCGCTTGGGTGGTCAAGTGGGGCGACTTTTTGCATGGAGTTAACTCTAATCCTGGACCCTTACAAAAAACCTAAGGTCCGGCACACAGTTCACCCCAGGAGCGAAAGGGGCTGCCACCCGCCTCTATTAGGTTCATCGCTGGATGTTTTTGGATCTGGTACGCTGGGTGAATTGCTTGACTTGGCGCAATCCAACAATCAGCCTATAGAAGCCAAATACGATCATCGCAAGTCCAGCCAGAATCAGAAGCGCAAAACTTAGCATTTTGACACTCCATAAGATTGCAGTTTCACAATTACAGTGAGTTCTTAAACGCCTGGAACAACAAGATCATAAGGCAAGCAGTCAGGGCTCGCCTCACGAGCAATTAGGACGATTGACGGAACATCATTCATCGATTCCTCACTTTGCCTTCGATGTCGAGGGGCAGCCGCAGTCTTCCCACGTCTGGCTCACTATCGTGTAGCTATTGTGGTGCGATACTCCAAGGCCAAACCCGACCCCACCCGTTATGGTAACCATAGTTATCCCAGTATCGCCTTTGGCGACGTCGATTGTTAGCGGCCCTATCGCGTAGGTGGTATTATCAAAACGACCAGCAAGCTCGTCCGCATAGTTGGCATTTGTGAGCGCGATTCCACCAGAAAACCCAATGTTGAACCCATGCGTCGGGTTATTGCCCTGACTGTTACCAAAGGGTGCTATGCGGTCAGGTACTCCGGCTACAAAAGCCGTGCCAGTCGTGTAACTCCCTTGCGTACTACACGAATTGGAACTGTCTTTAAAAGCTATCTTTCCTGCCGAAATTGATCCACCAGAGCCTGAACCCCACCCACCGAAGAAGCCTGCATTGAAATCTGCCCCATAACCCCATAGTCCGAAAGGATCTCTGAAATTAGGTGTGGATCCCCAAACATATCGGTAGAAATTTGCATCCCCACCGTGAAAACCGACGGGATCTTCGCTCTGGAACCTTCCACCCAGGGAGTCGTAGTATCTGGCGCGGTAGTACGATGCACGCCGAATTTCTGCCAAGGCCGGCTCCTTCGCTTGTGCTCTTCCGGAGTTCTCTAGATGAACAGCTCCGCGCTGACATGAAAATGCTCAGCGAGCTTCTTCGCTTGCGTCTTGCTTATGGATCGCTTGCCGTGAAATACCTCGGAAGTAATTCCTTTCGACCCGAAAACTTTCCAGAGATCTTTTTGCGTCAGGTTGCGCGCCTCCATCAAATGTTGCAGTGTTCGCTGCGGACTTGCTTTCCGAATCGGGTAGCGACGCTCCTCGTACTCATCAATGAGCACGGTCAGCAACTCAGCAAGCTCCTTTTCTTCTGGCGAAGGGTTGTCACGCTCGTCGAGACGCAGCAACTCGTTCGTGAGACGCTCGCATTCTTCATCCGTGTGGATGACATGGGGCAGAGTTCGGCCCAGCAGTTGACCGTAGGTCTTTTCGTCGAGATCGATGGTCGTCGTGCTCATTGTTTCCAGGCCCCTTCGTCATATTCCGAGTGTGTCAGCAGGTACAACACAAAGACTCTTTGCGTAACGTAGTTCACTCGCGCGATCAGACGATACTTATTGCCAGCAATGTTGAACACCGTCCGCCGTCCAACCAGATCAGCGTTTCCGTAAATCTGTTTCATTTCCGCGGGCGTTTTCCAATTTGCCTTGCGCACCACCCCGTACCATGCCTCAAGGCTCGCTTTCGCGTCCGGGTGTTTTCGCCAGAACTGTTCCAGAGCGCCTCGCTTTATGATGCGCATGAAGCCCTAAGTTCTCACAATGAGAACAAGAAGTCAAGGGAAGCCTCTTTGTACAAATTCGAAAAATCGTGAGTTTGTTTCTAGCCTAAACTTGAGATGGAATTGGCTCTAACCTTCCCGCGTTCGGATCGTAATATCTGGCGCGGTAGTACGATCTTTGGGTCATTTCGAGCGTTGGAAGCGCGGCGTCTGGGAGCTTGAGGGTGGCGAATTGTAGCACGCAGTTAACTCTAAACCCGGATCCTTACAAACCCAAATGGTCCAGCACCTAGTTGATGCTTACCAGCTAAGTGACTGCCAACCGCCCACAGGATTGAAGCAAAATATTTAACGACTCCAAATCAGCGCGCCTTAACCGGTTGAAGCTTCGAAAGATCGACGGGCGTGACGCCGGCGAAAATCTTATGGTGATAGTCGTTCAGTTGCAATTTACCTGTCTGCTCGTCCTCATCACCTCTAAGTGAAACGAAAACATGGTCACGTCCATTCTCGAACGAAAGTCCATGAGCTCCGAACATTGCCAAAATGTCGGCCTCGGTTCCGCCTTGTTTGAGAATCGTGAAGGAGTATCCATCAAGTATGCTCTCTGCATCTTCATGCTCCCCAAGAAAGCGGAGCGCTGGATCGCCATTTAGGATGCATAGCTCTGCCCGCAAGCGCCCTTTATCGTCGCGCAGCTCAAATTTTTGCGCTTGCGTAACCACCCCTACGGATTTTTGCCCCCATGCGACAGATGTCATTGCGAGCGCAGCAAACACGATCCCGAGCCACTTTACACGCCGATTTTGGGATTCAAGGCGTCGGATTCTATTCTCCAAAGCCTCAAATTCATGACTCATAGCATTCTCCTTTAATTATCCTCGGCTCTCACTGATGTGTGCCCAGTACTCGACGTTGTTCCATACCCCGGTTGCTGCGCGCCCGTTTATCTCACGTATAGGTGCTTAGGTGGATCACCCGCATCGGAGAGATCCTTCAATTTCTTGGTCAGATCATCCTTGCCGCGAAGGCAGCCACGTGTCGGAAATAGGAAACTCGGCCTTCCGCGCCTGGCCTTGTTTCGCCGTCCCGAATGCACTCCGCAGTTCGCGCATCCCGGCCGCGGAAAATAGAAAATGCCGTAACTGCCGAATGGACTATCGGGATCGGCAGCGTCGGGGTGGGGATTGTAACCACCAAAGTTATAAACACCCGGCGCGTAGGGCTGCTTTAGGGTCACACCGTCGTCGTTAAGTGAACCAGGAGCAACGTTGTTGCCGACGGCATACGCCGCGACGAAGTTTCCGTTGCCATCCGCTAGAATGAGGATATTAGCTTTGCTGGAGTAATAGAGATCTGAGAGGCCAGACGGATCAAATCGGTCGATAGGGTCGTTTGACGCATAAACATAGAAGTTTGGCTTTCCGTCCTCGCCTCCCGAGCTCGGATCTTCGCTGAGGAATCGCCCCGGTTGCGAGTCGTAGTATCTGGCGCGGTAGTATGAGCATCGGGTTACTTTGAAAGCCAGAAGTGACTTGCCTCGGTAGTCGGGGAGGACAACTTGCCGCATAAAGTTAACTCTAAACCCGGACCCTTACAAACCAAGTTGTCAGTCGCGGAGCTGTTGCCCAACGGATATGCGCCCGCCGTCCGCACTCTTCAGGAAGGCTTTGTTACGTACGATTTCGCCTCTTGAAGCTCCTCGCAGTCGTCGACGCGGCCTTCTTGCGCAGCGGCAGCGGAATACCATCTTCGAGCAGCCCCGGGGTTGGCTGGGACGCCCGCTCCGTGAGAATAGATCCGCCCCAACGCAACCTGAGCGAGAAACTCTCCCGCCTCCGCAGCCGCCTCGTATAGGCGAACTGCTTCGGGTAGGTTCTTTCCCGTTCCTAGTCCTTCGGCATACATGCGAGCTAAATTGGTCATCGCTCTCGGAGCACCTTGTTCAGCCGCAGATGATAAGTGTAGAAACGCTTCCTCGTGGTCTACTTCAACATCTATCCCCTCTAGGTAACAGGTCCCTAAAATTGTTTGGGCAACGGCGCTGCCCTGCTGAGCTTTCTGACGTAGATCGGCAATATTCATTTCTTTTTCCCAACCGGATTGCCACCACACTCCTCAGATACTAAACCACGCGCGCAACTGGCTACGTCGGTATATCCTCCTGTCATCGCACGCGGCGGATGAGGCCGGGCAAGTAGCTCACGACACATCGCATAAGCGTCCGCCCATTCCTGCGCACAATCATGCTTTTTTTTGTCGCAGGGTAGAGGCCGATTCTTCAGCATGTCCTCATCCCGAGCGACAGATGGCGCAAACAGGGTTAGGTCGAGCACAACAGTCACGCCTATGCCGACAGCCCTTCCACCAACTCCAAGCACCTTTTCCACAAGCTCTCCCGTTTTTCCGGGGTTCCATAACAACCACCATGGCCAGGTGATCGGCGGGGAATCTGCGTTCATCCCAAGGGGATCAATCAGACCTGTCGGATCGTTCTTTGCATACTTATAGAAAACTACATCACCTCCACCGAAATCCAGAGGATCCTCCAACAGAAACCTGCCTGCTCCCGTGTCGTAGTATCTGGCGCCATCATCCGATCCACCGCAGATTTCCCACACCACTTCCTCTATCCCTAGAGCCTTCCCAGAGTTAGACCACGCACTGCCCTGATGCAGTGCAGGATTTTTTCTCGCGAACCCCAGACGCGAGTTTTTGGGTACACCCTCAGAGGCAGCTAAAGGAAAAAACACACACGGATCACTCGACGCGGAGAACGTTCCTTCTTTAGCTGCTGTCAGCATTACCTAGATTTTACGTGCTGAGGGATGGACCTACGTAGGAGTTTTGAGGAGCGATGTGCTTACCCTGAAGCACTAGCGGTAGATTTCCTTGCGATGTCCGACGCGGAGGACCAGCACGACCAGGCGGTCGTCTTCGATCTTGCAGATAAGCCGGTAATCACCCACGCGGTATTTCCAGAACTCCCCAATTCGTGAGCCGTGCAGCGCCTCTCCGATGCTGCGAGGATCGTCCAACTTGGCGACTCGCTCATGAAGGAACTTCAGGATGCGCTTGGCCTGCTGCGCGTCGAGCTTGCCGAGTTCCCGGTCCGCTGACTCGGACAGCTCAACGTTGTGAGCCATGCCGCTTCATGACTTCCTTCAAGGGGATAGTTTGCTCTTCACCGCTGCGGACCCGTTCCAGCGCGCCTTCGGCCAGATACAGGTCCTCGATATCCTCCAGGTGTTCGAGGATGGCTTCACGGACATAGTAGGTCTTGGTGCGCCCGGTGCGCCGGGCGAGCTTCTCCAGGCGTTTTTCGATGGACTGCGGAAGTCGAATGGCCAGCATCACTACCTCGCTATACAAGTATAGCACATTCGTGCTCCGGAGGCACGAAGGACGCGGCGCACGGCGCATCCGATAACGAGCTCGTTATCCGACGCGGCCTCGAACTGCACGAGCCTTCCCGCACTCTGCTCGACAGAAGCTGCCTTCTGTCGCCTTCCTGCCTCCACGTTCGATCTATTCGGATTTTTCTTCGTCCGCTTCCGCGCCCAGAGTTTCCAGCAGCACGGCTTTCAGCCGCTCGTCGTTGTTTTTGTTGCTCGTGATTTCCAGCTTTCGCGAGTCGAGCTTCGCTGCCGGATGTGTGGCCTCGTGAATTTGCTTCAGCTTGCGGATCGTCACATGCGTGTAGATTTGCGTGGTGTCCAGTCGCGCGTGTCCGAGCATTTCCTGGATGAACCGGATGTCGGCGCCGCCTTCCAGCATCAGCGTCGCCATCGTGTGGCGAAGCAGGTGGCACGCGCCGCTCTTCCCGATCCGCGCCGCTTCCACGTACTGGCTGGCAAGCCAGCTCAAATGATTGGGAGTGAACGGCTCGCCCATCGAAGTCAGGAACACGATGCCGTCATCCGGCTCTACCACGATCACCGGTCGCACTTCGTTGAGGTATTTGTCGAGCCAGGCCAACGCTCGCTCGCCTATCGGGATCACGCGGTCTTTCTTGCCCTTGCCTTCGCGGATCGTTACCACGCCGCGCCTGCGGTCCACGTCGTAGAGCTTGAGCTTCAGCAGTTCCATGCGCCGCATTCCCGTCGAATACAGTGTCTCCAGCATCGCGCGGTCCCGCACGCCGATGGGATCGGCAACGTTCGGCTGTTGCAGCACCAACTCCACTTCGTCTTGGCTGAGCACACTTGGCAGTTGAAAGCCGAGACGCGGCAGTTCGATCTCGCTCGCCGGGTTGTGCAGGATGTAGTTTTGCCGCGTCATCCATTTGAACCACACCTTCAGCGGTGCGAGCCGCGCGTGCTGGCTCGAGAACGTCAGCGGCTCGCCGTTTTTCTTCCGGTGGTGGAACAGATGCCGCTGATACCGTTCGAGCACCGGGCGCGTGATCTCTACAGGTTCCGCCAGGCCGCGCTCCGTGCACCAGGCCAAGAACATCTCGATGTGCACGCGCCGCACCTTCAGCGTGTTCTCCGTGAACCCTTTCACCGCCAGATGCCGGAGATGTTCGTCGAGCATCATGGCCAGCGGCGTCGCGGGCGTCGGCGCTTTCTGTTTTCGCGGCTTCACCACGCGCGCCATCACTTCACCCCCGCTACGACTACGACACGATTTTCCTTCGCTGCCGGTACAGTGATTTTTTGAGGATTTCCCCTAAAATCGCCATTCCACCGCGCCAGTGCTGGCGATTCCTCACCCGCACCACCCCCGGACACCCCCCGAACTTGGGGCAGACTTGACCCGGACTTCTCCTGTTCTACCCCGGACTTCTTTTCGTCGTAGCCGTAGCCTGCGAGCTTTTCCACCTCGATTAAGCCGGGCAGCACTGGTTTCCCGCTGTCTTCCTGGCGCTCGAACACCAACTCATAGGCAAGGCTTTGGCCGCGTCCGCCGTGATGCACCAGCAGGTATTCCAGTTCTTCGAGACGATGCAGATGTCTCTTCAGCTGCGAGTCGCTCCACTTCGTGAACGCGCGCACATCCTTGCGGCTGAAGCGCACGTCACAACGCTCCATCTTTCGCCGCTCGCACTCCTGCCTGATCATCTCGTCGGTCAGCAGCAACAGCCTCCGCGTCTGTGCCGGAAGTTCGTCGAGCGAGCGGCCCAGCACTTCATGCGCGAGTCGATTCGCCGTTGCGATGTCTTGCTTCGTGACTTCGATGTATTCGAGTTCCTGGCGACGATAGCTCGCAGCCTTCCGTGGCCTCTGGTATTGATGCAACAGAGCGATGGACCGAATCAGTCCCAGATATTTCATGTGATCGCGCCGCGTGCGCGTCTGGCTGTCCAGGAACGTCAGCTCGCGTGCGTAAGGATTCGCAACGAAGAGTGGTTTTAGAAGCCGCTGCGCGTTGCGATGGATTTTCAGAACCTCTTCGCATTCCTGCTTGGCCAGCAACCCTTCGAGGGTCTGCGCCTCTCGCTGTTTTTTGTGGATCGCTTGCGTCTGCGGGCGCTCCTCGTCCACTGTCAGCATCAGGCACCGATTCAGCAGCTCTTCGTCGAGATCGATGGCTGTCGTCGTGAGGAAGATCATCACCGGGCCTTCCACACGATACTGGTGTGTGACGAGCCGTCCCGTCGTGGCATCCTTGCCCGTGCTCGCGATCGTCAGCACCCCTTCGCTCTGCAGCAGTTTCAGCGCGTAGGCCGCGCGCAGTGCGCCTTCTTCTTCCACGATGGCGAGCACCTTGTGCTTCAGATCGGTCTCGCCCATGTAGAACAGGCTCTGCCCGGTCATCGCCGAGTACTGCACCCGCTGCTCTTCTGGCAGGAACGCCAGCACCGCATCCATGAGCGCCGATTTTCCTGCAGCGGAACTTGATTGCACCAGGATCGCCAGCGGCGCGTCGAGCAACCGCGACACCACCGCCAGATAGCTCACCAGCTTGTTTGTCTCTTCTCCCACCACCCCGCACCGCTCGAAGTCTTCGAGCACGCGTTCGAGCAACCGGGGATCGCGCAACAAGTCCAGCGCCGCGGCTCGCTCGTTTTCGTCGAGCGGGATCTCTTCCGGTTTCGGTTCGAGTGCGCTTTTGATCTGCTGGTCTTGCAGCTCTTCGAGTTTCAGCAGTACATGCCCGAGATCGCGCCGGATGACTTCCTCTTTCACCCCCAGTTCTTCCGCCGCCTGTTTTACGAACACTGTGCGTTGCCGGGCTGAGTACAGGTCCAGCGTGTCCACGTGGAACCCGCTCTCACCGCGCAGATTCGTGCTCGACACCAGCACGTTCACCTTCAGCACTTCATAGCTCATGTTTTTCCCGAGGCCCCGCACACGGTAGCGGCGGTCGCCCTGCAGGATGGTGATTTCGTCCCCTTTGATCTCCGCTGGCACATCCACGGCCGCCGCTTCGACTGATGGCAGCGCGGAGACAGATTCAGCCGCTAAAGGAAGAACAGATTCTTCTCCCACTGTGGTCTCGATGGGTTCGGTTTTTTTTCCTTTAGCTGCTGGTTTTTCTTCGATAACTTGTGACTCGCTCACCGCAACCGTTGGCCGCACGCCCTTGCCGAGCCACGCCGCCTTGTTCAAGAGCACCCCGAGGCTCTTCGCTGCTGGCGTCACCTTCAGCGCGTATTCGTTGGCGTCCATGTTTTTCGGGAACTGCACCCGGAAGCATTCGATGCCCATTGCCAGGAGTTCTTCCGCTAACTCTTCCGCCGCTCGCTCGCCGGCGTCGTCCCGGTCATACGCGATATAAATTTTCTTCGTGCCGTGTTTTCGGAATGCGGCTCGGTGATCGTCTGTGAACCCGTTCACGCCGTAGCTCGCCGTCACGTGCCGGAACCCTGCGCACCAGAAGGTCAGCGCATCGATCAGCGCCTCACAGAGGATGATTTCCTTCGACACCGCCAGCGCTTCTTCGTTCCACACCCCGCGACGTGGCCCCGGAAGATACATGTGCAGCGGTGTCCCTGGGCGCAACCCCGGCGTGATTTTCCGCCCGTACATCTCCACCACTTCGCCTTCGCGGTTCATGACCGGGATCACCACCGAGCCGTTGAAGTGCTCGTGGCCGCTCTCTCGCAGGATGCCCACCTTTTCGAGACGCCCGCGCAGTTCCGCTCCCGCCACACGGTTTTTCTCCGGCAGCCGGTAGCCCAGCGTGCGGTTCGCGAAGCCCATCCGGAAGCGCTCGACCATCTCCGAGGATTTCAGTCCGCGCGATTCCAGATACCTCAGCGCTTCCGGCGTCTCTTTCAGCGTCTCCTGGTAGTAGCTCACTACCTGCAACAACAGCGCTCGGTCGTCGGCATCGCGGCTCACCGGCGCGGGCAGCTTTGGCACCGAAGAACTTTTCACCGGGCGGGAAGACGCCGCTAAAGGAAAATGATCTTCTCTCAGCAGTTCGACGGCGTGACGGAAGCTCACGCCTTCCGCTCGCATCACCCACTCGATCACGTCTCCACCGCGGCGGCACGCCCCCAGACAGTTCCACAGATTTTTCTTTGGGCTGATCACCAGGCTCGGCGAGTGGTCTTCGTGGAAGGGACAGAGCCCGATCAGGTCCGCGCCGTGCCGCACGAGCTTCACCCCACGCGCTTCGGCCAGTCGTTCGAGGGATACCTCCCGCTTCAACCGCTCGATCTCCTCCTCCGCGATCCGCGCCATCCATTCACCTCCTTTTTCGCGTTTTGCGCCTTTTCTCGGAAACCCTGTCAAGAGGATTTTGGGCCTCTAAAACTGTTGTGTAAAATAATACTCTACGTATACTTACGTCAAGTAGGAAAAAGAGCGGACATTAAACTACGCATATCATGTCGAAGAGACCCACGATCAAAAAGCCACCGCTGGACTTCGGCGGAGAGACCCTCGGCGAACGCCTAGCTCGCTTTAGGAAGCTGCGCGGCTATACCCAAGGGGACCTAGCTAAGAAAGTTGGGATCGGTCAGGTTTTGGTCTCGGCCTACGAAACGGATCGGCGGCTGTTCTCGGCAGAGATGGCCGTGCGGTTTGCTCTGGCGCTGGATGTGAGCCTGGATGAGTTCCTGCATCCTAAGGCGAAAAAGGTTTCCACGAAAATGCCCAATCGCAGAGTGCTGCGCCGCATGGAGCGGATCGATAGTCTGCCGCTTCACCAACAGAACCACCTGCTCAAGACCATCGATGGATTCTTAAAAGGCGCAGGCGTCGCCGTCTAAAAATTCCTGTTCGTGAGGCTACAACTGTGGACGGTGAATGGCAGGAGACTTTTCGTAATCGCATGCGTGGCTTCGAGGCTAGACGAGCGCCCAAGTCTGGCGAAGCAGCCGTTTCTATAAAAGTTCGGGTTACCTCAGGGTGCTTCCATCGTGAGCACTCTCCCCGCGCCTATGAACTCATTGACCGCAGCTTAGCCAAGCTGTCCAGTTCTGACGGCTCGTTCGCAGTCGAAGAGCACGAAAGCGGCCCCGAGATTTTGGTGTATTTGGCCCTGACGACTGCGGGCCTCAGCTTGGCCAAGAGCATCATCGATCTGATCACCGCTATCATCAAAGCCAGGTCCGAAGGGATCAGCAAAGGCGACAGCCCGGCAGACCCGGTGGAGTTGATCGTCCGCCGTGTTCACAACGCGCAGGAGTTCCGCGAAGAAACGGTCCTCCGTGTCGGGCATAAAGACGCCGTTGACGAAGCCAAGGTCGAGCGGCAACTCAAAGACGCGCTGCGGAAGCTCCTCAAGGATGAGCCTTCAACGCGCACTCCGCGAAAGAAGCAATGACACCGGAGTTCTGTCACCTTCGTTTCTTTTCAACAAGTTCCCGTATGGGAACTTCACGGCGCTCTACAGCGCCGGAGATTTTGTAAGTCGCTGATTTCTGGATGGTTCCTATACAGCAACCAAAGTTGCTGTGCAGCACCCTTTTAGGGGTGACGTGTCATACCCCCTCCCGGCGTCGAAGACGCCGCTCTTCGGACGCTCGCCACTAACGGCGAACCAGTTGCTCTAATCCAAAGTCAGCGAGGGTACGCTCGATCTGGGAAAGCCGATCACGATTCTTCGCATGAACCGAAATGTATTCGTCATGGCTTGTCCGCAGAGCAAGTCCTCCTGGCTCTTCGAAGAGAAGACTGTCCCAGGAAAAATACAGGGTCAGATCGAACAGGCACTCCAACCGCATTAAGTCGGAGCCACTGAACACATGACCGGGCGCGGCGTGGAGTGGGCGACTCTCCCCGAAGGATTGTCGATAGCCTTCAAAGAGTGCCATATTCTCGGAGGAGGGCCAGATTCCGGTTGCGGTGATCCAGAAAAGGCCCGGAGATTTCACATGTAACAGACCGATCAACATGCGTCCTAAAGCGGTTTTCTTACCAGCATCAGGAGGCAGAAGGTAATCTGCACTATAGGCATACTCCCTCTCAAATCCCTCGACCGTGAAGTCGCTTCCAATGTTCGCCTTCAACCAGTCGTCGCATTCAGGCTTCGAGATAACTTTCATCGGGACCTCGTTTTGTTCCGTTACGGAGCTGCTGCAAAGACCCACAGACTCTGACCACCGGTTACGGGAGCCAACGCTATTGCTGCCGCACCTATCACGACTGCGCCACCTATCAGGATGGGCAGGCGGTACTTCTGCCACCAGTTGTTGTCGCACCTCGGGTGGGCCTGTTGTGGAGTTATTGGGTTGCCGTCCGGATCATAGCGCTGCCGACCGCCCTTTCCGTCATCTACGTCCCAGTGCGAATCGCCTTCTGGACTCGCGGTTGGCTGGCTTTGGCCCGGTATCGGCTCTCGCGGGCCCCACGTTCCTCCCCGTGGATTCAACGGATCGGGATTCCACTTCCACCCGTTCCCGGGCCCTCCGCCCGGTACAGGAACAGGTGGGGGACCTTGAAGCGTGAGACCGGTTGGGTCGGTCCAGAGCAGCGGGTTATTTGAAGCGTACTGATAGAAGCCGTGGATATTCGACGTGGAATTAGGGCGATCTTCACTTAGGAATCGTCCCGCCGAGGGGTCATAGTATCTGGCGCCATCATCCGATCCACCGCAGATTTCCCACACCACTTCCTCTATCCCTAGAGCCTTCCCAGAGTTAGACCACGCACTGCCCTGATGCAGTGCAGGATTTTTTCTCGCGAACCCCA
>Ga0210405_10001253_pt1 | contig 30031 bp, 56 predicted proteins | sample IncBWH11MmetaG_FD_155492 | JGI IMG/M metagenome (GOLD analysis project Ga0210405, IMG submission 155492) | Forest soil microbial communities from Barre Woods Harvard Forest LTER site, Petersham, Massachusetts, United States - Inc-BW-H-11-M | ecosystem: Environmental > Terrestrial > Soil >...
CTTGACGCAGTCCTTGTTATGGGACTATTTTGTGGACATAGGCGGTCCGCTACGTCTCGCGCGCTCTTTCGTCCAGTCCCTGATCGGGAGCGAAGCGGACCGCCCCACACATACCCATAGGGCGCCTCATGTCAGTCCTCGAAAAGCCCGCGCAATTCGCGCTCGCCGGCAACGCCGTCTTCACTCTCGTTTCGCTGAAGACTGGAACCCGGTTCACCTTCAAAGTGCGCGCGGCCGAGCAAGGCCCGATGCATTTCGTCTCGGTCCTCACCGGGCCCGACAACACCTCCGACTTCGCTTACTTCGGCTTCCTGCGCCGCGGCGTCTATTTCCACGGCGGGCAAAAAGCGCGGGTCGGCAAGGACGCCCCGAGCGTTAAGGCGTTCGATTGGTTCTGGCGTCATATGGCCCAAGGCGACGATCTCAGCGCCCTGGTCGAGGTGCATCACGAAGGCCGCTGTGGCCGCTGTGGCCGGGCGCTCACGGTGCCGGAGAGCATCAAATCCGGGTTTGGACCCGAGTGCATTGGAAAGGTGTTTTGATGATTACCCATCTCAGCGACAGCACGCTGCAGCGCCAGCTGTGGCTCAAGGAGGCGGGACGCTGCCTTCTCGATTACGCGCCTCCTGGCGCGATCATGAGCGTCGAACAGGCGCGCGCTTTAATGGCGCGCTTCGACGCTGGCTACATCGCAGCCGACGCCGCGGAGGCGGTGCAAGCGGCTACGCCGTGGAGAGACAATCGATGAGCAACCTTAAGAACCTCGTCCTAGAGGCGCAGGAAACCGCGGAGGCCTTGATCGAGGACCGCGGCCTCGCCAACGCCCGCGCTTGGGCGATCCATTGCGCCAACCGGACCACAGATGGGCTGTGGTCGCGCGTGGTGGCCGCGATCGAGAACATCGACGCGGCGCAAGAGGAGCGTTCCTACTACGACGCTTGAAAGGAGGTGAGGCGGTTCCTGCCCATGGCGCACCCATGGGCAGTGACGGCAACATCGCCGGCAATGGAGTGAAGACAATGGCGCAAGGCAATGGAGCAGGCTTTGGTTTCTTGGTGGCGCTGATCATCGTCATCGGCATCTTGGCGCTGCACGCGTGACCACCTGGGTCGCCCTCAGCCGGCGCTTTTGCGCCGGTGATCTCGGGTTCTTGTGGGACATCCTCATCCCCGAGGATGAACGCAAGGTCAAAGATCAATTGAACGATCGTTACGCCCATGGCGGCGGGTATCGCCCCTTTAAAGGCTTCAAGCTCGATCGCATGACGATGACCCTGCATTACCCCGGCGATCCGCCGTTCAAGCCTGCGGCGATGACCACCATCGGCGACGAGCAGGTCTTTTTCTATCCCTCAGGGGCCTGGCTCCTGATCCTGCAGCCCAATGGCGATTACGAGGTGACCCGTGTCGACTGAAGTTTATTGGTATCACGCTAACGGCGACGGGACGGCGGACCGCTATCCCGATAGCCAGGAGCTGTGCCGCCTCATCGATCGAGATGGGCGCAATTGGTTCATCTCGCCCGAGGGCGCCATTCGCCACGGCGGCGTGATCGCGACCGCGTTCGAACTCACCCTCGAACCCCTCTTTGACGCCAAGCGCTGGTTCGACACCGGCAAGCTTGACCCGGCCGGGAAGCGCGTCGTGCTGAAAATCACTGAAGCGGTCCACATCAAATGACCTCAGCCGACCTCGCCGCTTCGGTCCAGGCTACGGCCCTCGCCATCGCTCAGGCGATGGCGACCTATCAGCATTGCCCGCGCAGCCGCTCGCAGCTGCGCGGCGAGCTGTTGGTCAGCGTCGACGGCCTGCATGAGCGACTCAGCCATGAGCTGTTGGCGCTCTGCCGCAAGCACAAGGAAGAACGATGGTCGACACTTTGAACCTTCTGCGCGAGATCCTGGCTGATCTCAAAGATATCCGCAGCGACTTGCGGCGCATGGATCCTCATCAACCTGTTGGGACTGCAATGATGGAAACGGAAACTTTAGACTTTCTTCGCGATTTAGCCGAGCGGCTTATGGCGGTCCCGGCCATCTATGAAATCGACCAAGGCGACGTCGATCGCTTGTTAGAAATCGCGCGCGAACTTGAGGACCGCAAATGAAAAATCAATGGGAAAAACTGTTCGGCGCCAGCCGGCGAGCCAAGGACCGCAAGCTCTTGATGGAGGTGGAGAAAGAAATCACCGCGGCTGAGCTGCGCGAGATTGAGCTTGAAGTCGAACGCCAAGAACGCGCGCGCGCCAAGGTCGAAGAGGGGATGGCCAAGGTCGACGAGGCGGTTGAGCGCGCCATCGATCGCGCAGCGATCGCCCGGGCGTTCGGTCGACCGTTGAATTGAGGGCCGATTGTTGCTACATTAGGACTGCGAAGTGGACGGGACGATGAATATCGCGCTGCGATTTGAGCAAAAATACATTCCAGAGCCTAATAGCGGTTGTTGGTTATGGATTGGCGCGGCGGGGCCAAACAAGGGAACTCGCCCAATGATCGGAACAGAATATGCGGCTCGCGTTTCGTGGAAGCTGCATAAAGGACCGATCCCTCCAGGATTAAAAATTCTTCATAAGTGCGACGTTTCCTTGTGCGTCAATCCAGATCATTTGTTCGTTGGAACTCAGTTGGACAATGTGCGGGATATGGATGCAAAGGGTCGGCGTAATGTGACTCATATGATTAAGTTTTCAGATCGAGATGTTTGGGAAGTCAAACAATTAAAGGACCACGTTTCTCAACGGAAGCTGGCTAAAGCTTATGGGATGTCTGTTGCTTATGTTTGTCAGCTTCAACGAGGACGATATAGATGACTATGGCTCAACTTGATGAGACGCTTGTGTACAGAACCAAGCGCCGCGCGCGCGATGATGGCCTGACCCCGGAAGAGCGGGTGGCGATCAACCTATTTTGGCGCAAGGACGTGAAAGTGCCGATCCTGGCGCGCGCCTTCAAGGTCGGCAAGAACACCATTTACTACAAATGCCTGACCGGCGAAGCGGACAGCTATCCGACCTCCAGCCGCATGAACGCCGCCAAGGAAACCAACGACCTGATCGAACGCCTGGGGGAGGACGCCGCATGGGAGCAATTCGTGACCGAGGCCATGGTCGAGGCGGTCAACAAGGAAATGGCCAAGGAAGCTCAGCGGCGAGCGCGGTGATCGACGAGCGGGCGCTGTTCATCCTGCAGCTGCAGCACAACGCCGCCCAGCGCGGCGTGCTCGCCTTCTGGACCGTCTACGACCATCCCAAGGACTATCCGCATGGGTTCTGCGCCCGGAGGCACGATGTGCCCGGCGGCCCGCAGGATTGCTATCTGATGGCGCCCTTGGAGGAGCTGCGCAGCGTTTTCGAGGGCGCCGGGCTCCATTGCCTGCCGCGCGCCGAGGGCGACGACTCGAAGATCGTTGAAACCTGGATTTGAGGGAGGAAAAGCCATGAAAGCCGTGGTCGAACTGACCCCGCCGATCAAAAAAGTGCGCAAGCCGTGCGACATGACCCTCGCCGAACTCAGGGCCGAGGTCAAACAGCTTAAGCGCGAGCTAAAAATGGCGCGCGAGGGCTTGAAGGGCATGCTCAAGACGATGCGCCAAATGGAGCGCGAGACGCTCTGGATGATGGAGCATTGCGAGTTCAGGACTTGCATCCCAACGCGGGCCGAGGCGATGGCGCGTGATTAGCAACCTCGCCATCGCGGCGCTCATCAGTATTCTGATGATCAGCTCGTATCTCTGGGGCTACCGCGACGGCGTCAAGTATTGCGCGCGGCAAATGCGGCCCTTGGCCGAGCAGGCGAAGCAAATGGCCGACGCGCTCAGGGATCGGCATGACTCCGCTTGAGGCCGCCGCGGTCGAGTTGGAGGAGCCCGACTGGCGTGAGCGTTTCGAGACGCATTGCGCCCGCTGGCCGAAACTACCCCGATACCTTCAGGAAGACGCCGCGTTCGAAAGTACCATGCGTGACTACCGGCGCTTTCACTTCAGCTGGGTCGAGGGCAAGCAGATCCCGCTGGCTGCGGATCCGGCCAAGATCGCGCTCGCCAAGCTCGGGATCTTTCCGCCGCGCTTTACCATCAAGGATGTGCTGCGCGATGGCGTGAGCGGCTTTCAGTGTGACGATCATATGTGGGTCGGCCCTTGGCGCATCGTCGCGGTCGAGGACCGCACGCTATGCCTAGAAAAATATATGGAGATCGAGGGCAAGCCGGAAACGCGCCAGATCGATCTCACCCAGGCGGATTGGGCGAAATACACCGCGAGCGCGGTCGCGGCGTTGGCGGCGAGGAGCGAGCATGAGCGAGGTGCGCAAGGTTTGGATGGAAATGGAGGCGGCGGCGCTCGGGGAGGTGCGGACTGACGCCAAATGGCGGACGCAGGTCAAAGCTTGGGCGGTCAGGCTCAAGCGCAAGACGGCGGTGCAAAAGACGCCCGGCGAAAAACGCAGCAAAGAGCAGATCTTGCGCGACAAGATTAAGATCATCTCGACCAGCGTCGCCGATCCCTCGCTCAGCTATCAGATGATCCTGCAGCACTCGGGGGTGAGCAACATCAATATCGCGCGGGTGTCGGAAACGCTGACCCGGGCGCTCGAAGGCTACAACACGTTGCCCCATGCGCTCGCGGCCTACAAGGCTGAATACAATCGGAAATACCCCCGACTCGGGCCGCTTTAAACGGTAACGGGCTCCAGCAGCCAGAAGCTAGAGCCCGTCTGACGGTCCGCATGAGGCCGGGTGCGAAACAGCCTCGCGCCTCATCTAACAGGGCAATTTGAAACTGTCCACATCACGGTTTGACAGCCCCGGCGAACAGGTCGACATCTCGACTCCCCGCGGGTGCGCCGATGCCACAATTAACCACGATCCAGCGAAATTTAACCGTCAATTTCATCGCTCAACGCCGCCTCAATGTTTCAGCCGTCTGGTTCAAGAAAGAAAGCGCGGTCCCGGTCGAGGGGCCCGAGCAAACCATTACCCAGGACTGGCTAGTCGAAGGCGAGGAGCGCAATCTCGGGGCCGAATTACGCGATGGCTTCGTCGAGCTGCAGATCAAGGCCCCCGACGACGTCTGGTTCAAGCTTTTCGCTTCTCAGGTCGACGCGCGGGCGGCCTGGGGCGGCCATCTTAAGCCGGTCAGCTCCGTTCTCTTCAAGATCGCCGACCCCGCCTCCGTGGACGCCTGGATCGATCGTTGGCCCCGCGGTTCGCGCGACAACGCCAACGCCTGGGTCGAAACCAAGCTCGCCTACACCCCGGCGCCGACCAAGCGCGCCAAGCCGGTCATCCATTACAGCGCGCCTTTGCCGGGGTCGCGCTTCGCCGGGACGACCATGGTCTGGCGGCCGATGGGCAAGCCCGCAGCCGACGATATGGAGCTGGGAGCCGAGGATCTCGAAGCCAGGCCTGTGCCGGCGACCAATATGGAAACCCTTTGTCGGGCGATCGCTTTCGCCACCCTCGGCTATTGGATCAATGTCTACCTCGACCATGGACCTTGGGACGAGAGCCTGTTGCGCACACTCGGCGGCTGGATCGCGCGCGAGGCGTTCATTGACGGCCCGGCGGTCAACGCCAAGGGCAAGAGCCTCGAAGGCCTGTGCTGGGCGCCGGTCGACGGCGGGGCCAGCGCGGCTGAGCTGATCCGGTTCCTGGGCGGCCTGGGCGCGCCCAAGGCGCTGGAGGGTTTCTTTCACCGGGCCGAGCAAGAGCTTGAGCGCAACCGCCAAGCGCCGATCTCGGGCTGGCCGGCGATGGAGCGGACGCTCGGGGTTGCGGCCAAGATCGGAGTCCGGCGCGCCTTTCGCGCTGGCGGCGACGTCGAAGCGATCGAGGTGATGAGCGAACGCTACACCTATGATGTCTCGGGCGATGTGTATGTCGATCGCGATGCTCTGGTTAAGGGCCTTCCGTTCGAATTCACCTACAAGGCGCTATTTGCTCGTCACGGCAAAGATGATCAGATTTTCTTTGGTCAGAAGTCATACAATCCATTTCAGATTTATGCGCAATCGAAGCTCCGCACCGACGTCGAGCTGCATGAGTTCTATCCCGGCCAAGAGCCCGGGGCCTATCTGCGCTATTCGCGCGCCCATGGGCTGGTGACCAGCGATGATCGCTATGCCGACGAATATCGGATCCTCAACACCTTCCCCGGGTTCGCCGTCAAGCCGGTGGGCGTCATCGACCCACAAATCATGGTCGCCGCGATCAGCATGGTTGACCGCATGTTTGGGCTCTTAACCCGAGACAACGACGCCCAGATGATGTGGTTGAAGAAATTCATCGCCTGGATCATCCAGCATCCAGAGATCAAGCAGCAGGTCTGCCCGATCTTGGTCGGCGGCCAGGGGATCGGCAAGAGCCGGTTTGGCATCAGCTTTATGAGCGCGCTGTTTCAAGAGATGGCCGGGCAAGCCAAGGCCGGGTCGCTCGACGACGACAAGTTCTTGGTTACGCCCTTTCGCGGCAAGCTGATCACCTTCGTCGATGAAGTGCGTATGGAGAGCGTCGGCGCGATCAACATCATCAAGAACTTGGTCCGCGAAGATAAGATCTCAGGTCAGATCAAGTTCGGGCACCAGCGCGACTACTACATTCCCAGTCGGCTGATCTTGGCGACCAACTCGCCAGACATTGGCCTAACGCCAGAAGACGCCGCGGACCGGGCTTTCTTTTTCATCATGTCCCACACCCCTCAGAACATGCATAAGACCGACAACGAATTTTTGGCCTGGACAGGCACGCTCAAACCATTTTACGATACAGTCCTAGCGAACCTCCAAAGCGTCCCATTTAAACAACACCTCATGCGCTATTTCATGGACATTGCCGTCGAACGGGCTGAGTTGGAGGATCTCAGCCTGTCGTCGCGCGATGACGAAAATGTGGTGCGGGCCACGATGTCGAAATCACGCGAAGTGGCGCGAGCGATCGTCGCCGATGCGCGAGTGATCCAGGGGATGGATATTTCGGCATGGTTCAGTCCGGTTCAATTGCGAGATGCGATCAAGCGGGTCGATGGTTCGCGCACCAAGGTCGAGGCGTCTGCGGTGCTGCTCGAATTCGAGCGCGCTGGGGTGATCGAGATGGCGCGCGGCGACCTGCGCAAGTTCAAGTTCAAATATGGCAAGCTGCTGCAGAAGATGGGCGAAGCGCACAATCTGGAGATCGCGCCGAACTGGAACTTTCGACCCGATGATTTCGCCGATAACGATGTCGTTTCACCTAGTGGGGGCGAGCCATGGCGCGGGAACAAGCAAGGTCAACAAGCGCATGGCAAGCGTTACGACCCCGACGACATTGGTATGTCGGATTGATTTTTCTCACCAGCCCCGCCGACGCCTGCCACATCTATCGTGTCTGGCACTATCCCAAGCCACAAAAGTGTTTCACTGCGCTGGCCCGACAACCGAAAAGGTTGGAAAGTCGGATCGAGATCCCATTGCCCGCGCTCGATTGGATCGATTGCCCGCTGGGGGATGAGCGACTGCGCGGGATTGCGCTTTTGCGGGATTTGAAGGAAGGTCGCTGACCATGCATGAGTATGACGGACCTCCAATCAATTGGAAGGATCGGACCATGGCCATCAAACGCACCACCTCCACCACAATCTCCCGCACCCCGCCGCCGTTGCCCGCTGACGAACCGCCCCAGCGGTTAGGCGGTCGATTGCCCAGCGGCGAAGACAATCGTTGGCCCGACGTCGGGGTCGAGGAGGTCGAGCCCGGGGCGCCCGCGCAAGGCGAAGTGATCCCGGTCGGCGTCGAGCAACTCCAGCGCTCGCAAGAGATGCAGGCGATGGGAGTCCATAACTGGGTCGCCGCGCATGACGAGCGCAACCCCGATTATCAACAGCAGGCGGTCGAAGGCGTCTCGCCGACGATGATCGATTATGGTCGATGACGCTTGGCAGACTCGGATCCCGCAAGGTTGGATCCGCTATCCTGACGGGACTATAGGGCCGCCGAACCAAGTCGGCAGCGACTGGAACGCGCCCTACCGCCCAGCTCCTGGCGTCACCATCCCGCAATCGCCTGGGGCCCCGACGCCTGGCGGCGGCCTGACCCCGACCGGCGCTGGCTCCAGCGGCACGATGCTGCCAGGCAGCGGCGTCCTGCCCCGCTCGGCCAGCGCGGGCGCGCCAACGATGGGCTACCCGGCGATGGGCGGCTCCAGCCTCAACACCACCGGACCGCAGGTCTTCCCGCCCAACCAACGTCCGATCGCCCCGAACAAACAGGTCGGACGGTTCACCGGCGGCACTTCGACCGACAACACCTTTGAAGCTGGCAAGCCGATGGGCGCCGCAGCCGCGGGCGGCGCTTTCCCATCCTGGCTTAGCGGCGGCAACCTCAATCCCTGGGCGCGCGCCGCGATCACGGGCGCTGGCGTGATGGCGCCGACTCCGACCGCCAATGACGCGGCGCCGACCAACGCATGGTTCCAGCGTCCGAGCGGCGTCGGCGGCATGCCAGGGCCGCAGGTGACCAACCCGACGCCTGGACCCGCGCCGCCCGGCGTCGGCGGTCCCTACGTCGGCGGCCAGGGCGCTCCACCGCGGCCCGTAGCGTCAGCGCCTCCTGGCGCGCCCAGCCCAGCGCCCGCGGCGGCTCCGGTTGCGCCCCCTCCCGGCGTCACTCCGCCGCCGATCAATGGGCGGGTCAACCCGGCCTCGGTCAACCTCGGCAACAATCCCTGGATCACGGCGAGTCGGCCCAACATGAGCCCGCAGAATAGCGCGCAAGGCCGCCAGGGCGCGCCGCAGATGGGCATGCTCGATCTCTCGCGGCTGTTTGGCGGCGGTCAGCCCGCGGCTCCAGCTGCAGCGCCAGCGCCAGCGATCGGCTCGCCAGCGCCCGCCGTGCCTCCGGTTCGCCCGCGGGGCGCCTTGGCTTCACCGACGCCGCCGTCAGGACCGATGGATCCGAGCATCATCGCTCATCAAAACGCCGCCGGGGCCGGACCGATGGACCCGAGCATCCTCGCTTGGTCGAGACGACTGCAGCCGGGCTACAACGGGCCTGACGCGCTCACGCCGATAGGACTAACCCAATGATGGATCCCGTCACTTTCGCCGGTAAGCTCAACCTCATCGTTGGCTCTTATCCGTTCTATGGCTCCATCGGGGCTGAGCTGCAGGCGATTGTCACTGCGCTCAATCCGGACCCGACGACCTGCGACATGACGATCCAGAACGCGCCGAGAGGTCTTCGCCCAGGCGTCAATGGGCAAACGCCGTTCGTAAACGAGGTGCTCTTGCTGATCAACCGCGGCAAGGCGGGCAATCTCGCCAATACGGTGATGGCCGATTTGATCGACAATGAACTGAGCGCGATCTTGCCGCCGGTCAACACCACGGCGCCGTTCGCCACCGGCACGACGACGCTTAGCGTCACCACCGGGATCTGGCAAAACAGCCCAACCTCCTACACCTACCAATGGCTGCGCGGCGGGGCGAACATCGCCGGGGCGACCGCAGCGACCTATGTGACGGTTGGCGCCGATGCGGGAACGAATGTTTCTTGCCGGGTGACCGCGCATAATGGCGCAGGTTCGGCCCCGGCGACCTCCAACGCAATCGCGGTGGCGTGATGCCCCAGATCCTCGACGAAGCGGTCAAGCAGCTGAAGAAGAAGGGTTGGGGCACGTCGAGCGCCTACGCGATTGGCACCTCCGCGCTTCAAAAGAGCGGCTCGCTCAAGCCTGGATCGAACAAGCCGACCGCCAAAGGCGTCAAACGCGGCAAGATGTCCCAGGCCGAGCGCCGGAGGACGATGTGAAAGCGGAATGGCTCGACAGCACCGACATCCATACTTGCCTGTGCTGCGGGCAGACCATTCTTGCGCGGCCTGCGCCGATGACGCCGGAGCGCGCCGAGAAGGCGCTTGAGAAGTTCATCAAGCTTGGCTTGACGCGCGAGGATCTGCTCGGCAAGCACCGGGCGCAGATCGACTATCAGGCGCCGGGGTTCGCGGAATGGCTACAGGGGCAATGACCTTCGGCGAGCGTGCGGTCGGGCTGACCTTCAATCCGAGCGGCGACGAGACGGTGCGCGAGTTGAAGCAAGCCGCGGCGGCCTTCATCGATCTCTGCCACACTTACGGCGGCTCGACCGATGATCCCGAGATCAAGCGCATGTTCGCGATCGCCATCACCGAGGCGCAGACGGCGCAGATGTGGGCGGTGAAGGGCGCGACGTGGCGTTAAACGCGCACGAAAAAGACGCGCTCAGATTTCAAATTGTGGAATTGGTCGAGGCCGACGAGCCGGAGGCGGTGGTCGCGACGCTGAAGCGCATTGCTGAAAAGATGGCGATGCGGGCGATCCGTCAGGACGATCGGGATGCGGCGCGGCGTTGGGACGCGCTCGCCGAACGGCTCAGCCGGGTGCTGGATCCGATCAGCCGAGTCTGAACATATCGTGCCGCGCCGGGACGCAATTGCACCACTCAAGCGCCTGGGCTTGCGCGCCAAGGTTGCCTTGAAAGTAGTTCTGCTGCGCCAGGCCTTGATGGTACTGCGCTTGCTGCATATTCATGTTCGCCTGCTGCGATTGCGCCATCGCCATCAGTTGCTGCGCCTGAAACTGTGCTTGCAGGCGCAAGCGCATTTCCTCGGTAATCTGGTGAACGCCAAAATCTGGACCCGCAGGCCGCTGCTGCTCCTCGCGCCGTTCGGCCAACGCCCGCCAGCGATCGGCTTCAATCCTCGAAGTCGTAAGGTCGAGAATAGTCTGGTCGAGCTCCCGGTTGATATCCTCAAACTCGCGCTCGAGCTTATCGAGCTTCGCCTGGAGGCGGGTGATCTCGACGTCGACCGGCGGTTCGCGAAGCTTGGCGACGACGGCGGAAGTCATAAGCGCGAGGGTGGTTAGAACCGACATGGGATCTCCCAGCTGCGGACACCGACGAAGGGACCACAAAACGACAATCTTGGCAAGCTTTCCACTTGACAGTCCCACACAGTCCTAATAGCTCTGAGTGCAAGGCCCCTGTGTGGTCTTAACCAGAGGATAAGCAGATGCAATTCGATACCCAGACTGCGGCCACGTACGCTGGCCAGAAACTCGACTCGTTGCTGGAGCGCGCCACGCGTGACGCCAACATCTCGATCGAGAACAAGAACATCCCCGACGCTGTCACCTACTTCGCCGAGCTGCGCGACACGGTCAAAAAGCTCGCGTTGCGAATGAGCGCGCTCCAGTCGCTTGTCGACACTATGTCGCAGGAGATGATCCCCGGCCTGTTCGAAAACCAGGGCGTCAAGACGATCAACGTCATCGACGTGGGCCGGGTCAGCATCAACGACCGTTGGTCGGCCTCGATGCTCAACAAGCCCGCCGCTTTCGAATGGTTGAAGAAGACCGGCAACGAAGGGCTGATCATCGAAACCGTCAACGCCCAGACGCTGGGGGCTTTCGCCAAGGACGAGGCGCTCGCCAAGCGCCCGTTGCCGAGCGAAATCTTCAAAGTCACGCCAACGCCTTACGTTTCGATCACGAAGGCGTGAGATGAATTTCGAAAAGCCCCGCTATCGCTGGAATGGCGAAAAAGGAAAGTACATCATTATGGCAAATGAAGTCGCGAGAACAGAAAGCGCAGAGGTTCCTCAATGGATGAGGGCCGCCTCGACCGGCGCGTCGATGGGCAACATCGACCAGAGCGATCTCAAGCCGCCGCGGCTTAAGATCCTAGCCGGGCAGTCGCCGGAGATCATGGACCGCACGCCAGGGGCCCAGGTCGGCAACTTCTGGATGACGATCCTGAACATGGATTTCGGCCCCTCGGTCAGCGGGACGCCGATCTTCCTGCGCAAGAGCTACCAGCTCTGGGCGCCGAAAGGCCTCCCTGGCGATGGCGGCCAGAAGGGGCCGCTGGCGACCGCCTCGGACGGCATCCATTGGGATGTGCCGAACCAAGTTTTCGAGGTCCGGTTCCCCGGCAATCCGCGCGTCTACAAGTGGCACGTCAAGTCGACGGTGTTTGAGAACAAGATGCATAAGTTTGGGTCGAGCCAAGACGACAATCCGAACTCCAAACCCGCGGCCACGCTGACCTATGACGTGCTGTGGCTGATCGACCTGCCCAACGGCAAGAAGCAATTGTGCGTGTTCACCAACGCCAGGACGGGCATTGGGCCGACCCAGAACTTCATCTCCACTGCCCGAGCGATGGGGGTTGATCAGTATTTCCAACGCTACAAGATCGTCAGCCAGCGCAAGACCGGGCCAACCGGCGACCCCTACTACACCTACGAATATCAATATCTGGGCAATCTGCAGACGGAAGCGGAGGGGATCGAGGCGAAGGCCTTGTATGACCAGTACGCCAAGAGCGGCTTCGTCACCGACTTCGAGGCCGAGGCCGAGACGATCAACGCCGACAAGCCGCCTGCGGGCCGGTACGCGAACACCACCCAGGCGCCAGCGCACGACCAGGACGACATTCCATTTTAAGAACCCCCTGCGTCCCAGGGGGTAGAAGAGGTCCACCCACATCAATCGCCCCCCGATTGCTGGGTGGGCCTCTTCGCAAAGGGGGAACGCATGCCACAGCTCAGTCCAGAGAACTACGTCAAGGTTACGGCGATCGTTAACCATGGGGTGATCAAGCTCGCTCTGCTCGACGCCTACCCAGAGCTTTCGCGTAAAGGGCAGGAAGAGATGATGATCGAGATCCTCGGCCTGATGGCGCGCCGCTACGGCTGCGAGATCCGGCGGTTTATTGTCGAGGAGCACGACGATGGAGAATAAATGCGAGGGGTTCACTCGCCCGCAATGCGAACCATGCCCGAACGAGGATACTCGCGTGGTGCGCGTCGCCACGGTTGAGGGTGATGAAGACAAACGCCTCTGCGCGGTTTGCATCGCGCATCTTTTGCCCCAGCTCGGGCAGGGCGGCTGGGTATGAAGTTCGTCAACATCGGCAAAAACAAGCAGCTGATCGAAGTGCCCGAGACGTGGAAGGAGGCCGAGGACATGGCCACCCAGGCGCTCGGGGCCTATTACGACGAGCGCGGTCGCAACGTCCTGCGCCTGTCGATCGCCACCCGCATCGCCTACGGCATGTTTGGCAAGCAGACGATGGCGTCCGATCCGACCACGGCGCTGCTCTACCTGATGCAGCGGATCTGCATGCGCAAAGGGGCCGGGCTTGACTGATCGGCGCACCAAGCTGGAGAAGATCCGCGCCCTGGCTGAGGATCCGCGCGCCAACCCGTATATGCGGGAGATGGCGCGCAAGCTCCTGCCGCCGGAGCCGCGACCGAACAAGCGCAATCCTGGACTCCAGCCCTCGTTCGACTACGAACGCTACACCTTCATGGACCTCAGCAACTGGAGCCGAACCGCCAATGGCAACCGCAGCCATGTCGTCACCCACAAAAACAAGGCTTACAGAATTGTTTTGTTTGAATACAAGAGCACCCAGGATTATGGCTGGCTGCGGATTGGCGTTGGCGATCCTCTGCGGGATTTTTCGGGCCGGTTCTACAGCCTCGGGGAGGCGCACAGAGACGCATGGACCCAATTGATGAAGCTCTAACCTACCCCTTCGCCGTCACTCTGTACGAGGTGTTGGAGATCGTTGTTGAGCACATCGACAAGGCCCAAAACACTTCCGACATGCTAAGGATCGGGGTTCACCTGAGGATGGCCAGCCGGGCCATGCGGTGCGCTCTGGAGATCTACGGCTCGCAATTAGAGGTGCTCAACAAGGAACCGAAATGAACACGTATGAAATCACCTTCAAATGCCCGAATAAGGAGAGCTTCATCGAAATGATCGAGAAGGTCGGGCCGGTCGCCGGCACGATGCAGGTCATCGTCAGCAAGATCGTCAGGGAGACGGGCGACGCCACCCCGTCGCTTAGGCCGCGCCGGGAGCATGGGCCACCCCAACCGAAACGGGTGCGCAGCTCGAAGGTCAACGACACCATCCTGGCGACATTGGGCGAGCAGGGCGAAGCCAGCGCCAAGGATCTGAAGGACGCCCTGGAGCGCGCTAACCTATCGCCGGGCTCGCTCTCGACCGGGCTCGCGGCGCTGCAGAAGAGCGGTCAGATCGAACGCGTTCGTGAGGGCGTTTACGGCATCGTCGGCAACCATCAGCAAGCGGCGGAATAAATGACGGACCCGATCAAGCAATTCGCCAAGACGTTGGACGCGCACATTCGCGCTCATGTCGAAAAGCACGATCTGGTCCTCATCGAAAACGACCTCCTGGTTGCTCACGATCCGCACACAGGCCGCATCGTCATCACCTTCGAAGTGGTCAAGAAGATCCTGAAAGCGGCTGAGTGATGGACGAAGCGACCCGAAAACGCGAACTCGTCAGGGAGATCAATGCTCTCCCCGGCGGGTACGCGCGGCGGTGGGAGGACCGCTGGGCGACCGGGCTGTTGGATCTGGTGATGAAGCTACCCGGTCATCCCATCCTCTGGGGCGAAGGGAAGATTGTCAGCGGCAACCTTTTCTTCCCCACCGAGCGCCAGTGGGTCGAAGGCAACCGGATCATCGCCGCGGGCATGCCAGCGGTTCTGATCGGCTGGAAGGCGCGCAACATGTACGTCAGTCCATGGGTCGAGCAGGCCGACATCCGCACCTGCTTCTACGGCAGCGGGCAATGGGTCGGCGTGCTGTTCGAATATCTGAAGGGAACCTGATGAACCTCGATGACAGCCTTTTCGAAGACATGAGCGCGCTCGCTCAGGGGCTAAAATTCGCATTTCGGCGCGGGAAAAACTGGGAGACGTTGCCGCCAGAAAGCAAAGAGGCGCTGGAGCTGATCGCGTCGAGCCTCGCTCAGATCCTGACCGGCAATCCGAGCGACGCCAGACGCTGGGTCGACATTGCTACGCTAGCCAATCTTCGCAGCAAGGCGCTGGAAGGTTCGCTGGAGAAGAGCGTTGCTCAGACGCGCGTCATCACTCCAAAGAACCTGTTTGATCCCGCCCCGCGCCCGCTCGGTGACGCATGAAGCTCGTCGAGATCCTAGCGCGCTGTGAAACCGCTTACGGAGAGATGGTGGCGATGCGCGCTCAACTCGAAAGCGACACCTCAGATGAAACCGCCTTTGCGCTCGGTCAGGCGCTCGGCGCGGTCTACCGAGCAAAAGGATTGGTCGAGCGCGACCTCAAGCTGCAGAAAGAGCAGGAGGAGGCCGATGCGTAACCTGCGCGCCCTCGACGCCTTTCGCATCCCCGACACGCCCACCGAGCACGCTGACAGCGAAGGCGCCTTCCTGATCCCCTACCCGCTCGCCGGAGAACAGCTGCGCTGCCTCGCCAGCAACCACGCGGGTTGGGATCACCTTTCGGTCAGCCTTCATGTCAGTAAGCGCACGCCAACCTGGGCTGAAATGGAGTACGCCAAGCGCACGTTCTTTCATCCCAACGAAGTGGCGATGCAGCTGCACGTCGCCGAGGACGAGCACATCTCGATCCACCCCTACGTGCTCCATTTGTGGAGGCCGCACGACGTTAAGATCCCGCTACCACCGAGGATGATGGTCTGATGGCTAAAGGCTTCACCTACAAAAGCTACTCGTTCGTCGACAAGGATCCGATCATCGACGAAATCCGCGGCGTCGTGCAGCTGAGCGGGTTCTCCTACAAGAAAATCGAAGAGGCCTCTGGCGTCACCTCGAAGACGCTGCACGACTGGTTCGACGGCGAGACGCGCAAGCCGCAGGCCGCTACGCTCAACGCAGTGGCGCGGGCGCTGGGCTACAAGCTCGGCTTCGTCCCTTACGAGGCGGCCTCTGTCGCTCAACCCACGCCGTCTATGGGCCACGTCGTTCGCATGGCGAAGATCCGGAGGGCGAAGTGATCTGGAACATCATAACCATCATCTCGATGTGGGCCTGCGTCCTCAGCGCGCTCGCCTGCGCGATCGCGATCAACGGAGTCATTCGCGTGACGCGGCGATCCAACGTCGAAATGAAACTGGCGCTGGGCGCTCTCAACGACGCCTACAGAGAAAGCTGGGAGATCGTCCACGCTGACCTCGATCTCTTCAATCGCCGGATCACTGAACTGGAGAACCGCCTATGAACTGGTTCCCCATCCTGCTTGGCCTCATCGCCTTCGTTTGCATGTGCCTGCCGTGCCCTCCGGTCCGGGATTGGCTCGACGGCATGGACAAGGAACCGGGCGATGACTGTTAAATTCAAGATCGGGTTCACCATCGACGGCGAGACGCTGTTCGGCCTGATGTCGAAGTTCCTGCCGATCGACGATCTCAGCGTCGAGGAGATGGTCGAGCGTCAACCCCGGATCCCGATCGAGGCGATCGCGCACGCCGTCAAACACATCACCAAGCCCAAGCGAACCGCGAAGCGCGCCTCGCCAGGCCCCAATCTGGAGAAGGGCCTCAACGGGATCATCATGGCCGCCCTGTCTAGCGGGCCTCAAAGCGCGAAAGATCTGCTGCCCAAAGCTGTGGCCGCGGGCTTCTCACCTAACTCGGTCACTTCGCGGCTGGAGGAGCTGCGCAAGTTCGGGACGATCGAGCGCGTCGGCGATGGAACGTGGAGGAAAAAATGAGCACGCTTGACCCGGTCCAGATCGCGGGCCTCGATTTCGCCAGGGGCAAGCCCGGCGTCGGCTGGTTCATGGAGCAAGGGCTCGGCAAGACCCTGACCGCGCTGACTGAGTTCGAAGGCCTGACGATCGCCGAGGAGGCTGATCGGCTGATCGTGATCTGCCCCAACACGTTTAAGGAGGGCTGGGTCGACGAAATCGAGAAGCACGAATTCGACTTCGACGTCCATGTCTTCGAGTCGGCCAAGAAGAAACAGGCGGGGCAATTTATCAACAGCTTGCATGAGCGCCCGCCGGTGTTCATCCTGAACTACGAAGCCATCCGCAGGCCCAACGTGCTGCAGGCGATGGTGCTATGGGCCAAGCGCGGCAAGGCCTATTTGGTGATCGACGAGAGCATCCAGATCAAGAGCAACAAGTCCGAGCAGACCAAATGCGTCCACCGGCTCGCTCCGATCTGCCGCTGGGTGCGCTGCCTGACTGGGCGCCCGCAGACGCAAGGACCACAGGATCTGTGGGGGCAATTGCGCGCGCTCGGCCTGTTCCAAGATCGGAACTTCTACGCCTTCCGCGGCCTGTTCTGCATCATGGGCGGATGGCAGATGCGCGAGGTGGTGCAGGCCAAGAACACCGATCTCCTGGCCTCGATGATGACCCCTGTGGTGTTCCAGGCGAAAAAGAAAGACTGGTTGCCATCGTTGCCGCGCAAGGACTTCACCATTCGCGACTATGCGATGTCGAACGAGCAGGCGCGCCAATACGCCTCAATGGAGCATGAGTTCCTACTCGCCATCGAGGAAGGCTATGTCACAGTCGACGTGGCGATCGCGAAATATGAAAAGTTGGCCCAGATCCAAACTGGCTTCGTTTACGATGAACATGGTGACGCGCATCAGCTTGTGCTCCCCGATGAGAACCCGCGTCTCAACCTTCTGCGCCAGCTTCTGGAAGAGGAAACTGAGGGCAAGGTGTGTATCGTTTATCGCCACCGGCCAGTCCTCGATATGCTGGCCAACGCGCTGGGCGGCGGCGCTTGGATCAAAGGGGGGATGAAAGCGGACGAGGTCGAGGACCAAAAGCGGCGCTTCAACACCGACCCCTTCTGCCGCACCATCTTCCTGCAAGCGGAAGCCTCCAAATACGGCCACACCCTGCTCGGCGGCCCGGGACCGGATGATTTATGCCGGACGATGATCTTCTTTGAAAATAGTTACAGCGCCGACACCAGGGACCAGATAGAAGATCGGATCCACCGGCGCGGCCAGACGGGCGAATATGTGTCGTACATCGACCTCTCGGGTTCGGATCTCGACCGGCGGATTGTCAAAGCCCTGCAACGAAAAGACGCGCTCTATCGTTCAGTGTTCAAGAACCTCAAGGTCGCGGAGCCAGCATGAGCTATCGCGTCCCTAGCACGCGCTGCACCAACTGTGGCAAGGATATGGACGCCGCCGATCCGACCAGCGGTGGTCGAGGACCGAAACCCGGCGATGTCGCGATATGTTTCTACTGTCATCATCTTATGGTCTATGGCGACGAATTGATCTTGCGCGAACTCACTGATCAGGAGATCAAAGAGGTCGCCGGGGAACCAGAGATCATCCTGGCGATGAAAGCGCTCGGTGAATTTAAAGCAAAGGAGAAACGCTAATGGCACAAGGTTCGTGGGCGTACATTCAGTTTTTCGACCAACCGGGCGGCGGGCACCCCGACCATGAGCTTCCTGGGCGCCCTGGACGCCCCGGTCAGCTCCCTGGCTTCCCTGGCGCGCCTGGGCATCCCGGTCATTTGCCATCTCGCCCCGGTCGTCCTGGCCGGCCCGTGGATCCCGATTGGGGCGTCGACGAGGGCGAGGGCGGCGGCGAGGACGCCGGCCAGCTGCCAGTGTGGCCGCTCGATCCCGAGCATCCCGACGTCGGCCTGCCGCCGGTCGCCGGTCAACCGTTGCCGCCCGTCGACCCGCCCCCGGGCACCGTCTGGCCGCCGCTCGACCTCCCCGGCGTTCCCGAGGGCAAGGCTTTGGTTCTAGCTGCGGTGGTCAGCTCGACTGGCCACAAGAAAATGCACTATTTCGTCGTCGACATTCCCGAGGGCGGACAGCCCGATCAGGGACTGCCGGGCGAGGGCGAGGAAGGCCCCGATCAGGAGCTGCCCAGCCCCCAGCCGCCGCGGCCGGGTCAGGGTCTGCCTGGTCAGCGTCCGCCGCAAGGCGGTCGGCCGCCGCAGCCCGGCCAGGGTCTGCCTGGGCAGCGGCCGGGCCAACGACCGCCAACCGCTGGACAATTGCCGACCCGGCCCGGCGCGCCCCAGCGCCCGCAGCCGAAGTAGCAAAAAATATCCGTATCAATGATACGGATATTAGAGATCCAAGGAGCGTCGGCATCCCGCCGACGTTTCCCTTTAGGAGGGTGACATGAATAAGCTTCTTCTATCAGCGGCGCTGCTCGCGGCGCTCGCGAGTCCGGCGCGGGCGACGTTGCAAATCGAGGTGTTCGATAACGGCGCGCTGATCGACAACGTCACCGGGATCACCACCGGCGCGGCCAGCCTCACCGCCAACGACGCCAATTTCGCCAACATCACCATCGCCGCGCAGGGGAGCCCGATCCTGCCCAACGCCGACCTTTCCAGCGTCACCCTCGACGCCAGCGCCGCGGCCGGCTTCACCGGCTCGCACACGTTGACGGTCGATATCCTGCAAAGCGCCATCGACGGGCGCGGGAACACGCTCAGCACGTTTACGGTCAACGGGCTCACCAACGACCCCGGCCCGACCACCGAGTCGACCTTCGCCGATGGCGGATTGCTCGCTTCGCACACCTTCCCGGTGGCGCTGCTCGACGGTTCCGCGGGTCCATTCTCGACGGCGACCGGGCCGTTCACCTCGGACGAAACGCAGTTCGCGATCGACTTCACCGCGCCGCGGCAGTCGTTCGGCGGCTCGATCCAGTTGACCACCGGCGTGCCCGAGCCCTCGACCTGGGCGCTGATGCTGCTAGGCTTTGGTCTGCTTGGCTTTGTGGGCGTTCGTTCACGGGCCAGCCGGATTGCCGTTTAAGCCTACACCCCCTGTGGCCGCGGCAATTCGGGGGAGGACGAGCACCGCTCTCGTCCTCCCTATTTCCCGTGAAACGCTATTGGCTCTGATCAGGTTGCGGGTAGCCTGACGCCGCGTGCGCGATCGTCGCCCTCAAGATCGCGTTGCCGATGTCGCCGCCGGTGGTGGTGAGCGGTCGGCCTGTTCCAATCGTGAACCGCGCCGCATTGAGGTTCGCCGCCGGCTTGGGCGCCGCGGCTGAATGCAGTCCATGGAAGAGCATCGCCTCTTCGCCGCTGTGGATCAGCGCATTGGTGTAGGGATCCTGACCCTCGGCGGCGTTCACATAGCCTTCGAGCGCGCCGGTTCCAGCGCCAGCGACCGGCGCTAGGATGTGCCGAGCGGCGAAAGGACTGAAGCTCGGGCTCAAGGATCCATAGAGCTTGGCGAGCGCGTCGCCCTGCGCCGTGCCGGGGGCGTTCGAAGGAAAACTCATGGTCTGCTTGACCGCCGCCTTGGTGAGTTCGCTCGGGTCGGCGCCCAGGCGGTTCAGATCTTGGATCTTCTGATACAGCGCATTGCCCGCCTTCTGCGCCGCGGCGGCCTCGCCGACCTGCGCTGGGGCTCCGGTCGCGCCGACGCTGCCCGGACTCGGCGCGCCGTTGGACAAGGTGGAGTCGAGGGCGTCGGCGAAGCGGTGCGCGACCGGATTGGCGCCGTTGTCTATGTTGTTGCGCAGTTTATAGCTCGCCTCCTGCAGGTTCTTGGCGGTGACCGAGGACTGGCTGGCGACATCGTTGACGATCTTGTCGATCTCGGGCGTGATGCCGACGTCAATACCCTTCCGGCCCAGCGGGTTGTTCTGAAGATTGATGGCGTTCCTGACCGTGCTGATCGGCCCGGCGTACGACGGATTATCGAAGTAGATTGTGTTTAAGGGCGCGTAGGCCTTCTCCTTGTCGGCGACCATGCCGGTCGGCGCGCCGCCGCGGCCCGGTTGACCGACCTCGGCCTCGGTTGGGCCTTTCTGGGTTGGCCCAGCCTCGCCCCTGGAGGCTACGCCGCCGGCCGCGCCGGTAATCCCGCCCATCAGCGCGCCCTGGCCGACGTTGCTGAGATCGTCCCAGCCCTGGTTGTGGCCATAGGTTCCGGCTGCGCCCGCGGCTGCGCCTTCGAGCCCGCCCGCCGCCGCTCCGGCCCCGACTCGGGTGGCCAGCCCAGCCCCCGCCGAAGTCACTCCAGGCACGGCGCCGACGATCCCGCGCGCCGCTGGCCCGAGAACCGAACCTGGCCCGGCATAGCCGATCGCCTGCGCGCCATAATCCATCAGCCCCATGTTGCGATGCGCCTGGGCGATCGTCTGCTGCGCGCCGGGGCCGAGCATCTTGCCGCCGAAACCGAGCGTGGCGTAATCGCCGATCGACAGCGCCGTGTCGCTCGCCGCCGGGACCACGCCCTCGGTCTTGGCCATGGGGCGGGTGAAGAAGTCCTTGAGGCTATTGCCCGAGGGCTTCCAGTTTGGGTCGAGTTCGGAGGCTGGCGCAACGCCGAGATATTTGGTGAAAAAGTCGCCGGGCGCCTGCGGCTTGGGCGCATCGGTCGACAGCGGCACCGGCTTGACGATCTGGTCCCAGCTCGATCCCGAGGGCGCGGCGGCGGCGGCGCCGCCCTGTTGCGCTTTGATGGCGTCGTCCCAGCTGGCCATGATCAATAACCCGCGTAGCGAACTTGCCCTGCTTCATCGAAGCCCTTGGGCACGACATAGGCCCGCCCCTTGGGCAATTTGAGCAGGTCAGCGGTCGATTGGATCTGCGCCGGGGTCGAGGTCCGCTTCGGCGTGTTGTCTCCGGCCAACGCGCCGCCTGGCTTGTAGATGTCGTCGACCCGCTTGTCGTAGTCGTAATCGGTGAGGTTGGGCGAGTTCAATTGTTGCGCCTTGCCGAAGATCCCGGCGCGGTGATCCTGAAGCGTGTCCTGATAACGTTGGGTCGCCCGGATGAAGGCGTCGTAGCCCTGGCTCAGGGTCATGTTGCTCTTCGACGGCGCATCGGCGGTCAGCTCCTTGGTCGAGATCCGCGAGCCGGGGAAGTCCTGCACCGCGGAGCCGAACTGGCCGGCCATCACCTGATCGTAGATCCCCTTCAGCTCTTGCGCCTGCGGCGACAGGAGCACCCCTGGCGTATGCTGCTGGGCCGGACCCAGAAATTCATTGAGGTATTGCTTGTTCTTGGGATCGAGCAACTGGTTCACCTGACTCAGTTGCTGGTCGTAGGCCTTGGTGGCGCTGTCAAAATTGTTCTGGGTCGAGGCGATCTCCTTGGCCCGGTCGCCCTCGGTCTGGGTGTGGACCGCCCATTTGTCCGGCGAGTTGAAGTAATCGGGCGGCGTCTGGCCGGGGTTTTGCTGCTGCCAGGCCACCTTGGCCCGGGTCATGTCCTGAATGTTGGGCGGTCCACTGAGGCCCGACGCGGCGGTGATCATGTCGCCCGCCTTGCCCGAGTTGACCCCGGCCAGGACCATTTCCGGCGACATGCCGGTGCGGCTCGACATCTCGCTGATGAATTGCGGCGAGCGCAGCTGCGCCAAGGCGGCTTGCTGGTACTGCATCTGCTGCATCTTCATCATGTTGCCGAGCTGGGCGCCGGCGTCGCGCTCCTGCGGCATATTGCCCATCAGCGCCGCCGCCATGCTGGGCGTCGACAACGAGGCGGCCATGGTGGTGAGGCCGCGATCGATTTCGTTGGCCGAGCGATTGCGGGCTTCGAGCTGCATATAGAGCTGGGTGAGATCCTGGGGGCTCTGCGGGGCCGCGCTGGGAGGCGCAGGAGGCCCGCTGGGCGGGGTTGGCGCATTGGGGCCGCCACCGGCAGGCGAGGCTGGCTTGGGCAAAGGCTGGCCGGCATTGGGCGTCGGGTTGGGCGCGCCGCCGAGCGTCCCAGGCGGCAGCACCGGGCCGCGGATCAGATTGAGCAGCTCCTCGCCGATCATGCCGTCGCTCCCTTGGCCGCCTGCAGCTGGTTCAGGGTGTTGAAGAAGGTCGCATTGTTATAGCCGCCCGCCCCTGTAGAACCGCCCTGCGGGTGGGCGGCCAGGAAGGCGGCCAGGACCGAGGGCTGGGGCGCCCCGGTCTGGGCCGCGCCCGGCTGCATCGCCGCCCCCGGCGTCGTCACCTTGCCGGGGTTGGCGAGCGCCTGCAAATAGGCCTGGCGCGCATTGGCGGCGTTGTCTGGCGCCGCCGCCGCCGGGACCGGATTGACCGCCTGTGCGCCCGGCGTGAAGGCGGGATCCGTCCCGCCGAAGGCGGGACCGGGCCCCGATCCACCGGGGTTCATGCCGTAGAAGAGGCTGTTGACCGGGCTGGGCGTCGCGGCGCCGCTGTTCAGCGTCGTGCCCGGCGCCGCGGGCGCTGGATTAGCGGCGTTGAGCCCGGCCAGGAGCCCTGGATAGCTGGCGATCGGCTGGCCGGTGGCGGCGTTGACCGGCGCGCCGGCATAACCGGCCATCGGGATCTGGCCGGTGAATTCGAGATAGGGGTTCGGGTTGGTCAGCCCCTGGATCCCCATGACATTCATCATGTCCGCGGCGGGATCGTCGTTGCTAGCCATAGAGGCCTCCCGTGGAAGTCAAGGTGGTGCCAGGCGTCGTGGTCGGATCGGCCATCGGCAGCAATTGGCCGCCCGGACCGTAGGCTAGATGGGTGCCGACCTGCTGCGGGCCTCTCGGCTGCTGCATTGCGCGCTGTTGATAGGCGGCCATCATTTGTTGCGCTTGGTTGGCGATCTGCGCCTGGCGCATCGCGCCGGGGCCGAAGCCCGCCGCCATCTGGCCTTGGAGATCGGCTTGGCCGGGCGGCGCGTTCTGCGCCGATCCGCCCGCGCCCGCGCCGCCGCCGAGCGTCTTCTGCAGGTCTTGGATCGGGCTCGGCCCCTGGCCGGCGTCGCCCGAGCCCGCGGTCAGCGAGGCGATCGCCGCCCCGACGCCGGTCGGCTTGGCCGCAGGAGGCGCGCCCGACGTGGCTGGAGTCGAGCCGCCGAGAAAAGACTTGTAAGCCCCGCTCTTATAGGTCGTCCAAGCATTAAGCCCTTCACTCCTGTAAATTTGGGCGGCCAGCGCCGCTTGCTGATCGAGCGGCAGGCTGGCGACCTTCGCGCCGCCCATCTGCGGATGAGCGGCGTCGTTGATCTGGAAGACTCCCCAATCGCGACTGCCGTTCTTGTTGGGAGGGCTGACCGGATTGGCGCCGAAACGACTTTCCGCACCGCTGACCGCAGTCAAAGTCGGAACGACGCTCGCCGGAACGCCAGCGCGGATAAGCGCCGAAGCGATATCGGATGACGAATAAACGCCGGTCGGCACAGAGTTCGCAGTCGTGCCAGGGGTGTTAGCCACTCATCGCCCCTATGTCTTGGTAACCGCCGGTCACCTGATTGGGGATGGCCTGGCCCGGCCCCATCGAACCGCCAACGAAGATCTGACTCCCGACCTTGACCGAATTCTGAGCCGCCAGCGGACCGGCCCAAGGCGGCGGGCGGCCGGTCGCCATGCTGCGCGGCGCGTAATAATGGGTCGCGCCGTTGGTCGGGTCGGGGATCTGGCCGCTGTAAACCTGATCGACCAGATTGCCGAGCTGAGTGTAATTGGGGATCTGAGAAGGCGGCGCGGTGACCAGCTTGCTGGCTTCCTTGCCATGCGCGAACCCGGTCACCCCATTCCAACTTGAAAATTCACCGGGCTTCTGGATGACGCCGGCAACGCCTTGACCGTAGCCGCCATCGGCCACCCGGTTGAGGATGGTGTGCGCGACCGCCGCTTGACCCGCAGGCGGTTCGCCGCCCGCTTCGGCGGCCAAGGTCCGAACCATGACGTCGCGATCCTTCGGATCCATCGGGACGCTGTTGATCGTGGTTCCAGGGACGTCAGCCACCGAGCGCCCCTACGATGGGCGCGCCAGGAGCACGAAGTTTGCCGCCAGCGAGGATGCCCCGGGTCGGCGGGGTGGCGTTCGGCGACAGCGCCCCGCCGGGCTGCGGACGCTGGCCGATCATGTCGATCGCCTTCTGCACCCCCGAGGAGGAGCGCGGGGTGGCGAGCGCGCTCAGGACGCCGGGGTGAACCATCATCTTGCCGCCCCCGCCCGGGATCGGCGCGGTCGAGCCAGGGAACTTCTTCTCCACGTCCTCGGCCATCGGGCCGACCACTTTCGGGTAGGACTTTGGATCCCCTTTGTACCTGTAAGCATGGATCGGGATCCCGTGGCTCATGCCGATCTTCTTGATGTCGGTCTTGAACTTCCGATCGGATTGCCCGCCGAACGCGCCGCTGGCCCCGAACATGCCATTGGCGCCGAACAGGCCGCCGAGCATCTGCAGGCCGCCGAGCGCGGTCGCCGCCGGGTTCGACTGGGTGGTGGTCGAGGTGCTCGCCGACGTGCCCGACGTCCCGGTGTTGTAGGGCGTCATGCCGAGCGCCGACTCCATGATCCCGAGCTGCTGCTGCGGGTACTGGTTGGCCTGCTGGAACTGGGCGATCTGGGTGTTGATGTCGTTCTGCGCTTGCGTCTGCTCCTCGCCGCCCGCCGAGGTCAACATGCCGTAATTGGCGATGTTGTTTTGCATCTGCTGGATGCCCAAATTGCCCAGCCCCTGCGAGGCTTGATTGACCAACCCCTCCTGGCTCAAGCCGGCCTGCTGATTGGCCGCCGCGGCGGCGTTCTGCTGGCCGACGTCGAATTGCGCTCCTTGCTGCGCCTGGGCGTAGTTGGCTTGGTTGAGGCTGGCCGCCATCTGGCCTTCGTTCAAGGCCCCTTGCGCCTGCGCCACGCCTTGCTGGACGCCCATGCGCGAGCCGCCATAGGCGTTGGCCGCCGAGGCCTGATCTTGGATCTGGTTCTGCTGCAGGGCGTTGGCCTGCTGCATCAACGGCAAGGTCTGTTGGATCACGCTGGACGTGTAAGGGTTCTCGTAACCTGACAGGTTGGTGGAGCTGAGCTGAGCCGGATTGATCGCGCCCGGCGTTTGCGACAGCGTGTTGAGATAGCCCGCTTGGGCGGCGTTTTGGGCGTCCTGGCCGACGTTGCCGCTATTGGCGGCGAGGTTCCAGCTCTGCTGGGTCTGCGGCGAGACGTCCGCGACCATCTGCCCCTGGAATTGCTGCAAGGGCTGGTTGGCCACTTGCTGGGCCAGACCGTAATTCTGCTGCCCGGCGTTTTGCACCCATTGCGGGATCTCGTTGGTCGACTCGCTCGATCCTTGGGTGTTGGTGGTTGAGGATCCGCCCATCAGAGTGCTCGCTGATAAAGGAAGCTTTTGGTCCTAATCTTCCAGCCTTGGGTCAACGGATGGTCGAGCCATCCGCGGCGACCGTAGGCCTGAACCAGACCGATGTCATTGGCGTCTGCAAACTGGAAAATTCGGTCTAAGAGTTTCCGGCAATCCTCGAGCGCGCCGACCACCACGAGAATTTCGAGCAGCTTGGCCCGGGGAAAACAGGCGATTTGGGTGATCGCCCAGGTTTCGCCCTCGACGAAGCTCTGCATCCGGCCCTCGGCGATCGCCGACAGGATGTCGGACACGGTATAGAGCCCGCCCATCCGGTCGAGCAGACGCGCCAGCTTGGCGTGATAGGGATGCATGGTCATCGCGTCGGGCCTGGACCTCCGAGCGGCACCGGAACGGCGGTGAACGTCCCATTCTGACTGACCGTGAGCAGCCAGACGTTCGGCGCCACGCCGGGCGGGGCGTCGGTCGCCTGCAGCAAGATCCCGTTCAACGCCGTATTGGCGTTGAGCTTGGCGGCGAACCCCTGCCGGCACCACAAGCTAAACTGGTTGAGGAAGTTCGACAGCACCGTGGAGATGGTCGGGTCGTTGGGCAGCGGCGGCGGCGGACGGGCCTGCGGCGGCGAACCGGAGCCAGGGCTGGTGACCATCAGCGATCTCCCCGCGGTGCGCTGTCGACCAGGTGCTGGCCGACTGTGACCGGATTGACCTGCGGCCCCTGCAGCTGGATCCTGAGCCGGATGTCGCGCCCAGTGGTGCGCAGGTCGACGAAACCATTCGAGGTGTTGACCGGGCGCGGCGCGGTCTGCGCCTCCTGCACCGCGATCGGCGCTCCGGTCGGTCCAGGCATCACCGACCGAGAATTTTTGTAAAATAGGGAATAGAGCAGATTGGCGACATCGCCCATGATGTCGGGGATCATCTGCTTGACGGTGACCAGCCGCGAGCCCGAGGTCAGGTTGAGATCGAAGGTTTCCGCCCACGGCAGCGGCACGTTGGCCGGGTAGACGACGCCGATCTCATGTTGATAGGCGTTGAGCCCATCGGCCATGATGGTTTGCACGGTGTAAGAAGCGGCGACCCCGGCTGAACGGGCCATCTGCCCCATCGACCACCAGCCATCGCGATAATTGTAAATCACGCACCGGGTGTTCGTGCCCGAGGGGTTGTTGGCCACGCCCTGCGGGAAGAACCACCAGAACTCCGAGAACGGGCTCACATGCACGGCGCAGGCTTGCTCGCGCACGTTGAGGATGTCGATGTCGGCGTCGATCCAGGGCCGCACCTTGCATGGCACCGGCTGCACCCAAGCGCCGTTGTAGCTGAACATCCCCTGCTGCGAGAACCACAGCGTCAGCGTCGCCGTCGGCACCACGCTCTGCGGCGACCAGGGGGTGCAGTTCTTGCTGATCTCGGTGTAGTTGTAGATGTAGGGCAGGCCGAGAAAGGCGTTGAGATAGGTTCGGGTCGCGGTCCACATCAGGACGCCGAGCGGCCCGGCCACGGCGGCGATGATCGGGCTCGCGGGCTCGACGTCGAGATAGCCGGCTTGGCTGGTGATGTTGGAGTAATCCCAAGCGTAGGGGTTCTCCTGATCACACCAGGCGAAGCGCCGGAACGAACCGCCGTTGACGTTGTCGTACGCGCCGAAAATCATCACAAACCGTTCGTTTGTGACCACGAAAGAGCGCCCGATGGGAACGACGCCGCGCCCGGAGTCCGCGATCACCGGCGTGGCGACGTTGCCGAAATAAAGCAGGTCGCCCGACGCGCCTGCATTAAGCGCCGGTGCAGTTAGAGTGAGGGTGTTGCCGGTATAGCTCTGAACCGCGCCAACCTCATTGTTGGCGGTGTTGTTATAGACGTTCATTCCCGGCGCAGCTTGGCCGCCGCTTGGTGAAACCATGGTGATGGTGGTCGCCGTCGTATCCCAGGCCGCCGACGCGCCAATGCCAAAGATAAACCCCGGCGGCCCATTGCTCGGATCCCATTGCAGCAAGCGGCCATCAGGCGAGGTCATCGCCAGCAGGATCGCGCCGAAATTATCGAGCGAGAAGGCGTCGGGCGCCTTGTCGAGCGCGCTGATGGTCGACTCGGGCCGCGGCGTGCCATAAGTCCCGGCGCTATACGGCCCCTCGCCATAACCGCCTTCCGTCAGCGGAACCGGCGCCGTGATGCCGCCGCCTGGGGTGATGTCGTAGAGCGCGCCGCCGAGGTCGACGTAGAGATTGCTCTCGCACAAATAAGCGATGTAAAACACATCGTTGAGGTCATACCAGCTGTGGATCACCTTGCAGCGCGAGGCGAACTGGTAAGTGTATTGGGCTTGTCCGCCGACCGGAGCGAGCCGGCCCTCGACCCAGCGCATGAGGTTGACTTCGGCCCAATTGGACGAGCGCATCTGCTTGGTCGGCAGCGCGACCACGCCGGGCGGGATCTCGATCGGTCGAAATTGCGTCGACACTATTGAAACCTGATGATGTACGGCACCGCGACATAGGTCGGGACGACGGTGATCGGCGCCCCGCCGCCCGCGTTCTGGATGCTGATATTCGTTGGCGAAGCATAGACGCCGATGCCGGTCGCGGCATAACCGAGATAGATCCCGGTTCCAGCTCCGGCGATGTAAACGTTGTTGGCCGAAGCCCCGCCGCTATTACCCATTTGAAGATTGCCGCCGCCGACTGCGCCAGCAATAGAACCGGTCCCAGCCCCTGAAATGCCAACGCCGACGCCGCCATGCGTATGCGCGTCCTGGCTTGCGCCGTGGGTGTGGGTCGGATCGCCGACGCCGTGGATATGCTCCGGATCGTAGATGTTATGAGCGTGCTCCGGATCGCTAACCCCATGCGCATGCACCGGCATCTGCGCCGCGCTGATGGTGTAGCTGAACGAGCCGCCCGCCGAAGCGGGCGGATTGGCGCTCGCGCTGGCCCCGAGCGCAAAGACATCCTGTAAATTCGGCACGTTGAAATTCGCGCCGGAACCGCCCCAGGCATAGCCGATGGCGGCGAACAGCTTGGCGTAGGTTCCGGTGGTTGGATAGGACGAGCCGTCGCACAGGATCCAGTTGGTCGGCGGGGTCATGCCGCCGCCCCATTGCACGATCATGCCGACCAGCACCGAGGCCTGCTCGTTGGCGTAGACCTGGGCGTCGATCAGCGCCAGATCGTTGTTGAGTTCAGTGCCCCAGGTGGTCGGATCGCCGCCGACCGCGGGCTGAGTCCAGCCGTAATTAGGGGTTTGTGTGGCGGCCATCGTCGCTCTCCAAGGCGTCGACCCTCGTTTCAAGATCGGCGACGCGGTCCTCGACCGGCGCGATTTCCGGCAACAATGTCGGCGGCGGCGCGGCGGCTTTAGGCGCGTTGCCCCCATCGAGCCAGGCGAGGTAATCCTGGCAGTCGACATTGTCCGGGTCCATGGGGATGAAGGCGCCATCCTCGTCGCGCACGATGCATTGATCGCTAGGTTGGTTACGCAGGTGATCCCAGACTTGCGTATAGGTCATGGTCAAAGCTCCGCGCTCATTGAAGCCGTCGCTTGGGCGTAAGCCAAGCCAACCGCCGTAGCCAAACATTGATTGACAACCATATTTGCTGTAACAGCGCCAGCAGCGAGAGCAGAAGAATTTCCGTAAACGATGCCGGTATAAGCAACCGTAGGCACCGCTCGCATAACAACCGGAAACGGCATTGGAAAATAAAGATTATTACCAGCAGCACTGTACCCAGACACTAACATAGCCTGGCCAATGGTCTGGTAATACCTCTGGCAATCCGCCATGCTCTTAGCGAGCGACTGCCGGTTGTACGACGTTGCTACCGAGCCGATCTCTAGCTTGACGCCGGTCACATAGAAAGTCGCGCCGTTGACGGCGACGATGCTGGCTGCTCCATTTGCGGAAACTGCGCCAGTGGCGCTCCAGGCTCCCGCAGGGGCCGTTAAGCTTGCACCGCAGCCGAGCCCGAAACAGAGTTGAGCCGCCCCCGCATTGCCGTGCATTACCCATGTTCCGGCGGTGTCGCCAGGAATGGGGACGACGATCTTCGTCCAAGTGTTCGCAGTCAGCAGCGAATAGGTGAATGGATAGGACCGCGTGCCAGCGTAATTGCGAATTGCGCCGCCAAACGTGCCGGTCAGAGTTGAATTAGCCCAAAACGACAGCGTGACTGGCTGGGCTCCCG
>Ga0210405_10001256_pt1 | contig 29977 bp, 28 predicted proteins | sample IncBWH11MmetaG_FD_155492 | JGI IMG/M metagenome (GOLD analysis project Ga0210405, IMG submission 155492) | Forest soil microbial communities from Barre Woods Harvard Forest LTER site, Petersham, Massachusetts, United States - Inc-BW-H-11-M | ecosystem: Environmental > Terrestrial > Soil >...
AATCCCTCCTGCCAGATTTGTCCGTTGTTCCGCGACCAACCGTTCGCTCGCGCAAGGGCCTGTTTCAGACCAGTAATCCATCGGTTGAGCACAAACTCCTCGGCGCCGCAGACGAACAGATGCACGTGATTGGGCATGATGACATAGCGGCCAACTGCGACATTGAATTCGACTGCACGTTTAGCAAACTGAACGAAAGCGGAATGTGTTCGGTTTGATGCCAGAATAGCTTTACGGCGATGCGTGCAAAATGTGACGAAATGAACAGGCGCGTCGTATTGTTGAAAGATTTCGTCGAGACGTGGCGGACGACCACGGAATCTTCTGGGGGCCACGATTTAACAGTAGGTCGGAATCTCTTCGGCTTGCAATGCACAGTTGCGACGGCGCACAGCGCCGTGGCTACACCTCAATGCGCAGGACTCTGATCATCCTTCTCATCGCCATCGTGCTTGCGGCGTTGTGGTTTTGGCGAGCACGGGACTTAGTGACGCTGGTCGATCGGTTCAAGACAATCGAAGCAAGTTCGCAATCGATCAGCGTAGTCAGTTACCAAGGCAGTGGAACCGGAGGCGCTTTGCACGTCGCCGACACGGATCTCACTCTGGACGACGTGGTGTTGAGCGGAGCAAAACCAAACGTAGGCACTACCAAAAACGGAGACCTTGCCTTGTCGTTCCGCGAAAAAGTTTTCCCGTTTGGGCCGGGGCTGCAGCAAGACGACAAGCTTGCCGCGAAGGTGCCCACCGGCGATGCCGCAACAATTTCGAGCGAACATAGCGCACTGGCTTGGCCAAACTTTTTTGAAGTGAATTACATGACCGGCAACTCGCCGAAATTGAAACGTTACATTTATCGAAGGCTTACCTGGAACAAGCCAAACGGAGCGAAACTGGAAATGCTTTGGCGCTACGAGCAATATTTTTACCAAAACGATGGATGGGTCGAAGCGTTCATGACGCGACCAGGCGCAACCGGTTTGATTCGGATTGAAATCTCGAACAGCTCCCGGTAAATCCTTGCCGATGAGGGTTTCGCGGCTTGTCGGACTCGGTCTGGTCCTCTTCCCGACGATCGATCTGAGCGGCGGCAACTCGAATTCAGGCCACGATTACGGCACGAACTTGTCAGACAATGAGAAACACGACGTGATGGAATATCTCAAGACACTGTGAAACGCACGGCCTTCATTAGCCATTCGTCGAAAGACAAGGCGATCGGCGAAACTGTTTGTGATTTTCTGGAGCGGAGCGGAATTCCCTGCTGGATCGCGCCACGCAACGTAATGCCGGGCAAGAATTATGGCGTGGCCATTGTCGATGCGATCGATGAGTGCGGCGTGTTTATTCTAATTCTGAGCGCCGAGTCCAATAAGTCCGGCCAGGTGGTGCGTGAAGTGGAGCGGGCAGCGAGCGGAGACGCAGTCATCATTCCAGTGCGCGTCGAAGCGGTGCAACCGTCGCGCGATCTGGAATTTTACGTTAGCTCGTCGCATTGGCTGGACGCGACGGAAAAACCGCTCGAAAAACATCTCGACGCTCTGGTCGACGCGATCCAGAAGTGGCAAAGCAAGCATGAGCCGCAGGAAGGCGCTCCGCCTGAGCGATTGTCCCCCATTTCTTCCCCAACTTCGCGGCGATCGAATTTGCCGTTCGTCATTGGGGGCGCTGTTGTTGCCATCGCGATCATCGGATTGGCGATTTTCTTGGCGAATCGGCCTCGAACGACCTCCACGCCACAAACACCAAAGGTCACTGCCGCATCACCGGGCGCGCAAGCAAATCCTCCGAGAATGGGTATGGGTCGACGTCGTCCGGGTCGCGAACAAGCTTCGACTGGGCCGGGTGCTCCAAACATCCCGGCGCCAATCAACGAAACAGCCAGTTCGCCAGTGCCAAACGAAGCCGCTTCGCCTGGGCCTAACGAGAATCTTCCGCCAGGCCCTCCCCCGGTTATTGACCACGTCACCGCTTCGTCGGTACGCCCACCCGTGATGTACATGGGAGCGATGCGACACTTCGAAGCCGAGAAGGCGTTTGATGGCAATGACAAAACGGCTTGGATTCCGGTTGGCAGCGGACCGGGCGAGTGGATCGAGGTTTTTTTCAAATCACCGACGCCAATCAGCAGCATATCGATCTTTGGCGGCAGTGGCGCCGACGCCGCGCGAAACAAGATGAATAACCGCGTTCAACAGATTCGCGTCACGTTTCCGAATGGTTTTACTCGGCTTCTGACACTGGCGGACAAAATGGAATTGCAAAACTTCAATTTTCCACGTCACCCGGTCGTTCCATCAATCAAGTTTGAGATCGTCTCCGTCTATCGCGGCGACCAAAATGACGCGACACCGATCGCCGAGATCGAGTTCAATCGGCCGGAGTAAACTTCTGAGGTGGATCGGCTTCTCCGAAGACGATCGAAACGCGCTCGGAGAGCGCGTTCCACCTAATTTGGTTGTCAGCGCGGTACATTATTCGAAACAATCGGATCATGAAGAAACTCGGAATGATCCTGCTCGCGCTTTATTTGATCGTCGACAGTCTGCTCGGATTTGGGCTGAACCTCGGTCCGTTTATTTTCCTGCTCTACCTGATTGGATTCGCCGCCGGTGTTCTCATTCTTATCGGGGCAATGGCAAAGTCCGGCTGAGCTCACGAATCCGCGGAACATCGACGATCTGGACGCCGGTCGGTGGATTTTCAACCGACCAAACGAGTGCGCTTAGCATCTGGCTGATGGTGACCAGGCCGAGTCGTTCAGCCGATTCCCTGGTCTTCGCCAGTTTTTCCAGAATCCAATAGACTGGCAGGATCGCGTAGGGCCAGAGGTGCCCCGGGCCCAGCACGTACCACGGCCTGATAAATGTCGCCGGAATTTCACACTGGCGAATCATTTGCTCGCCCGTGCTGCGAACGGCGATGAATTCTTTCATTACCGGCGCCGGCTGGGCGACGCTGAGATAAACAAAGTGCCGGACGCCCGCGTCGCATGCGGCTTTGGTCGCCACCTTGATCGAGACGAGATCGACGTCGTGAAATTGTTTTGCCTTAACCGGACTCGGGTGCGGAACGCCAATCAAATGAACGAATGTGGCCGCGCCTCGAACATGGTCGGTGTAAGAATCAATTTTCAGCCGCGTCGCCGACGATTCCGGTCGCACCGGTTGGCAGTTTATTCTGCGACCCGTCACGCACGAGCGCTTTGATCCCGTACCCGCGTTTTCGCAAAAGCGGAATGACTCGCGACCCGATGTAGCCCGTGCCTCCGGTTACGAAAATCGAATTCGGCATACCTTTAAAAACCCCATCGACATTGCGCCCGTCAAGATTTCCTGATGAAATTGCGCAATGCGATCGCGAAAATCGGTTATAGGGCGACCGCACTGCTCGCCAAATCATCAACGTGGCGGCCGGCCGCCTTCGCTGGGCTACCGCGTGCCATGGAACGCCGGCTCTGCAATGGTGCTGTGCGCATTAATCACGGTAGTAGCTGGGTGTGCCTCGAATTTGGTGCCGCCCTCAGAAAAACGCGCAAACGAAATCGCCGCCCGCGCCGCAGCAATCCATTGGTTAGAGCTTCTAGATCAGGGCGATTACGAAGAAGCTTTCGAATTCGAAGCGCAGGATTTCCGAATGAGTCGAACCCAAAGCCAGTTTGTCCGGTTGATGCAGGCGCGCCGCGCGCCGTTCGGTAAAGCGATCGATCGCAAATGCATCGGCGCAGCGCACGTCGATAAGTTGGTCGGTGCGCCTGAGGGTAATTACGAGAGTGTATTGTTCAAAACGAATTTTGAACACAAGAACCCGACCGCCGAGCGCGTGATCCTGATTGACCAACTATTTGGTGGCTGGCGGGTAATCGATTACAAGATCTACTAAGTTGCACAAGGATGCTCTCCGGCGGATAACTTCCGCCGATGAGACGCGTGTTGGCTTTCGCAATTTGTTCGAGCTCAACGCTGTGCGCGATCGGTGCGCCGCCGCCACAACAGCCTGTACGCGCCGTGCCCTATCGTCAGCCGGCGCCGGCTTCGGCTCCGGTAGCGCCAACCCCCAAACCGACGCCAAAAGTTTTTGTCGCGCTCCCAAATTACGACGAGGAAACGGCAACACGGCTTCAGATTTTTCTCGATAATAACGAGTTCGGCCCGGGGAAGATCGACGGTAAGATGGGCGAATTTTTCCGCAAAGCGCTCATCTCATTCAAGCACGCGCACGTGCAACGCGAGACCGGCGTGATCGACAAATGGATGCTGGATCAGGTTCCACAGACGTTTACGACCTATACGATCAAGGGCGATGATCTCGCCTATGTTGGCGAATTGCCCTCAGATCATCCGAGCCAGGCGAAGCTAAAGTTTTTGCCTTACACGTCGTTGCTTGAATTCGTCGCGGAACGATTTCACTCCGCTGAAGATTACATTCGAAAGATCAATCGCGACCGCGATCTCGATTGTGACCATCTCGAGCCCGGCGACGAGTTGAAAGTTCCTAACGTGTTGCCGTTCGAAATCGAAAAGGTGAAGGAAGCGCAGCTGAAGCCGAACAAAGCGTTCGCCAAGCGCAAGATTTACGTCGACACCACCGAACGGCTGCTTGAAGTCTTCGAGGACAATCAGCTGGTGTGCGTGTTTCCGATCACGCCGGGGTCGACGGCTTTGCCTGCGCCGGTCGGTACGTGGAAAATTGTGGGCGCTGCGACGTGGCCGTGGTTCCGCTACGACGAGGCGATGCTCAACTATGGCGTTCGCAGCGAGGAATATTACAACCTGCCGCCTGGTCCGAATAATTTGGTCGGAGTAGTCTGGATGGGCTTGGACAAACCCGGAATTGGAATCCACGGCACCAACAATCCGGAGACGATCGGCCGCGCCGCCAGTCACGGCTGCATTCGGCTCGCCAACTGGGACGCCATTCGAGTCAAAGACGTGGTTAGTGTCGGCAATACCGTGATTATTTTCTGATCCCCAATGTAGGAAGGACCTCAGAGTCCCATTCGCGGCGCTAAGGCCGCTCCCACATTTCGGTATTTCCCAAAGATTTTTCGCGCGGAATCGCGGGGTCAGGCGTCTAGGCTGTAGATCAACATGATGGACGCCAATGAGCGCGAAGTTTACCGGGCAGCCATTCACGGCGATCGCGAGGCATTTGAAATGATCATCCGCACCCACAGCCGCCTACTTTTCGCCATCGCCTACGGCATTCTCCAAAATCGGGAGGAAGCTGAAGACGCAGTCCAGGACGCCTTGGTCAAAGCGTGGAAATCGCGCTGGCGGGTGCGCGATCCGGAGAAATTCCCGGCCTGGCTTTGCATGATTGCGCGCCATCGCGCCCGGGACGTTTTCCGCAAACGGCGTCCCGCTCCGTTGCCCGACGAAATTCAATTGGCCACATCCGTCGCATCCGACCCATCTGCACTCGACCAACAATTGCATTCCGCGCTGGCCGAACTACCCGAACTTCATCGCGCCGCGATCTCGCTTCGTTACTTCGAGGAAATGGATTACGCGACGATCGAGAATCGACTCGGCCTAACCAATGGCTCGCTCCGCGGAATTCTCGGCCGCGCTCTGGCAACCATGCGCAAGCAACTCAAACCCGCTCTCGCCTCCGAACAACCATGACCACTCACGACAACATCGACGAATTTCTGGCGGCTGATCTGCACAGCGAGCTTTCCGACGAAGAACGGAACGCACTGCACGCTCATCTGGTCGAGTGCGCCGACTGTCGGAAAATTCATCAAGAGACAAGAATCATGAACAAAGTTTTGGAAGAAAAATTCGAAAACGAAAAACCCGATCTCGCCTTCGAGCAACGCATGCTCGCACATTTCCGAAATAATGTTCCGAATCGGCGTGGAGCGATTGCTTCTTTCTTTGCGAACCTAATGCGGTTGCGTGCAACGCAACTCGCCGGCGTCGCCGCGCTGTTGTTGGCGCTCGTCCAAGTAGGCCGAATCATTACCGGTGAACATCTGCCCGGAACCGGAGGCCGGTGGTCGTCTGTTCCGCTTGAGCAATCCGTTGTGCCAATGATGAACGGACGAAATGAAGAAGCCGATCTCGCGAAATCGCATGGCGGTCAAGGAAAGGGCATTACGTTTAGAAATCGCTCGTTGAGCGCAGCCGGGGAATCCACTGTTGCGGCACCAGCGCCGCCTGCAGCGGCAACTGGAGGACTGGCTCAACCAGAAGTTGCACCTGAATTCCACGAAGAAAAAGCTGCTCCGGGAGCAATGTCCGTGGCAAAAGCTCCTCAACAAGAAAAGGAAGCTAAAGAGAATCCGGTCGACACTTATCGCCGAGACGACTCCGAGTTGGCGACAGCGGGAACCAACCCAGCGTTGGCCAATCGAAAGATGATTCGCAACGCATCGGTCGATTTGGAGATCATCAGCTTCGATGACGCCGTCCAGAAGATCACGGCCTTCGCCAATGAAGAGAAAGGCTATGTCGCGACCACGAGCTCGGAAAAACAAGAGAACGGAAAGCTCAAAGGCGAGATCGTAGTCAAGGTTTTGCCGGAGAATCTGGATCGTTTCCTGCAAGAGATCCGTGGCCTCGGCGAATTGAAGAACCAGACGCTCGGGACGGAAGACATCACCAAGAATTATTTCGATACCGAAGCGCGATTGAAGAACGCGCGGGTGATGGAGCAACGCTTAATCGACATGCTCAAGAAGAAGAGCGACGACATCAACGATCTGCTCCAGGTCGAGAAGGAGCTGGGTCGCGTCCGCGAAGAGATCGAGAAGATGCAGGGCGACCTCAAGTTCTGGGATTCGCAGGTCCAGTTCGCGACGGTGACGATTTCGCTCGCGGAAAAAGATCTGGAAGAAGCGGCGAAGTATTTGTTGAAGGAACGCGCCACGCTCGCGCTTTACACACCGGAAGTCGAGAAGGTTTACAACGATCTCAAAGCAATGGCGTCGCCGAAGGTTCAAATTACGAACGCGCAGCTTGATCGCGACAACACTGGCCGCGTTTCCGCTCGGGTGAGTATGTTGATCGCGCCGGAAGAAAGCGACGGCGTGATTGCGAAAGCGAAGGCGATGGGCCGAGTGGAGAACTTCCAGGTCCAAACGGAACGCGTCGCTCAGGGCGGCGAAGGAATGTCGGAAAATGCGAACACGAAACGCGACAAAGTGGAATTAAATATCAGTATCTCGCGCGACGAACAGGAACAGGCGTTCCAGCAGACAAGTCTGCGCATTCGGACGTCAGCCGTGGATGAAAAGGCGAAAAAGCTTCGCGAATTGGCGGAGAAACAAAATGGCCGCGTGCGTAATTCCTCGTTCAGCCGCGATCCCGATGGTCGGGAATATGCAAACGTCACCTTGCGGGTGCCGATGAAGAACTACAACGCGCTGATGCGGGCACTCGATTCGCTGGGCAAAGTTGAGGATGTCAGCGAGTCGCGGCAGGACCGTGGCGGGCAAGTCGACGAAGCCAACGCTCCCGCTGACTTGTCGATCCAGGTTTACAGCCAGGGCAACATCGTGTCATCGGACACTGGCCTCTTCGCGACGCTACGGCGCACAATTGGGCAAAGCGCGGCCGCGGTCATGTGGAGCTTGCGCATGATCGGAGTGGCGGTCGCGTTTCTGGCTCCGTGGAGTGCGGCGGTAGTCGGATTGATTTGGGTTGTGCGACGAATTCGCAGACGCTAGGTGGATCGGCCGCTCCGTCGGACGATGATAAATAATTGGCAGCTTTGCTGCCCACTGTAACATCGAGCGCGGAGCGCTCGATCCACCACGCCCGCTTCGTGGCAATAATTTGGATCGTGCGAGGTATGCGGAGACGCTAGGTAGCGGCGGTTACGCTCCCGCTAGTTCATCCAGAATGTGCCCGATTGTAGATTGCCGCAAAGCGGCATGATTCACCGAACCGGCATGGCGATTGAGGTCAATCGCCGCTACCTAATCCCTCTTGCCCGCTTCTGAAACGAATCGTAATTTATCGGTCAGAGGATGTCGATGAAATCTCAGAGCGGGATCAGTCTGGATAACAAAGCGGTGGCCGCGACGCCAAAGCACCTTTTGCAATTCGCGGTCGATCAACGCTATGACGATTACACGCCGGTCGACCACGCAGTGTGGCGGTTCATCATGCGCCAGAACATTTTCTTCCTCCGGGAATACGCGCACAAAGTCTATTTCCAGGGGCTTCTCGATACCGGTATTTCGTCCGAACGCATTCCGCGCATCGAGGAGATGAACGAGATCCTGGGCAAGATTGGCTGGGGCGCCGTCGCAGTGGATGGATTTATTCCGCCGGCTGCGTTCATGGAATTTCAGGCCTACAAAGTGTTGGTGATCGCGTGCGACATGCGCCAGATCCATCACATCGAATACACCCCGGCACCGGACATCGTGCACGAGGCTGCCGGTCACGCACCGATCATCGTCGATCGCGAATACTCGAACTACTTGCAGCGTTTTGGCGAAGTCGGCGCCAAGGCGATGTCATCGAAAAAAGATTTCGAACTCTATCAAGCGATCCGGCATTTATCGATTTTGAAGGAACAACCGAACAGCGACCCGGAAGCAATCGAGGAAGCGACCAGGAAGGTTGAGCATCGCCAGAAGAATCTTGGCGAACCGTCCGAGATGGCGCTCTTGTCGCGTTTGCACTGGTGGACGGTCGAGTACGGGCTCATCGGTTCGCTGGAGAATCCGAAGATTTACGGCGCCGGTTTGCTTTCATCGATTGGCGAATCGGTTTCGTGTTTGGAACCGCACGTGAAGAAGATCCCCTACTCCATCGACGCGATGAATCAGCCATTCGATATCACGACGAAACAACCGCAGCTGTTTGTTTGTCGCGATTTCGAGCATCTGAAAGATGTGCTCGAAGAATTCGCGAGCAAGATGGCCTATTCGGTCGGAGGACTGGAAGGAATCAACAAAGCGATCGAATGCGCGAACGTTGCGACTTGCCAGTATTCGTCAGGAGTTCAGGTGACCGGCATTTTCGACGAAGTAATTGTCGATCGGGACCAAACGCCGATTTATCTCCACGCCAAGGGTCCGTGCACGCTGGCTTACAAAGACAAAGAGCTACCGGGCCACGGACGCGATTATCACAAGGACGGCTTTGGATCGCCGATTGGCAATTGGAAGTCGACTGAGATCAAAGAGGGCAAGAAAGCAAAACTGGAATTTGAGAGCGGCGTTACAGTCGAAGGAAAGATCGACAAGCTGCTGGAACGCGATGGCAAGTTGCTGGTAATTACGTTCTCCGATTGCACGGCCAAGTATGGCGATCGCGTGTTGTTCGATCCGAGCTGGGGCAATTACGACATGACAGTAGGCGATCGGATTAATTCGGTATTCAACGGGGCGGCGGACAAGGACGCTTATAACCAGGTCTCGCTCATTCCGAAAGAGCGCACGATCAAAGTTCCATCCGACGCGATGCGCAAGAAACTGGAGAATTTGTACGCTCAGGTCCGCAAGATTCGCGAAACCAAGAAAGGTTACGAGCGCCTCGGCGAAATTTGGGAAACTCAACAAGCCGAGCATCCAGAAGATTGGCTGTTGTCGATGGAAATCTTTGAGATCCTCGACATGACCGAGGAGCAGCCACAGCTCAAGGCCAAGGTCGAGAAGTTCCTGAACACTAAGAAAACGCAGACTAAAGATCTGACAACGCTAATCAGCTGGGGCTTTCGACTGGTCGAGTATCACAAGAAGCCGGAATTCCAGGTCGCGCTTGCCGCATCGCGGAAGTAAGGCGCGAACGTACAGCTGGAGAATTTGACAGATTTACCCCGACCCGCTAAAAGCTGCGGAGCAATTTTCATTTATGTTCCCCCGATTCCTTGTCGTCATTGTTTTACTTTTTAGTTTTGCGGAAGCGCGCGCCCAGTCCAGTCAATCGCAGCAATCTCAAAGATATCAGCCGGCTGGATTGAATGTTCCGCCGCCCCTGCCGGATCTCTTCGAAGTTTCTCTCGGCTTTAACTACATCTACCTGGATAACCAGTTTCCCGAGACAAAAAACTTGTACGGAGTCGAGACCTCGGCATTCATCAATGCCACGTCCTGGCTGGCGGCCGGCGGCGAATTCATGGCTGATTTTGGAAGTCACTCAGTTCCTGCGTTTTTCAATCGCACCATCGATGTCGACAGCCAGCGCTACGTTTATGTTTTTGGTCCGCGCGTCACGGTTTGGCACAATCCTCAATTCAGGGTTTTCGTCGAAGGTCTCGCGGGCGGCATCCACGCCGAGGCCAAATTTACTCTTGCTCGGTTTTCTTCCTCGATATCTCAAACCGCGTCGGCTGATGGCTTCGCGACGGTGTTAGGGGCGGGATTCGATTGGCGACTGACGAACCATTTATCGTGGCGAGTTGTGCAAGCCGATTATCTTGGAACAGATCTTAGCAGTCAGTGGCAAAGTAATTTCAGAGCGTCGACTTCGATCGTCTACTCGTTCGGCCGGCCGTAATTTGGCTTAGACACTTTCGTCTTTGAAGTGGCGTTTGCCTTTTTGCGCCTTGGCGTATTCGTCCTTGCTCAGAATATTTTCGTCGAGTTGCATGTCGGTCCGGAGAAAATTCTGAAACCAGGTTTCGATTCGTTGCTTGTCCTTCAAGACCTCGTCGGTGATGTAGTTCGCGTCAATATTGATGCAGATCCCGCCGACGATCCCGAAATCCTTGCGTTTGATTGGGATCGATGTGCATTTGAACCGTCGCGAGCCGATATTGAGCTCGTAATTCAGTTTGTCCTCGTTCTGAAGCTGCCGGCGTTTGAAGTCGATCAGCAGGTTGGTTGCTCCGTCGCGCAAATGCCGCCCCGTGACGTTGTTCTCGAGCGTAATCAGCGAGTGCGACGGATTGGCGAGGTTGTGCAAAAGAATTTCGATGCCGGTGTTGGGAAAAGATTTACCGATCAAGCGAACGATCCGCTCGTAGTTTTCCAAAAACTCCTGGGTGTCATCGACGATCTTCTTGCCGTCGTATTTATCGAACAACTGCGAGTAAACTTTTTGTTCGGCAGGTTCGAGAAGGTTTCGAACATTGTTCTGCTCGCCAATGAATATCAATTGACGCGCGGCGGTATGGTCCTCGTTTTTGAGGAAGTAATGCATCCCGAGCCGGAAGTGGTTCAGATTGAACTCTCCGAAGTTTTCCCGCGTGATGGTGAACGGGTAGAAATCGTAATGGTCGAGGTTTCGTCCGAACTTTCGGCGGCGCTCCTTGTATTTACCCCAAATGAAACCAGCGACGAGAAAAAATGCAGAGGCGATAACCGAGGCGATGACATTCACCGTGATGTCGTTAGGAGAGATCATCTCGCCTCGAACTTACAGATTTCCGGCTGCGTTGGAGAGCGTAATATTTTCGATGGCAACGTCCGCCGGGCGGGACAAAGCGTAGGCAACCGCGTCGGCTATCTGTTCGGCAGAAATCATTTTATCGCGCGGCCAATCTCCTGCTACGTCGTCCCAGATTTCAGTATTGGTGGCGGCCGGATAAATATTGATGACGCGAATGCAATGCTCGCGCAGTTCGTCGCGCACGGATTGGGAAAGTCCTTCGAGGGCAAACTTGCTCATGCAATACGCGCTCCAGTTCGGGAACGCGGTCTTGGCCGCGACGGATAGAATATTCACGACGCTCGATCCCGGAGGCATTTGCCCGGCGAAGCGTTGCATCAAGAGAAACGGCGCGGTCACGTTCACTCCCAGGGTTTGCTTCCATTCCTCGATTGTGATTTCGCGAAACGGTTTCACCACCGCAATGCCGGCATTGTTGACCAGGACATTGAGCGGCTCGCTGCCCACCTGGGAAATCAAGCTGGCAACGCCTTTCTCGGTAGCGAGATCATGGATCAACTTGACGACGCCCGCGCAACTCGGCTGAACTGCCTTGCAGGTCTCGGCGAGCGCGACAGTATCGCGTCCGTGCAAAAGCAACGTCACGTCGGGCGCTGCGAGCTTTTCTGCGATTGCGCGACCGATTCCTCGACTCGCGCCGGTGATGAGAATCCTCTTCATCCAAAATTAAGTGTAGTGGCAGGCGTGCCGCCTGCAAAACATCCCGCAGCTGCGCAGCCGACACGGCTGCCGCTACAGAAGCCTCTACGTTCTCCGCAAGGTGAACCGATTGTTATTCGTCTCCCACAAACGCAACCGCACCAGCTGTTGGTTCACGCGGCTGTCGATCTTCGACCAAAGAGCGCGGACGATATTCTCACCCGTGGAAGAAATCGCCCTGAAGTCTTCGGTTTCGAGATCCAGATGTCGGTCCTGCCAGGGCTCGACCGAATCCCGGAGGGCGCTTTGGAACGCGATGAAATCGTAAAGCGTTCCGGTGCGTTCGTCGTAATTTCCGCTAATCGTCGGCTCCGCGAGGTAGAGGTGACCATGACCCAGCGGATTGTCGCATTTGCCAAAGAGCTCTGCGTTTTTCCGATCGGAAAACGATGGAACATGCAATCGGTGCGCGGAACTGAAACGCATTTGCATTCCGAGATAGATGTTCTTTTCCGGCCACGCCTCAGCGAAGAAATCTTCGCGCTCGTGCAAACGCACGCGATGAATCGGCAACGTCGCAGCGACTCGTTCGCGAATATAAATGCTCAGGCTCTCCGTTGTCATTGGCCGATCCTTCAACGACGGCGATTCGTTGAGATAACGATGGTCGAACTCATCGTGCAGCGATTTAAGACAAAGATCGACTTCGCGTTGCTGAACAATGGGGCCGTCGGCTTTTTGCTTTCGAAAGGTAAGGCGCGCTCGGTAATTATGCCCATGGGTCGCCGAACCTTCGCCAAAAAGTCGTGCGTTTTCAGCGGCTGTCAGGCGTGGCGACATCGTTTGGCGCGCCGCTGAAAATCCGAACCAGTAATTCGCTTCGCACACGTCATCAGCGTAAAACGTTGCGCTCCGGTCCGGGGTTTCGATCAAATGGACAGCAACAAGCTTTGCGTCCACATCGGAAAACAGCGGCGCGACGTCAGCGAAAAGCTGGCCCGCAATGTTCTCAGCGGTGGGCGGCCCCGCCGCGGCGGGGCGAAAAGCGGGATTGTCTTCATTCAGAAACTTGTGGTCGAAGCGCTCGTCCACGACCTGGCCGGCGCGACGTTTGATTTCGCTGATATTGATGAGCATTCCGGTGACCGGATCGACCCGGCCACTGAAGACAAAATAGACGACGTAGTTACGGCCAGTGCCGTGCTTGGCGCGACTTTCTTCGCCGAAAGCGGCGATATTTTCGCTCTCGCTCCAGCGCGAAACGAACAGCCGGCGCGAGGCCGAAAATTCAAGCCGTTTGCTGACCGTTAGAAGCATGACAAAGCAAACAGCGCCGCGGCCATCGCGCAAGGTGGATCGAGCTCTCCGAGCTCGATTAACGCGCTACGGAGAGCGCGTTCCACCTATTCTTTCAGCAGTGCGAGGAATTCGGAGCGCGTGCGAGCGTCTTCCTTGAACGACCCGAGAAGGCAAGAAGTCTTCATGATCGAGTTCTGCTTCTCTACTCCGCGCATCATCATGCAAAGATGTTTTGCTTCGACGACGACCCCGACACCATTTGGCTCCAGGCACTTCATTAGAGCGTCTGCAATCTGGACGGTAAGCCGCTCCTGAATCTGCAACCGACGCGCGAAAACATCGACAATGCGCGCGATTTTCGAGAGGCCGATCACCTTGCCATTCGGGATATAGGCAACGTGCGCGCGACCGATGAACGGAATCAGATGATGCTCGCACATTGAATAGAGTTCGATGTCTTTAACCAAGATGATCTCGCTCGCGTCCGAGCTGAAGATTGCGCCATTGACGATCTCATCCAGGTCCTGCCGGTAACCGTTGGTAATAAACTCGAATGCCTTTGCCGCCCGTGTCGGGGTCCTCAACAATCCTTCGCGCTGCGGATCCTCGCCGATCGCCTCGAGCAAATCGTGAAATGATTCTTCCATGCGGGCGATTTTTGCCGCGCCGCATTTCGGAAGGCTTCGAATGCGCCGTTCCGCTGCTTCCAGCTCGGTCTCGTGATTGTGCACGCCGTTCCTCAATCCAGCCAGCTCAACGGATATTTCTCGTCGTCGAGCGCGACGGCGGCTTCAGTCAGCTCGAGAGTGTGTTGGGTGTCGAACATGACTGCGAGTTCCTCGGTGCGTGTCGCGTTCTTGCTCGCCATGATCGTTCCCGGATGCGGTCCGTGCGGAATTCCGCGCGGGTGCAACGTGATCGACGCGGGCTCAATTCCCTTTCGCGAACCGAAATTCCCGCGCACATAGAACAGAACCTCGTCGGCTTCGACGTTGTCATGGACCCACGGAATTTTCACCGCTTCCGGATGATAATCGAGCAATCGCGGGGCAAACGTGCACACCACGTAGCCGCGGATTTCGAAGGTTTGATGGATCGGCGGCGGTTGATGGACCGTGCCGGTGATCGGTTCGAAATCCTGCGCGTTGAAGGTGAACGGATAGACGTAGCCGTCCCACCCGACGACATCGAACGGGTTGTGCGCCATCGTCACACACGTCCAGCGCGGACCGTCTTTCACCAGAATTTCGGTGTCCTCTTCCTTGTCGACCGTGTTCAGCTCGGTCGGACCGTGGAAGTCGCGTTCCGAATACGGCGAGCCCATCTTAATCTGGCCTTCGTTGTTCTGGTAACGCTTCGGAATTCGCACCGGTCCAGTTGATTCCAGGATGAGATAATCTTCCTCCTCAACCTTGTCGGGAATCAGGCGGTAAGTGATCCCGCGCGGAACGACGATGTAATCCTCGGCGCGGTAGCGTTGTTTTCCAAAAAGCGACTCAATCGTGCCGCCACCTTTGAACACGAAGATGATCTCATCGGCGCCACCGTTCTTGTAATATTGGAACCGCCCGTAAGCCTTTTCCGGCCGGCAACGCCAGGCCGTCATGTCCTGGTTGAACAGAATTGGAACGCGACCGCTGTAGAGATCGCCACGGCGCGGCAAATTCGCCGTTTTCAAATGATGATGTCGCAACGGACTCTCCGCCGCTTTCTTCAGCTCTTCGCATTTCAGGAGCTTCACACTGCGGACGCGGGTCGGCGGACGCAGATGATACATGATTGAAAAAGCTTCGTTGAAGCCTTCGGTCGTAACGACGTGTTCGTAATAGATACCTTCGTTCTTGTAACCGGGGCCCTGACCGTTTCGATGGAACCAGATGTGATGCTTTCGCGGCATCTCGCCTAATTTTTGGTAATACGGCATGTCGATCGTCTCCTCTTACAAATTGCCCCGGCGTTCCTGTTCTTTCTCGAGCGCCTCGAATAGCGCCTTGAAGTTTCCTTTGCCGAAACTCTTCGCGCCTTTGCGTTGAATGATTTCGAAGAACAAAGTCGGCCGATCTTCCACCGGTTTCGAGAAAATCTGGAGCAAGTAACCTTCGTTATCGCGATCGACCAAAATCCCGAGCCGCTTCAACGGTCCGAGATCTTCGTCGATGTGGCCGACGCGTTCCGGCAGCGTGTCGTAATACGTTGACGGGATGTTGAGAAACTCGAGGCCTCGCTTTTGCAACTCGGTCACGGTTTTGACGATGTGGCCGGTCGCGATCGCGATGTGCTGCACGCCTTCGCCGTTGTAAAACTCGAGATATTCTTCGACTTGCGATTTCTTTTTGCCTTCGGCCGGCTCGTTGATCGGAAATTTCACGAACCCGTTACCGTTGCTCATCACCTTGCTCATGAGCGCCGAGTATTCGGTCGAGATGTCCTTGTCGTCGAAGGTGAGGATGTTTCGGAAGCCCATCACGTCCTCGTAAAATTTCACCCACGGATTCATCTGGTTCCAACCGACATTGCCGACGCAATGATCGCAATAAAGCAAACCGGTCTCCTTCGTTTCGAATGGCGATTCCCATTTCTCGAATCCCGGCATGAACGGCCCGGTGTAATCGTCCCGCTCTACGAAAACATGCACGACTTCGCCGTAAGTGTGGATCCCGCTCATGACGACTTTGCCGTGTTTGTCCTTCAGCGTCTTCGGCTCCAGGTAACTTTTGCCGCCGCGCTTGGTTGTTTCTTTCCAGGCTGAAGTCGCGTCCTTCACTTTCAGGGCGATCACTTTGACACCGTCGCCATGTTTCTGAATGTGATCGGCGATCGGATTACCGTCGCGAATCGGAGTGGTCAGGACAAACGTCAGCTTGTTCTGACGAATGGCGTAACTCGCGCGATCTTTGACACCTGTTTCCGGCCCGCTGTAAGCGAGACTTTGAAAACCGAAAACGCTCTTGTAAAAATGCGCCGCCTGTTTGGCGTTACCGACGTAAAATTCGATGTGATCCGTTCCCTCCAACGGCAAAAAATCTTGCTCGGCTGCCGCAGCACGTTTCTTTTTTGGAGCAGCAATTGTCGTTGCCATATTTAAACCTCCGCGATTTCAGCGCTGAACGCTCTCTGAATATAAGATCGACAATCCCTCGTCGCAAGGTTGTCCAACCACCAATGGACATGCACAGGTAGCGGCGGTTGATTCGCTTTCTCCCGAAAGCTCACCCTTTCGGGCTGCCGTCCATGTCGTCGCCTCCCGGCAACTCCATTCACCGAACCGCCATTAGTGCCAGTCCGGCTCGGACCGATTGAGGTCAATCGCCCTTACCTTTTGACTTGAGTGCGGAGCGAACCTTCAGTCGCAACGCATTCAGCCGGATGAAGCCTGTCGCGTCGCCCTGGTTGTAAGTCGATCTTTCGCCTTCCATTGTCGCGATTTTTGGATCGTAGAGACTCTTCGGGCTCTTGCGACCAGCCACGATGATGTTGCCCTTATAAAGTTTGAGCCGAACAAGGCCGGTGACGTCGCGTTGAGTTTCGGTGACCAGCGCCTGAAGCGCCTCGCGTTCGGGTGAGAACCAAAAGCCGTTGTAGACGAGCTCGCTGTATTTGGGAATCAGGCTGTCGCGCAGATGCATAACTTCGCGGTCCATGGTTAGCGTTTCCATTTGCCGGTGCGCGAAATGTAAAATCGCGCCGCCGGGAGTTTCGTAAACGCCACGCCCTTTCATCCCAACGAAACGATTCTCGACAATATCGACGCGGCCGATTCCGTGTTTGCCGCCGAGTTTGTTCAACGTTTGCATCACGCCGAGTGGCGACATTCGCTTGGACGACACGGAGGCCGTCCCTCCAACGGAAACGTTCACGCAAATGCCATTCTCGAACGCGAGATCGACGTGTTCCGGTTCGTCCGGCGCGTCTTCGGGCGCGACGCTCAGCTTGTACATACCGCGCATTTTCTTTGAGCTCGCGTCAAACCACGGATCTTCCAGCACCCCGCTTTCGAAACTGATGTGAAGAAGATTACGATCCGTCGAGTACGGCTTCGATGCGCTCGCTTCGACCGGGATTTTGTTTTTCTTCGCGAACGCGATCATCTGTCTGCGTCCGGGAAATTGCTTTCGAAAACGTTCCTCTCGCCATGGCGCGATAACTTTCAATTCGGGGGCGAGCGCCGCGGCGGTTAATTCGAAGCGAACTTGGTCGTTCCCCTTCCCGGTCGCGCCGTGGGCGATTGCGTCCGCTTTTTCTACGCGGGCGATTTCGACCATACGTTTCGCGATCAATGGACGAGCGATACTCGTTCCGAGAAAATATTGGTTCTCGTAAATCGCTCCGGCCTGGAACATCGGAAAAATAAAATCGCGGGCGAACTCTTCGCGCAGATCTTCGATGACGCATTTCGAAGCGCCGGTCTTGAGCGCTTTGTCGTCCAAACCGGCGAGCTCCTCCTCCTGACCAATGTCGGCACAGAAAGCGATGATGTTGGCCCGATAATTTTCCTTCAGCCAACGCAGAATGACGGACGTGTCGAGGCCGCCGGAATATGCGAGGACAATTTTCACAAAGAGTTGATAGTTGATGGTTGAGAGTTGATCGACTTCAAACAGATCGACCAGTCGAACATTTCCTCACGAAAAACAAGCCTGCCTGAAAATAACCCAGCGCTTCAGCGCTGGGTTTTCGATTCAAGACAGCGCGAGTCCCAAAGGGACGAAAGAGATGTTCTGCCGTCCCTGACGGGACTTGGAATCTTCCTGAACGTTCGTCCCAGCGTTAAAACGCTGGGCTATTATCAAGACCTAGTCTCCAAATGAAATATCGACGTCGCGCGCGGTCTGGACCATTTCGCCGTGCGGAGGAACCAAACGCAGTCGATTGACGGCGTCCGCAATGGGAACATGGCGCACCTGGTAATTTTGGTAGCTGACCATCGATCCGAAATGTCCCTCGTTTGCGAGCTGAACAGCTTTCACGCCAAACCGCGTTCCGAGGATCCGATCGAGAGTTGTCGGCGGGCCGCCACGTTGCAAATGCCCAAGCACGCATGAGCGGGTCTCTTTTCCGGTCCGCCCGGCGATCTCACGAGCAACCACGTCGCCGATTCCACCGAGCTTGAATTCGCCGCCCTCAATGTCGCGCTTGATCTGCTGACCATCTTTCGGTCGTGCGCCTTCCGCTACGACCACGAGGGAATCCAGACGGCCTGCAGCGTCGCGTCTTTTAATCGCTCTGGCGATCTTGTCGTAATCGAACGGGATTTCGGGAATCAAAATAATATCTGCGCCGCCAGCGATGCCGCCGTGGAGGGCGATCCAACCGGCGTGGCGACCCATAACTTCGACGACCATCACGCGCTTGTGACTGCTGGCCGTAGTGTGCAACCGATCGAGCGCGTCCATCACTTCCGCCACGGCCGAATCGAAACCGAACGTCATTGCCGTCGCTTCAATATCGTTGTCGATCGTTTTTGGAACGCCGATGCAATCGATGCCCGCCTCCTGCATCTGCATGGCGGTCGTCATCGAACCGTCGCCGCCGACGATGATCAGTGATTTGACGTTTAGATCGTCCAAAACTTTCTTGGCGCGGGCGATTACTTCGCTCGCGACGACGGCCCGGTCGCCCGCTCCAACTTTAGCGATGAAGTGCCCGCGGTTCGTCGTTCCCAGGATCGTTCCGCCGAGGGCCATGATTCCTTCAGTACTTTTTCGATCCAGCACCACGGAATCGCCGGGCGGCAACAATCCTTCGAAACCATCGCGGAAGCCGATCACTTCCCAACCCAGTTTGTCGGCCGCGAGCACGACGCCGCGGAGGACAGCGTTTAGTCCTGGGCAGTCACCACCGCTGGTGAGAATGCCGATTCGCGCCTTCATGATGAAGACTAATCAAAGCATTTTTTTCGGATCGACAAGGCGTCCGGCGCCGGCCCATTGGTCATAAAGTTGCCAGCCTTGGGCGACCAGTTGAGCGCCCTCGGCAAATCGACTCGTACTGCCGAGGAGGACAACCACGATCCGTCGCGGAAAAACGCGCGTGCCCTGTCCTTCCTGGACGACTTGCGATTCCCGGGTGGAAGTGAGGACCAGACATTGTCCGGCCCGTGCGGTCTGGCCGGTCTTCACGCCATCGATTCCGTTGGTGCCGAGAAGTTCGTTCGTGTTCCGCAACAAATAACGTTGCTCTTTTCCGCCGCGTCGCCATGAAATCTGGCGCTCCCTTTGCGAAACATAAAATCGAAAGCTCGCTTTGTTCAGTGCGTAACGGGTGAGCCGGGCCACATCTTCGGCGGTTGCGTACGGCAACGGTTTCACGTTGGTGTCTACGCCATGCGGATTCACAAAGCGTGTCTTTTCCATTTTCAGCTGTTTGGCCAGCGCATTCATTTGAGTGACAAAGATGTCGATCGCCGAAAGCTTCGGGGTTGGTGACTGGATCTGCGATCCAACGTAACTGGCCAATGCGTAGGCCGCGACGTTATCGGACTGGACTAGCGCGGCGTAAAGCAAATCGCGCAACGCAATTTCATCTCCCGGCTGAAAACCAACGTTGTTTTCAAGCGTGCCGACAAAAGCCGAGGGCGGAATGGTTACGAACTGATTGAGATCGCCGCCTTTGTGCTCGGCCCAGTCGAGAACAACCATTGCGGTCGCAATCTTGGTCAGGCTGCCGATCTGGCGTTTATCTTTCGATTTCGATTCCTGGAGGACGTAACCGGTCTGCGCGTCCGCGATAATGAAAGCTTGAGCGGCGTGGACGGATTGAAGCGCGCTCGATGCCAGAACAAGCGCGGAAATGATCAAAACTAAGCGACGATGGAAAATCACGCGCGCAACTGTAGTGGCGGCCGTGTCGGCTGCAAATTGAAGTTGCCTTCGGCTCGCGAAATCCAATGCCTTATTCAGGCAGACTGACGTTGGAGCGTTCTCCGTAATGATACGGATTCGTACTCAGCGTGATGTAAATTCGCTCAGCCGCATTCACCATATCGAAGTGGGTTGCGCGTCCGAGTCCGCTAGCTCGCACCGTTCCATGTCTTCCCTGGAAGCGGCTGCCGCCCGCCATGTCGAATTCGTAAATGACCACACCGCGATCGACATCAGTGATCCGGACGTGGAGAACGAGCTCAGACCGTCCAGCGCCAAGGTCTCCCAAAAAGAAACGGGCATACGGGTTGCCGCCGTCGACCAGAGTAAAATTGCCTTCGACCAGCCAGCCAGTACGCGGCGATTCGGAATTTTTGAGAATTCTAGCGGGAGCGATTTTTTCCAGTTGCTCTTTCAAATCACTAGCAAACTCCACGGGCGCAAGCGCTTTGCGAATTGGCATCTCGCCGTCGCTCAAAGCTTCATCACCCTGGAAGACAGCTGTATCGATGCAGAAAGGGCGGATATAGATCGCCGGTGGGTTCGCTGCCCCAACGCCGCAATTCGTGATCATGTGCACGCCCTTCGAGCCGTAAAAATCCTTGGAATCGCTGGCGGCCGCCGTCCGGCCACCCGGCGTGGCCACATCGGTCTTGGTCACATACATATCCGCGCATGAGCAAAGCAGAACGCTTGAAGCGATAGCGATGAGAGATTTCATATTATTTAGTGCTGGCACGCCGGCCTTATTTCGAGGCAAAGGCGAGCCGTTTTCGCGCTTTCTGATGCAACTCTTATGCCGTTTCGTCGGGAAAAACGGTTCCCACCCGCCGCTTCGGCAAGCCTACGCAGATTGGGGCGACCGCGCTCGACTAATCAGCAGTCGCATCAAGAAATAGACAATTACGGCCGACGGAACGGCCAGGAACAGCGATCCGATGAATGCCGGCCAAACGACTCGCAGGAACACGTCCCAGTTCAGATAGTCGTGCAATCCAAAATGAAACCGTATTCGATGCGCCGGTAGCGGCCGGTGCAATGTCCAGAGGCCAAGTTTGTATTCGGCGAAGTAAATAGCGGGCATCACGAAAATCAGCACATCGTGGATCGTAACCGCAATGGCGGCGGCGATTTTGTTGCAGCGGCATACCCAGGCGACAGCGATCGAAAGCAAGGTTTTGAGACTCCACAACGGTGTGAAGCCGAAAAAGATTCCGATTGCCGACCCGAGCGCGATGGAGTGCGGCGTATCGGCTATCGTTACCAGTGTCATGTGATGATCAGCCAGCCACTTCTTCCTTCGCTCGAGCCACGAAGGCAGACGGGGTCCATACGGATGCTCTTGAGCTGTTTGCGACTCCGGCACGGGCGCGACCTTACTCTAAAACAGCTCCGGTGTCTCCGACGATGGCGACAGGACCTGCTGGCCGAGTGCTCTGCGCAATCTGATCGCGGCTCTTGGCGCGTAATCGAGATTGTTGTTATTGAATATGACGTGCACTTCCTTCGCTTCAGTCGCCAATTTTCGGCTGCGTTCTGCGACCTCCTCAATCTCTTTGTCGGAGTAATCGTAGTCGAAGCGCGTCGCCACAGTCTTGCCGGTCAGGTACGCCTTCGCGTCGCGTCCGTGCAGTCGCAGGTAACTGAACTTTCGATTCGTAACTTCATTCAAGTCGGACGGGACAATCGAAAAATGCTCGGCCAGGGGCGTATCGACGTTCACAAACCCAACCTGGCGTTCTCGCAAAAAATTCGCGGTCGACTTTAACTGATCGTCGACCACCCAGTTGCGGTTCCGAAATTCAATAGCAAGCGAATAACCGCGGAGTTTCGAAATCAGCGGTTCAAGCTCCGCGAGTTCATGTTTTCGCGGCAAGAACGCCGGCGACAATTGCAACAGAAGCACGCCCAGTTTTCCATGCGATTGCAGGATCGAGATCGAACCGAGAAAAATATCGAGCAAAAAATCGCGCAGCGCAGGAGAAGCGTTCACCTTCCCTTTCGGATCGGTCTTCGCGATTCGCTGCAGCGCCGGCGGCAAAAGTTTTGCCTGGGTGGAATGAAACGAAAAAAGCTGATGCAGTTTTACATCGAACACAAACTCGTTCGGTGTTGCCGCGCACCAACGCTCGACCGTGCGCACGTCCGGGACCGAATAGAACGTGGAATTGACCTCCACCATCTCAAAGTGTTGCGCGTACCAGGCGAGGCGTTCATGGGCCGGCATCTTTTTTGGATACCAACGCTCCACAAATCCCGGATCGGACCAACTCGCGGTGCCTATCAGAATCTTGGTGTTGGGACGAAGCGCCTCCGCCGACATAAGAAGTGATCCTCTGTGGCAGCCGGCGATGCAACTGGTGGCAGATTTCTAGCTGTGCAAGGCGTTCGGACCGCCGGCACCCCGCTTAAGCCTCATCACTCAACGACTTTTATATGATCGAGCTCAGCTCCGAGCACATCGCCGATTTTCGCCGAGACGGTTTTTCCAAATCGCAGAACGGCGTGCTCTCGCCAGCCAAGCAGTTAATAATCGCGAACTGGTTGATCATCATCGCGGCGGGCATTTTCATCACAGACGCCATGTGGTCGCCGGGGTTGTTGTGGGGCCACTCCGCATGGCACGACCTCACGCGCACAGTAGAATTCAACGCGGCCATTCGGCGCGGCGATCTGTTTCCAATGTGGTCGCCCGATTTTTATCACGGTTACGGTTCGCCTTTGTTTCAGTTCTATTCACCCCTTGTTTATTTTCTCGTCGAGATGCCCCTGCTGGTCGGCATTGATCTCGAATCTGCGCTGAAACTTACTTTCGTAATGCTCCTCATCGCGTCGGGGCTGACAATGTATCAGTTGGTCAGCGCAAATATGTCGCGTTGGGCCGGCACATTCGCTGCCGTCCTCTACATGATCGCGCCATACCGCATGCTCGATCTCTACGAGCGGCATGCGTTGGCAGAGCACGCCGCCTTCACCTGGCTTCCGCTGATCGTCCTGGGAACGCAACAATTCATTATGAAAGGTCGACCAGCGGCTGCGGTCACCGCGGTGATCGCCACAGCAGGTCTGATTCTTACGCACAACGTCACAGCACTGATTGGACTGCCGGTTTGCATTTTGAGTGGCTGGTTGCTCAGTGGACGCGGAAGGAGCGCTGAAACAATTCTACGAGCTTTTTGCCCGGTGTTAGGGGTTGGTGTTGCCGCTTTTTTTTGGTGGCTGGCTTTTAGGGCGCGCCATCTTGTCCTCGCGAAAGAAAGTTTGACCAAAGGCTACTTCGATTTTCATCAACATTTTATTGGCCCGCTCCGCTTATTTGGCTGGGATCACGCAGTAACTGATCATATGCCATTGTGCATCGGTTGGATCCACTTGGCCGTAGCGACTGGGGCGCTCGCTTTTTTGTGGAACCGAAAATGGCGAACTCCATGGAGTGTCGTCGGAGTCTCGATCACCGCCGTCGGGCTATTGATGTGTGAAAAGATTTCAACCGGTGTTTGGCAAATCGTTCCCTTGCTCAGTTATGTCCAGTTTCCGTGGCGTTTCCTTACCTTGGCAGTGTTCGGAATTGCGATGTGTGGCGCAGCGGTGATTCATCGCGTCGAATCCGTGAATGCACGGCTCGCCTTGCCATTTGTTCTGGCCGGGATTGTCTTAGTATTGAGTGTCTATTTTCCAATTTACAGCGCAGCGAAACTCCTCGCCGCAGATCGTTCCACTGGTGCGATCAGCGAAATGACTCCTGAGCAAACTATCGCTCTCGAAGTCGGTCATCGGCTGATTAGATTTGATGAATTAGTAACGCCGAACACGATCCGATCGGCTGACGAGCGCGGCACAAGTAAAGATGATTTTCTTCCAGTGGGCGTTCAGGACAAGCCCATTGTACCTTCGATTAATTTCGTATCTGCTGAATCCGGTGTGGTTCTTCGCTGCGAAAGAACCGCTTTTAATGAATACCGGGCAACGGTCGACATGCGCGAATCCGGTCCGGTGCGACTTGAGCAGTTTTGGTTTCCAGGTTGGAGCGCACATGTAGATCGCCAAGATGTTGCGGTTACGGCCTGCACCAATTCGGCCGTGGCTTGCTGCGACGTCCCTGCCGGCAGCCACGTCGTGGAATTGAAATATATCGGCTTGCCCGAACATCGCCTCGGCGCGCTCGTCTCTTGCGCTTCGATTGCGAGCCTCGTCGCGATATTGAGCATCGGAGGAATCCGGCGCCGATTTGGAGTTGAATCACCGCCATGAGCCGGTGGAGTAGTCGTACAAAAGCGCTGGTCCTTTGTGGCCTGGGCTTGCTGGTGTACGGGTTCGGAATCGGACACGAGTTCTACTTCGACGATCTCGCTTACATTTCTCAAAACCCGCTTCTTCAGCGTCACGATGCATTTCGAGTTTTTTGGTTTACTTCGGAAGCATTCAACTACTATCCGCTTTTTTGGTCCCTACTCCGCGTGCAATGGCTTCTGTGGGGTAACAACCCCGTTGGCTATCAACTTGTTACACTTCTCGCTCATTGCCTGAATGCTGTTTTGCTTTGGCGCATTGCGGTGAAATGTCGACTGCCCGGTGCGTGGTGGATCGGCGCGTTGTTTGTCGTTCATCCGATAAATGTCCAAACCGTCGCGTGGGCGGCTGAGCAAAAGAACACATGGTCTTTTTTGTTCATGGCGCTGACTGTTCTCGCTTATATTAAATACGCAGAGCTGAATGATTGGCGAAGCTATGCCCTCGCGCTCGGCTGTTTTGTCGCTTCACTCGCGTGCAAAACGTCCACTGTTTGTCTGCCGATCTTCCTCATTCTTTGCCACGGTTTCGATCGGCAGAAGGGCCGGCGGCTCCTCGGATTAATTCCGTTCTTCACAGCGGCCGTGGTTGCCGGAATAACGACAATGTGGTTTGAGCAAAACCGCGTCGGCGCGAAATCGCTGATTAGCGCGCTCGGTTTGTCGCAACGGCTTGAACTGACAGGCGCGACTTTCTGGGTCTACCTGGAAAAAGCAATGCTTCCGGTTCAACTCTCGCCGATGTACAGAGGATGGGTCGACGCGACAGCGGTCGCGCATACTCCCCTTCCGTTATTCCTCCTCGTCGTCATGCTCATCTTGTGTGCGTTAACATGGCGTCGCATTGGCGCGCCAATCGCATTCGGAGTCACCTTTTACTTCGTGATGTTGCTGCCGTTGCTCGGGCTATTCGACACGAGATATTTTATTTACTCGCTCGTCGCCGATCACTGGCAGTATCACGCGTTGCCGGGTCTGCTCGTTGCAGTTGTCTCGGCAGCTTCAATGGTGGCTCCAATGTTTGCCCCCGCCATGCGTTATCGACACGCGCTGGCAACAGTGGCGGTGACTGGTTTGGCCATATTAGCTTCAATCCATCTGGCGCACTTCGATAGCGCGCGCAGTCTGTGGACATACACAGTTCGACAAAATCCCGATGCATGGATCGCGTGGTACAACCTTGGCAATGATCATGCCGATGGAGGCGAATACGCTGAAGCAATCGCCGACTATCGCGCATCTCTCCGGGCAAAGTCCGATTCGTATTCTACTCATTTCAACCTGGCCAATATTCTGACGACAACCAATCAGCTTGAGGAAGCTGATCGCGAATATTGCGAAGCTCGCAACATTTCCCCGGAAGCGCCCGATAATTACGTGAACCGCGGCGTCCTGCTGTTGCGGATGCAACGGCAAGCTGAGGCGGTGCAAGAATTCTTATGCGCCCTTGAACTGGATCCACAAGAGTCGTCAGCCCAGATCAATTTGATCGCCGTTTACCTGCGGACCGGACGGGTGAACGACGCGTTTTCGTATTTGCATGCTGCTCCTCTTCGCGACGCCCGTAACAGCCGGCGGGTCGCAGACGCGATCACCGCAAGTTTAGCGCAGCAAGGAAATCCAGGAGATGTTTTGGAGCAGTTTGCCGCGCAAGCGTGCAACTTGAGCGGTGGCCAGCGTGATCTACGCGCCGCTCTCGCTCTGGTTAGAAATCAGCGCCCAAATTGACGTCGCGGGACTCTAGCTGCCCGTAGTTGTCGAGTGTCGTGCGTAATCGAAAACCAGCTGCTGATCGAGAGTATTCAGCAATTCCGCAAGCTCGGTGAGGTCTACTGGTTTTCGCAAGATGCCGACGGCTCCCGTTCCGGTCAGCTGCGGCAAGTATCGGTTCGAAACGAATATGATTCGAGCGCACGGATCTTCGGTCATAATGTAACGAGCGGCCGTCAGTCCGTTTAATTTGCCCATCGAGAAATCCATCAGCACCACATCCGGATGATAGGTGTGATAGGCCTGGATCGCTTCGGCGCCGGAACTCACCACTTTGACAACGTGATGCCTGGCCGCGGCCACGAGTAAAGCCAGCGTCCCGCCGACGCCTGGTTGATCGTCGGCAATCAGGACGCGCATGACCGGAATTTGCAGAACCTTCCATGCCAGCACCCTGGAATTTTCTCGGGAAATGCTTGATGAAAATCGCCCCGAATGCAGGCTTCGGCGCGGTCTTATCCCGGCTCTTTCTTATTAGTTGGCCGGAACTGTTTGGGCGGTAAAGCCGGATTGCTGCGCGGCGCCTATCAGCGCGGTGACACAAATTACCTTTTCGTCGTCAAGGTCGACCCAATGCTCGACGATCTCCGAGGCAATCCTCGTTTTGAGTTGCTCGTTCAGAAGACAACCGCCGGAAAATAGCTGTCCGTCGACTTTCAGTTAGCGAATAACTAGAGTCGTGAGGGACTTCCTTGTCTGAGCTGACGCGCACGCTCTGGGTTTGAATTCAGTGGATGCGTTCAAGTTCGGCTGGAGAGTCAGTGTCCGGTTCGGGCAAGGGTTGATGTGTGCCAGTGCCCACGAGCCGCTCAAAAACAGGCGAGGCCATTAGCGTGGTGATAACGGCCATGATGACCAGCGTGGCGAAAAGTCCTTCCGAGATAATACCCCGTTGAAGGCCAATGTTGATGATAATCAACTCCATCAGACCGCGCGCATTCATCAACGTACCGATGCCAAGCGCTTCGCGATTCGCGATGCCGGTGGCGCGCGCGGCGACCCAGCACGCGACGCCTTTGCCCAACACCGCCGCCACGAGTATCGCCGCGCACATCAGCCAAAGGAAACCGGTATTGAGCAGGCTGATCTTTGTGTTCAAGCCCGAGTAGGTGAAGAACAGCGGAAGCAACAGAGCGACCGTGAGCGGTTGGATGCGCGTAACGGTATCGCGCGCGACAACGCCGCGCGGCATCGCGGCACCCATGACAAATGCACCGAAGACCGCATGCAACCCGATGAGATCGGTGAACCACGCGGCGAGCGCCATGAGCGCGAGCCCCACGACAAGACCCGCTTCGGTGAGCGCGCCGTCTTCTACCAGCCACGCTTTGGCCCGGACAAGCAGCGGTCGCACGATCAGCAGCGTGAAAGCCACGTAACCAATGCCGCCGCTGATGTTCACCAGCGCGTGACTCCAATTATGCTCGAAACTGGCAAGCACAACGGCGAGCAGACACCACGCGGTCGCATCATCAATCGCACCCGCCCCCAGCGCTACCGTCCCCATGGTGGTGCCGGTGAGTTTCTTGAAATGGATAATTCGCGCGAGCATCGGGAATGCGGTGATGCACATCGACGCGCCTAGGAAGAGCATCGCCTCCGCGAGGGAAGTTTTCTTCGGAAACAAGTCCGTCTGGTGAAAGAGAACCCACGCCAGTCCGGCGCCCAGCACGAAGGGCGTGACCATGCCAGCGAGCGATACGGCGATCGAGCTCCTCAGTTTGCGCTGTACGATGTCGACTCGGAATTCCATCCCGACGATGAACATGTAAAGCGCCAGGCCAAGCTGCGACGCCGGGAAGAGATAGCTCTGGGTGTCGCGCATTTGTTGTGTGGTGTCCCAGGGAAAGAGCCAATGCTGCACCTCAGGCCAAAGCAGACCGAAAAGCGATGGACCGAGTAGCACGCCGGCCAACATTTCCGCCACGACTTGCGGCTGACCGAGACGCAAAGCGATGGCGCCTACAAGCCGGCAGAATAAAAGAATGACCGCGAGCTGAAGGAAAAACTGGACGGCGAGGTGCAGGTTGTTCATCGACGCAAGTAGTGTGGCTTAGCTTCCAAATCGACCGCGCGGATTCTAGCGGAATCGATTCGATTGAAAAGAGTTTCGCGAGCCGAATCTTTCTTGATGATTCTGCGGCGCATCGAAAAATAGAATCGTGCGCCGACTGAGTATTTTGTTAAGTTTTTCGTCGACGGATTAACTGCAATACTCGCCCATGGGCTCACTTTATGACGTTGCGATTATCGGCGGCGGCCCGGGTGGCAGCACCGCTGCGACCTTGCTCGCAAAAGCGAACCGTCGCGTCATCGTTCTTGAGCGTGAAAAATTTCCGCGGTTCCACATCGGCGAATCCCTTTTGCCCTTCAGCACGCAGGCGTTCGATCGTCTCGGCGTGCGCGAAAAACTCGACCGCACTTTCTTGCCGAAATTCGGCGGTGAAATTGTTGCGGCCTGCGGCACGAAAGGAGTGAAATTTTATTTCAAGGACGGCTTCCGAACGGATCGTGACCGCGCTTATCAGGTCACCCGTTCAGAGTTCGACAAGTTACTGCTTGAGCATTCGCGCGAGAACGGCGCGGAAGTTCGCGAAGAAACAGAAGTGAAGAAGATCGCGTTCGAAGAAGACCGGGTAAAGATCGACATCGAAACGTCAGACGGCGCAAGATCGATAATTGAATCGCGGTATTTGCTGGATTGCAGTGGCCGCCAGACGACGCTCGGCAATTTTTTCAAGCTCAAGAAATCGTACGATCATCTCCAGAAGTTTTCCGTCTTCGCGCATTACGAAAATGTCGATCGCGCGGAAGGCATCGACGGGACGCTCATCCGAATGGTGCGCGGACTCGATCGCTGGTTCTGGATGATCCCACTTACGCCGACGCGCATGAGCATTGGCGTGGTCATGGACACGACGACATATCGCGCGATGAAGCTTCCCGCCGAGGCGGCACTGGAAAAGTGCATCGGCGAGCAACCGATGGTTCTCGAACGAATGACACGGGCCGAGCGCGTCTCGCCAGTTTATTCCGCCGGCGATTATTCCTACCGCAACGCAAAACTTTTCGGCGATCGCTGGCTGCTCGCGGGCGACGCCGCCGGATTCATCGATCCGGTTTTCAGTAGTGGCGTTTTTCTGGCGATAATGTCAGCGGAAAAAGCCGCGGATGCTCTCGACGAAGTCTTGAACGATGAATCAAAGAAGCGCCGCCGTTTCAAAGACTACTCCCGCCGCGTGAACTACGTCATGGACGTCTATCTGACTTTCGTGACCTCGTGGTATCGCCACAGCAAAGAATTCATGGAGGTGTTTCTCAATCCGACTGAGACGCTGCAACTCGCCCCGGCCGTGAACGCGGTACTCGCGGGTAATGAAGGCGGAAGCTTCGCCATCAGATGGCGGATGTGGATTTTTTATTTTTTCGTGAACGCACAACGTTTTTTTGCACTCTCCCCCCGGCTCTCCCTCGTTCCGAGGAAGGTAAATAAACCCGCCTCTGAGACGGTGACTGCGATTTCTGACACGACGTTTTTCCGATGAATCCAACGACATCCGAGAACGGCAACTACGATGTGGTAGTAATAGGTGGAGCGCTTTCCGGAGGGGCGACAGCGACCCTGCTGCTGCGGCAAAATCCCGGGATTCGGGTATTGATCCTCGAAAAATCGGCGAAGCTTTTGCGGCGCGTCGGCGAAGCGACTGTTGAAGTGAGTGCTTACTTTATGGGTCGAGTGTTGGGGATGACCCAATACCTCAATGAAT
>Ga0210405_10001257_pt1 | contig 29936 bp, 28 predicted proteins | sample IncBWH11MmetaG_FD_155492 | JGI IMG/M metagenome (GOLD analysis project Ga0210405, IMG submission 155492) | Forest soil microbial communities from Barre Woods Harvard Forest LTER site, Petersham, Massachusetts, United States - Inc-BW-H-11-M | ecosystem: Environmental > Terrestrial > Soil >...
CCCCCACGTCGATCTACTGGTCCAATTCACTGGCTACTCGAGGATGTTCGTCGCTGCCATCGCTCGTCGGATGCGAGCAAATGGGCTTTGGGGCGAAGACGAAGTTCTCGCCATGTATTGGTTCGGTGACGACAAGCACAAGAGGATGTTTTTGATGCATTGCCTCGTTGCCCAAGGCGTAATGCAAGTGCAGGGTATCGAAGACGGCGAAATGTTGTTCGTCAACGTCGAATCGAAACCGAACTAGGGATAATCGACGGCCTCAAAGAGCCCGACTAACACATGGCGAGACCAGCTCGTCCGCCACGATCAACAGCCGAACTGCGACACTGAAAACTCTAAGGTGGATTTTCGAACGCCTGCAGGCGCGGCAGTAAAAAGTCGGGGCCCGCCAACGTACACCACGACGAACGGACGTGCGTCGTTAGATGCCGCAGCGCGGAGATTAGTTCGTGAGTCTCAGGCTGCCAGTAGCGACGATGGTTTCAGTTTGGAACCTCAGGCAGCGCCTTTTTCTGGGCACCAGATGGTTTTTTGTTTTGCCGGGCTTGCGATTCTGTATTCAGCCGCCAAGGAGAAGCTGATGAGCTACGTTATCAAGTTGAACCACAAAAAGGGTAAGCCACCGATATATCTTGGCGCCGTACCACGCGCCACAGACCACGATGATGACCGGGTACTTGCCCTAGAACGGAAAGGTTTGAGTGTCTACGATTTCGAAGTCACGCTGTTCGAGACCCTGGAGCAGGCAGGCCAATTCCCTTACCCCACCGCTGAGGCAGCCACAACCGTCATACTTGGTTTACCCAAAACGAAGAACACCGATTATGAAATTGTCGCTACGGGTGCGGATCTCCGCGAATCCATGGACTCTTGGAGCAAGAATTAACCAATTTAGGAGGGCTTTTGTCACGGGGCTCAAGTTCAGGACGGTCCGTCGTCCGAGAAGAAAAGTTGAAATCTGTATAATTCAACATGTACGCGTAGGTACGGAACGTCCGGCGGCTCGCACACCGAAATCTCGTGCCGCCGGGCGATTTGTTTCACCAGCATGCCGATTTGGACGAGCCAGCAACGGCGATTCCAATCGTCCGATCACGTCCGGACTCTAATGTGACGTGGGGGAAATGTGATCCGCAGCAGAAGCGGACGCGTCAACCGTTAGACGACGCAGTGGCCGAATGGCAGCGGGTTCGAGCCGCCTGGAACATCACCGCGAGAGGGGTCAATAGATGGAAGAAAAACTCATTCGTGAAATTGCGGCAATTGTTGAGAATGCCTACGACGAGTTCCTCGAAGCCTATGCCGTGTTAGAGCGCGAAGAGGAAAGCGACGTGAGCAGCCCGGAGCTCTGCAAGAAGTTCGACCAGGTAAACAAACCATTTGGGGAACTGAGAGAGTACCTCGACAAAGCGGAATATCGCGTGCCCGATTCAGGTGCTCCATCGCAGCCAACAACCGAAACGCCGCAGAACAGCTGATTAAACTCTCGACCGCCAGCGGGCCTGACAGCGAAAACGTCGGGCCCGCGGGCACCCAGTACGACAGACGGACGTGCGTCGTTAAACGACGCGATGACGGAATTACTTTGCGGATTGCGTCAGCCTAGAATTACCACGCGAGAAAGGGAGGAAATGGATGGAGCACCAGACGTAACAAATCTGAACGCGGAATTTCCGAAGTATCCAGTCACAGTACGGGACAAGGGGTGGGTTTATGGGGTTTGGTACTGCAGTCGTAGCTTCCAAAAAACAAAGTTGTACGGGCAATATCCCGCGACGTTCCTCAAGAGGGCGCTCGCTCTGTTTCCGGGCGCAACGGACATTCTCCACTGCCCCAGTGGAACAATCCACGGGGTGCCGGGCATTACGGTGGACATGGTCAGAGACGCAGTGCGGTGCCCACAGGTCGTGGCGAATGCCTGTGCCTTACCGTTCCAGACTGATTCCTTCGACTTGGTCTTGAGCGACCCGCCGTACTCCGACCAGGATGCTAAAAACTATGGTACCGGTCACTTCCCCCTCAGGAAGGCCGTGCAGGAGTTTCACCGCGTGCTCCGTCCGCACGGTCATCTTGGGTTGCTCCACGTCATGACACCGGCGTTTTCCACCAAAGTATGGAAATGGGTCGGCACGATCGGCGTCGTTACAGGGACAAATTCGAGGATGCGCGTGTTCTCAATTTTCGAACGCCTCGACGACGCGACAGCGCGGGATTTGTAACGGAGGGAACGGGTCGGTTACAGCGAGTCGATGGTTGGAGGGTTCCGACTTGCTGACCGGCCTCCGAATTCTCATGATGACAAGTTTGGTGTGGGGTATGTGATGTAGATCCGAAATGTATGATCACGTCCAGACCCTGATGTGACGTGAGGGAAAAGTGTTGCGCGCATCATGTGATGCAGCGGACGCACCAACCATCGTGCCGCTGCACTGCGTGCAAGTGCAATAACCCGCAGGATGTGCTCAGCCAGAATCATGGGTCACCGTTGGCGCCAGTCGTTCGCGGAGTTCGCGCCGCGCGATTCTGTATAACATAGAGAACGGATTTGCGTGTCCTCGCTGATTGCATCGGCACTACCACGTTAACTTTCCGTTCGCCGAAGGTTTGATTCCGAAAAGGCTGCGCGCAATTGACCTGCGGCCCGAGAATCGCGCCGTAACCATACAGGGGGGGAAAATGGAACAAAAGCTGGAGGATCGAGTCGCCGTGCTGGAAGAATTTGTATTTGAAACCCTGGTCGAGCTCATCACCGTGCTAGCGGAGGAACTACAGGTGTCGGAGGAAGCCGCGGAGTCGGGTCATGGCCTGCAGGATTTCGAAATTCGGATGCTGCTCCTTGCCGCGCTGAAACATAGACCGCTGAAGGACATTGTGAACTTGCCCACGCGTGAACTCGTCCCGCTACTCATGCAGGACCTCGACGAAGACGCAAGCGCGTAGGACGAAAATCTGAAGCGGCGAAGCCGGAATTCCGATTGTTGGCTTTCAGGGGAGGTTCAGGAATCTAAAATGTGCGTCAGCGACGACCTGAATGCAGAACTAGTTCGCGGGATCCGCTCGCCTAGAATTACACGCAGTTGTGACGGCTCGACCATCCGCACGTTGAGCGCCGCGCTGGAAGTGACACAGGAGATCACGCGCCGCATTCAGCTCGTGCGCCACGATCAACAACCGAACTGCGGCACGGGAAACTCTAAGATGAATTTTCAAACGCTTGCACGCCTGACAGCAAGACGTCGGGCCCGCAGGCACCCAGTACGACAGCCGTACGTGCGAACCTGAAATTCTGATTCACTCTACCCGACGGCAGGCGGCGGCAACAAAGTACCTGCTGCGAAAAGTGTTCCGCACGGTAGGGAGCGGACGCCTCAAGGAGACGAGGCAGCGACGGAGACGCAGCGGGTTCCAGTCGCCTGAACCATCACCGCTGGAAGTGAGGCAATGCGAGATGGCAACGTCGATGTAACCACGAGTGGAAAAATCGAAGTCAGAGCGGACAGGCGCAGCAAAACGAAAGCATTCCAAACGACTATTGGTTCGGCGCCGTCGGCGCCTACAAGCAACCCAACTTTAGAACCGTTGTCGGAAATCAATTCGGGTGTTAATGTCCCGACAGCGAAGCCGTTTCGACAGAAGGGGAAGAAATACATGTCGAAGCGGTCAGGACAAGCAGGGCAGGTGTTCGGCAGAAACGGACGCTGGGTTGGACGGTATTACGTTGACGTGCCGGATCAAACCAACCGTGTCCGCAAAGCTGTAGTGCTTGGGATGATAAACGAAATCACAAAACCGCAAGCAAAACTGAAACTTAAAACCATGCTATCGGATGAAGGCGTGAACACGCCTGAACATTTGGCACGCTCGCTCAGACCGGCTACGGTGTTCAACACCGTAGCCGATTTGTGGGAATCAAAGCGGCTTCCACAGTTGAAGGAAAGCAGCAGGTATTCGGTGCCAAAACTTCTTGCAAAGCATCTCCGTCCGATTTTCGGTCCGACGGCGTTGGAGGAAATCAAGACCGGCGACGTCAACGATTGGATCACGGAGATGCAGAGCAAAGAGTTGGAACCCAAGACGATTCACAATATGTGGAAGTTGTTTCGGGCGATTATGAATTGGCATGCCCAACAGAACGACACGCAACCCCGGAAGTGGTATCCCATTCTTCCGGTGATCTCCGAGGACGAGCAACGATGGTTCACGCAAGCCGAATGCCGGCGTCTTGTTGAAGCAGCGGATGGTCAGTACAAATTGCTGTTTCATCTTGCCGGTTCAAGCGGTTTGCGAGCGGGTGAGTTGTTCGGTCTCCATGTTGAAGATTTGAATTTAGATCGTGGAGTGGTTCGCGTCCGTCGTTCGGTGTGGCGCGGCCAAGAAGTAACGCCCAAAACTCGCAAAGGATACCGTGACGTGTTCATTGACTCCAACACGGCTCAAATGCTCCGGGACCATCTCGGATGCCGAGCCGTTGGCAGAGTCTTTGAAACCCGCAACGGCACACCGCTTGAGACCCACAACGTTGTACGGCAGGTGTTAAAGCCACTCTGCAAGCGCCTAGGGATTATGCCCGGTGGTATGCACGCCTTTCGGCATGGCCGCGTGAGTCACTTGCAGGCGAACAATGTCCCGGCTGACTTCACGAAGAGTCAGGTTGGACACTCAAGCCTCCGGACAACGAGCGGCTACACTCATTTTTCCGAGGATTTTGCTCGGGAAACCGTTGAACGATTGGCGAGCGGATTGCCGTCTCGGACTCACTCGGGTAAATTGGACTCAGGCGAAACGGCGGCCAATTAGAAGTAAATCAAATAGTTGTGGTAAAGTACGAGGTGGAATTCAGAGGGCGGTTAGCTCAGCGGTTAGAGCATCCCGCTTACACCGGGAAGGTCCGCGGTTCAAATCCGTGACCGCCCACCATCGGCCTGTTTTCGCGGGTCGTTTAGGCGGACCGCTTCGGCGCTTCGCTTTAAGGTTACACGCTACACGCGGGGGACGTAGTTCAGTTGGTTAGAACGCTGCCCTGTCACGGCAGAGGTCGCGGGTTCGAGTCCCGTCGTCCCCGCCATTCTTCACTGAAGGAGTTATCGGACGTGGCACCGAAAACTCCAACCCACAACTGATCCCACAACTTTTAGTTGACCGTGGTGCTCATTCCCAGTGCGTTCAGAAATTCGCGCGGCCCGTGTTTCATCGCTGTCTTCCTGCGTGTACAGGTCGAGCTGCTGCATCCCGTCGCCGACGCCGTGATTGTTGTCCTTTGCTTCGACGATGGCTATCGGAATGCTGGGCCGGTAATACAGGATGTAATCGGCGCGCTTGGGTTCGCCACGGGTAACGAGCTTTCCGCGGACGATGATGCGCCCCTTGGTGAAGGCAACCTCCTCGCGGAACTGCATCATCCCGTCCCGGCCCGCGCGTTTCACGGCGGGGCCTATGAACTTGGAGCAGATATCGCGCTCGCTGAAGTCTTTTTTGTTCATAAGATTCGTTGCGGTCGCATCTTAACGAGTCCTTGGACGCACTGACGGCCCGGTGCCAGGAATTGAAGCGTCAACTCAACATTTATGCATAGGCTGTTGAACTTCGCTGCTTCATTAAATCAGGCGCTGCGAGAGTAATAAACTCCCGTGACGTTATGCTCTTGGATTGCTGGCAGAATCTCTGGCTTGCTGGACGCCCTGCGGCTCACTTGACATCGGACGGTTTGAGCTTCCGTCTTGCACCGTGACGAATCGTGAGCACCCAGACCGTCTGCCGACGCTCATCAACTTCGTATATGATGCGATAATCGTGCGGCTTCGTGCCGTAGAGCAGGTGCCGCAACTCCCGTCTCAGCTTTCGCGCTTCCGGGGCTGCAGGGCAGCAGTTAGGGGAGTTCGCAAGCGCGTACACCTCCTTCTCTAAGCCGTTGTACCATCGCGAGGCCGCTTGGGATTCGGGAGCGTTCTTTTCCACATAAAGGGCTTCGAGATCGCGGGCCGAGCGCTCGGCAAACTCAATCTGATATGGCATGTTTGCGACGGATGTCGCGAAATACCTCTTTGGCGGGTCGGGTGCGTCTGTGGGCCACGTCATCGAGCCCCTGGCGGATTCCCTCTTCCGAATCTGCACGCGAGGCGATGTCGAGCAGGCGCTGGTAGGCTTCGGCGTCCTGCACGATGGCCGCGGCCTTTCCTTTGACGGTGAGCACCACGGGACGCTTGCTTTTCTTCAGCTGCTTCATGAAGTCGCCGGAACGACGACGGAAAGTCGTAAGCGACTGAATGTCCTTGGTGATGTCCAGCATAGGTCTGCTCCTTTTAAAGCACCTTTTTAAGTGCTATCAGAATACACCAGCCCTGCAAAGCGGAAAAGGTCTCACGCGAGAGGTCGCTTGGTGGGTAGCTGTGACGGAAAGTGTGCCAACCGATCTTCTTGTGAATGCCGCATCTCGCAGCCGCCGGCCGGATGTATCGCCGCAACAGGTTCTCCGGCCAGTATGGTTGTCGACCCTTCATCTCAGGGCTGGCGAATACCCAATCGGCCTGTTGTTTGAAGGGTGACAAATACCGCCACACCAAAAGCTCGCGGGCCCATTCCGGGTCGAGGGGAATCGGCTTTTGCGATGCTTCTGTTTTGAGTTCCCCGACGACCTGGTGCACCACCCCACGGTTGAGACTGATCTCCAGCAACTCGAAATCAACATCCTGCCACTTCAAGCCGAGGAGCTCGCTTGCTCGCAGTCCCGTTGCTGCCGCGAGAAACACCATGATCTTGTAAGGGTGTTGCAGTTCGGGCAGCAACGATCTGATCTCTGCAACGTCCAGCACATCAGAGATGCGCTCACGCTTCGCGCTCTGCCGCAGGAGTGTTATCGGATTCCGGTCACTTGAAACACTTCTATGTGACCGCAATGAGAGCAGCGCAAGACCCGTACATCGCCGCCCGGGGTGGAGGGATTCAACCGTATGCTGGGAATCCAACGTACCGATTCACTCGAGTACCGGAAAATGGAGCCTACGCAATGAAGCGGATTATGATTCGGCCATGCTGAATGGAATAGGCGATGCAGAGGAGGAGCGTCGCGCCAGGCAGGCGCGTCTCAGGATTTGTACTAGCGTCAGCTATATCTTATGTCCCATCGGCTGGATCATTGGATTCGTCGGCAGGCGCTATGATCTGCCGCGCATGGACGCACCAGAACTCTGAGGCTGGGAACGAAGCTGCTTTCACGCGAACGACGCTTCCCGGCTGGATATCGGCCAGGGCGGCGAGAGCGGCCGGAGCAATCGGCGCCGAATCCTCGATCTGATTCGACGGAGCCAGAAGGATCAGAAGCGCGATCCTGCGGCCCGCAAGGTTTTGCTGGTGTACAAAGCCCTGGTCTATCGTCAGCAACACGTTGTAGCCCAAGATTTCGGCGGCATCGAGCAGCTCGCCGTTCTTTTTCCCCTTTAGTCCTGCCCATTCGGTCGTATGCGTTTCGTGAACGGAAAAGCTGGGGCGTAAATCGGCCGGAAGGCACTCGTCGAGCAGGAGTTTCACGCGATTCTGGCGAGCAGTGATTCTTTGGCTTCTTCGAGCGCCTGGATCGCCATGTCGCGCGTCACGGTGGGGAACTGAAGGAGGAATTCGGGGAGCGTGTGGCCGCCCTCTAGCTAGTCGAGCAGGTTCTTGAAGGGCACGCGTGTTCCGCGGAAAACGGGCGTGCCTCCTAGAATATCGGGGTCCTTGATGATCACATCCGTGGTAGACGCCATGACCCAACTCCTATCCCAGGAAGTATAGCAGCGGCCTTGATATGTGACGAGGGGCGGCAGGGGGCTAAGGCGGACCCGTGCGGGAATCAAGAGATGAGTTTCGTCAACGGGATGCGACGAATTCCGGCAACGGAAGTTGGCGATGCGAGCGACGACTTTCGCCAAAGATGCAGTGGCGAGTGGCTCGCGTCGGCGAACCGGGCGCGTCGCAGGTTGGACAGCGTACAATCGTGGTGGAATCGTTCGCTCGCAACGCAAACGTGATGGTAGGTGGGAAATGCAAGCTGTGCCTGAAGGAGAAAGACCTTCAGGACGGCCATCTGCTGCCGCGAGCACTTTACCGGATGGCGCGCGGAGGTGGTGCGAAGGGGAATCAGGACCCGTTTGTAGTGACTCGACAAGAGCGCAAGCAGAGATCGCATCAGACGAGAGATTATCTTCTTTGCCGGGATTGTGAGCAGCTCCTCAGCAGGAACGGCGAAGCGTACGTCATGAGACTGGTAACGAAGTAAAACGGCGACTTTCCGCCGCTCGAAATATTGACCGCGGTGCGTCCGGCCGTCGCTGGCTCAGAGTGGAGGGCCTATTCCTTCGCCGATACGCCGGCAATCGACCGCGCGAAGATCGCGTATTTTGCGCTCAGCGTATTCTGGCGCGCCTCGGTACACCCGTGGGTTCAGGCAAATGGCGAGCGGACACACATCGAGCTCGGCACGAAATACAGCGACCAAATTCGCAGATACTTGTTGGACGAGACCGCCGTACCAAGAAATGCCTCGCTGCGGGTGGTTGCCTGCTCGGATCTAGTCAATCAAAAGACGTTCTTCACCCCTCGAGAAAATCAAAAGGTCAAAGATCGTTCTGTAATCTTTCCGCAAATCAACTACCTTGAACCGCGCGTCATTGCAACATAAAGATTAGGTGCATCGAACTGGAAAAGACCGTCTCCGACGTTGGTGGCTTTCGTTGGCCGCGAACAGTCTATGCCTTCGCTGGGCAGCCGGACATGTCATCTGAAGATAACGAGCCGGTAATATTCCACCAATGACAAAATGTAGGAATAGGTCTAGCCCGTCGCCGGCTGGACATCGCAGCAACCTGGGGCAAATGTTGCGTGGCATCTGGGCAGTGCGTTTTTGATTTTGAAGTCCAGCCGCTCGGGTTCGCGGGCATCCTGGAGTCAGCGCTGATTCGACACTGCAACCAGTTTCCTGGAGTCGAGCCCGCATGCGAGATCTGTCGAGAGGTTACGTTCAGAAACGCGCTTAGAACCAGAGTGCTCGACCACGGAGCTGGCTTGCATGCTTAGTTTAAGAACCGTTCGGGGCCCGTTGCAGGCCGCCGAAGAAGAGTCGATTCTCGCAGACTATAACCGGCTAACCGGTGCTCGAATTCCGCTCGGCGATTTCCGGCACTGGGTCTGTGACAGCCCGGAAGGTCCCGCGTGGCACGCCATCCTGCAGACGGACGAAGCAAGAATCGTCGGCCACTTTTCACTCATTCCTTTGCGAGCCCAGCATGCGGGAAACAAGCTGATCGCCGCGAAGACGGAATATTTTTTCGTCCACGAGGATTTTCGACGAGAGAAGGTGAGGGGATTTGAGAACTCGATTCTGTCGTGCGCGATTTTGGTGTTGTCTCAGCTTTACCAAGACTGCCACGCGAGCGGATGGGGGCCATTCCTGGCTGCAGTTAACGACCAGATAGAGCCATTTCATAGAGCGGTCGGTTGCCGGCCGGTTGTATTCAAACTTTCAGAATGCCTTCTGATTCTGAGACCGTGGAAGGCGGCGCGGCGAACCCCGAATCTTACGAAGAAACAAAGAATGGCGATGCTGTTTGTTGGCATTGGCCAGCGATTACTGTGGTCCATTGCGGGTAATTTAGCGTCGCGGTCGCGCGGCGTCGGACTCACTACCGTCGCTTCCGTGTGCGTGCACCGAAAGAAGGATCAGATTGCCTTCTTTGAGGACAGAGCGTCGTTGATCTGGCGGTACCCAAGCGAGGACTATGTGACGGTCGCCAGCGCAAGCGATCCGCATCAATTCGTGATCGCAAAGCATGGATCGGACGAAAGGTTTCTTCGCGTGTGTCAATGGGAACTTGCCGGCAGCAAGGATCCGGAGGCCTTTTTGCTCGCCCTGATCGATCAGGCGAGACAGGAGCAGGCGTTGGGAGTCCGATGGTCGCTTTACCGGGATCAGCAGCAACCAGTGTTGTTGGGCGCGCTGCGTAAATTAGGTTTTTTGCGTATGCAAAGAGACCGCAGGCTCTTGTTTTACACTCGCGACAAAATATTTTTGCAGCCGGAAACGTGGTGCCTGACGGATTCTTTTTTCGCCTTCGATCTTTAGAAGTGCAGTTTGGCTCTAACAGCGTTCGTGACCGAGGAAATCGTCGGAACGTGGGGTCGAACCGATTGTTGTTATTCGATTCGCGGAGGGTCAAGACTTGTTTCGAACAAAGGACGCGCAGAATGGATAGCGTAAACGTACGCCTTGCAAAGTGCTTTCGAGCGGTTTTGCCGGAATATTCCGGGGATATCGAGCAAGTACGCCCTGCCGATAGCGGGGAGTGGGATTCGTTGGCGGCGGTGAGCCTGCTGCTGGCAATACGGGAAGAATTCGACATTCACATTCCACCGCAGGATCTGGACCGTCTTGTTTCGTTCAAGAGCGCGGAGCAATACATTAGTCAACGGGTGAGTAACGGTGGCGGTAAAGCGGACACCTAACGCAGGTGCGGTGAATGAACCGCGAGTTCGCTGACGTTTCCGCTTAGCAGCACACGCCAAGGCCAAAACCGACACAGCTCCGTCACTCGCCTCACAAAATCCATCCTCAACGCCGCATCGAATCCCGGTATTATTTATCGGTCTTAAATTCCGTGCCCGAAACCGCGCCCAACATCGACCCTGTTCCCTCTTTGCGCTCGCTCTCAGGCATGTTCGCGATTGCCAGCATCTTCGCCATCCTCGGTGGCTTTCTGGACGCCTATGCCTATCTGGCGCGCGGCCATGTCTTCGCCAACGCGCAAACCGGCAACGTCGTGCTGTTCGGGGTCCGCGCGGCCGCGGGCAATTGGACCTCGGCGTGGCAGACTCTCCCGCCCATCTTGGCATACATGTGCGGCGTGGCTGTCGCCCGCCTCCTGAGGGTCCGCCCTCAAAAGCACACCTTCCGCGCGACTCTGATTTGTCAGGCTCTGGAACTGCTGGTTCTGCTGGTGCTTCTCTTCTTCGGAAGATTCGTGCCGGATTTCTGCGCCGTGCCCCTGATCGCATTTTCTGCAGCCCTGCAAAACACTAGCTTTTCTAGCATCGGTCCATGGCAGTTCAACAGCGCCATGACCACCAGCAACCTCCGCAACGCCGTATCCGGTTGGGTGCAACTCTCCCTGGGAGAAACAGATCCCAAACTCCGGGGAGAAGCCATTGTGGGCTCGGTGATTTTGCTGTGCTTTGTTGCCGGCGCGCTACTGGGCGGTGTCTGCACGCTCCGCTTGGCGGCCTGCCCACTGCTTCCCGCTGTCGTGTTGGCGGCTTCGGGCACGCTGCTGACCATTCGGCAGCGCGAGCGGAGGCTCAACTAAGACGAGACGACGCGTCTGCCGCCTGCTGACGGTGAGTCGCACCGAATCTTAGGACGATTGCCGAGTGCCCCACAGGCGTCTGCGCCCGGAGCGTTGCCCTTGCTGCGATAATTGACCATTTCTTTGGTGCCGGACAAACGCAGCGCCGGTGTCGCCCTTATCTGGCAATGAAACGAAACTCGACTAGATCGCGGCTTGCCGAGTACTGAACGACTCCAACGGCAGCGCGTTGGGCGCGCGGAGGATGCGAATGTCGCGCAGTGGTGGTTGGCCGAACATGCGACTGCATTCGCGATTGAATTGGGTGGCGCTTTCGTAGCCCACTTCGAAGGCGGCACTGGCAGCGTCGCGGCCATCCACGAGCATGCGTTCGCGCGCGGAAATGGTGGTGCAGCCTGGAGACTCCCATGCCCGCGATTTTTGCTAGATCTTCGACGCGCAGGGGTTTCGCGTAGTTCGCCTTGACGATCGAGGATTCAGTAAATGTTCATTCGCCATTCACTGAGGCGTTGCTCTGACGGAAGCGTAACTCCGTCCTTGATTACTTACCCCGGTTCGTTCCCAAGCTAAACTTCGGCCGGCGATTTGCGGAGTCTTGAGATATTCAAGACCGAGAGCAGCAGAAAAATTATCACCAGCGATACCTCGAGGCCGGAGACACGATCTCCGTGCTCGCGGGACAAAATGATCCCGCGCCTATCGCCCGAAATGATGCTGATCTCCAAGGGGTGAGAAGTCCAGACCTCATAGATCACATCCACCGTTTGGGTATTGTCGACGGATCGCGCGAGATCTCTCACCGTGTCGAGTCGAACAATCGGGCCAGAACTTGGCTGCACGCGGAAGTAGCTGGTATCGGCTCGCCCGCGGCCTGTGTATGACTCGATTACAGCGCCGGAAACCTCTGCTCGCGGGGAGCACAGCGTAGACAGGATGTCAAAACCCGCGCCAAGGAAAACTGCGCTGCAGACAACGACGATTCGAATGATCCTTTTCCTCTGATCGGAAGCTTCGGAGCGATATTTCAGCCATGCGAATGACGACAACAGAAAGATTACCAGGATGATTTCAATGAAAGTGCCGACGTCCCAGGCCACGAATACCTCCGCGACGGTACTAAGACAGTATTGACTTCGGGGGTCTGGCCAGACTCAAAGACTTACCTGACACAAGCCTAGTGGTAAACCAGACTGCGTTGAAGAGCGCTCATCCGGTCTAGACTCGCTCTGCTATATTACCGGCGTCGCTAGCCATTCATCGGAGGAGCTTCGATGGCACTTCAAACACAGCAGACGCGCGCGGTGCAGGCGGCGCTGGCCGAGATTCGCGATTCGTTGCTGGAAACCTACGCGTGCAACGACGCGATGAACCAGGTGATTTTCGCGGAACTGGACCCTCGCGGGTGGCGCGCCGAGCCGCCGGGCAAAAAAGGCAGCGGCCGCACGATCGCGGCCATCTTTGCGCATCTGCACAACGTTCGCCTTTCCTGGCTGAAGAATTCCGCGCCGCATTTGAAATGTCCAGCGCCGCTCGATCCCGACCGCTGCACCATGAAGCAGGCGGCTGCGGCACACAGGAAAAGCGGCGCGCAGTGCCTGCGCATGTTGACGGATGCTTTGTCGGCGTCGCCGAATCGCCGCGTGACGAAATTCGCGCGCGGCAGTTGGGCGCAGACCTGGCCGGCTGGTGGCACCATGTTTGCTTACATGTTCTCGCACGAGGCGCACCATCGCGGACAGATTCTGATGCTGGCGCACCAGATGGGCTACCGCATCCTCGACACGACTCCCGGAGTGTGGCACTGGGAGAAACTCTGGAAGCAAGCCGGGCTTAGCAAGCGTCCGCGCTGAGCGGACGGGTTCGCTGCTGAAAATTCGTAGCACCGGCCCCTTCGGCGAGTTGTACATCCTTTACGTGACCGCTCATCAATGGGCAATGCCGATTTCGTAATTCAGCGCGGAGGTTGCGGCTTCATAGTCGTATTTGGCGCTGGCTTGCGTGATTTCGGCTTGGGTCATATTCAGCTGGGCCTGACTCAGCTCGATGATGGAACTGAGGCCGAGTTTGTAGCGCTGCTGCGCGAGATCGAGCGCCTGGGTGGCTTGACTCAGGAGTTGATCGGTGACGGAAAGACGCTGGAATCCCGCGTTGGCGTCGAGCCAGGCTTTGCGAACGTCGCGGACCACGCCGTTCTGCACATCGCGGAGATACTGTTGCTGGGCCTGAGCCTCGGCGTTTGCTTCGGCGCGCAACGCGCCGAATTGATGCCCGTTGAATAGCGGAATATTTACGTTAAAGCCCGCCGCTGCATAACGGGCGCCCAGCGGTTCTTCGTGAACGGGGGTCAGGCCCGCGGCGCCGACCGCAGAGATTGTCGGAAACCACAAATCGCGTTCAGCGGTTGCGTAGCTTTGCGCGGAGCGGACGTCCAGGCGCCGGCTGATCAGCTCGGGCCGGTTTTGCAACGCTTGCGCAATTAGATCGGAAATATTTGGTGCAGGAGCAGGCGGCGTCGCCTCTTCTGCGAGCGTGAAGGTTCTGCCTTCCTCGTAACCCAACGCCGTGGAAAGATCCGCGTAGGACGCTTGCACGCCGTTCTGCGCCTGAATGAGCAGGAGTTGGGCCTGCGCCAAATCCACATTGGCAAAGCTTACGTCCAGACCTGATTTCAGCTTATTTTTTTCGAGCTCTGTAATTTGATCAGAGACGAGTTGGCGATTTTTTACGGTTTCCTCGGCGACTTTCAGCACGGCTTGCGCGCGCAACACACCGTAATAGGCGCGGTCAACGTTGAGCAAGACGTCCGCACGCGAAGTGGTGATATTTTCCTGCTGTGCTTGAGCGTGCAGGCTGGCGCTTTTCACCAGTTCGTGTGTGCGGCCGAAGTCGGTGACGAGTTGGCCGACGGTGACGCCATTCGCGTAGCGGTCGTAGATGATCGGATTATTCAGAGCGCCGGCGGCGATGCGGCTGTCGTGTTCCGCTTCCGCGCCGGTAAGACTGCCGAAGGCTTGCGGGTAGTATGCAGAGCGCGCTTGGGTCACTTGGGCTTTCGCGGCCGCGGCCAGGTAACCTGCCGCTTGAATCTGGGGATGATTGTCGATGGCGATTTTCTCGGCATCTGCCAGCGACAATGTCTGAGGATTTTGCGCGGCGCATGGAATCGCGAGCAGCGCGAAGACGAAACAGGATCCGAGCAATTGAAAATGACGCGGGAACATTAATGCGCCTCCTCTGGCGAGACTTCTAAACTCGGCTCCGGACGCCGTTGATAAATCAGAAGGTATGCTGCTGGGACGACGAAGATGGTGAGAATGATGGATGAAATCAGTCCTCCGATGATGACGCGTGCCAGTGGCGCGTAGGCTTCGCTGCCGGTTTCCAGTTTGAAAGCCATGGGAAGTAGGCCGACGACGGTCGCAAGCGAGGTCATCAAGATGGGGCGCAGCCGGATGCGGCAGGATTGCGCCACGGCTTCGACTAACGTGCGGCCCTGGCTGCGCAACACGTTCGCGAAATCCACGATGAGGATGCTGTTGGAGACGACCATGCCCTGCAGCATGACGATGCCCATGAGCGATTGAATGTTCAAAGTCGTTCCGGTGAAAGCGAGGATGAAGATCACGCCGACGAGGCCCGTGGGAACAGCGAGCACGATGAGGAACGGATCGGTGAACGAAGCGAATTGCGCAACCAGAATCAGGTAGACCAGTAGAATTGCCAATAAGAGCCCGAGCGCGAAACTGCGGAACGAGGATTGCATGGTCACCACCAAGCCGCGGACATCAATGCGCGTGTTCGGCGGAATTTGGGTCTGGGCAATGATCTTGGAAATTGCCTTAGCGGGATCGCCGATATCTTCGCCAGTGGGCGCTACGTAGATGTCAAAGGTGCGCTGCAATTGATAGTGGTCCACTTCGGTGGGAGTTTGAATCTGGGTGACGTCGGCGACCTGGCTAAGGAAGGTCGGCATTTTCAGATTGGGAGCGTGTAGGGGCATCGCCTTCAAGTCCTCGATGGACTTCACCTGATTTTCCGGATACTGCACGCTGACGAAATAATTGTTGCCGGTCTTGGGATCCACCCAATAGCTGGGCGCGATCATGACGTCGGAGGTTAGCGAGGTAATCACATTGTCCACGATTTCCTGGGGGCTGAGGCCGAGCTGGCTGGCGCGTTCGCGATTGACGGTGAGTTTCAACGCTGGATAGTCCATATCTTGTGGAATGTAGACGTCCGACACGCCGGGCACTTTCTGAATTTCGCGCGCCAGATTGTGGGCGATCGCGTCGCTGGTTGTCAGATCCATCCCGCTCACTTGGACGTCAATCGGCGCGGGCAAGCCTTGGTTTAGAACGGCGTCAACCAGGCCTCCGGATTGAAAATAGGTGCGCAACTGCGGCAGCTGTTTGGCCAGCTGCTCGCGCACCCGTTGCATGTAAACAAAACTACTGACGCTGTGATCTTCGGTGAGGCCCACATTCACGGTGGCCGTGTGCATTCCGGAATTAGGTGTGAATAGAGCAGAGAGGTCGGGAAAAACGCCGATGTTGGAAACGATGGTGGTAAGGTCCGAGGGTTTGACGGTCTTGCGGATGATCTCTTCGACCTGTTTGATGTAGTCGTTGGTGACTTCGATGCGCGTGCCGGTGGGCGCTTTGATGTTGATGACGAATTGACCGGCATCGCTGCGCGGAAAGAAGGCGACCCCGATTAAGGGCGTGAGCGCAAAGCAGAGGACAAAGAAAATCACGAAGGCCCACACAACTTGGCGAGGGCGATCAAGCGCTTTGCGCACCCAGCGCTCATAAATACTCAGCATGCGCTCGAAGTGGCCATTAAATCTCTCGTGGAACCGATTACTCCACGATTTACGCGCAAGCGGCGATTCTTCCCAGGAGGTGTGGACAACCTTCAGAAAATAGGCGCAGAAGAGAGGCACGACGGTTACGGCATCGAAATAGGAAGCAAACAATGCGATGACCACTGCGAGAGCGAGCGCTGAGAACAGATATTTGCTTACGCCGAACAGGAACGTGACGGGAAAGAACACCACTACCGCTACCAGCATGATGGCCAGCACCGGCAAGGCGACTTCGTTCGCGCCATTGATCGCCGCTGTTTTGGGATCTTCGCCCTGTTCGAGATGACGGTAAATGTTTTCCAGAACCACGACGGAATCGTCAATCAATCGCGAGAAAGCCAAGGCGAGGCCGCTGAGGACCATGCTGTTGATGGTCTTGTCGGCCGTATGCAGAACGAAAAAAGTGATCATCACCGAAAGAGGAATAGAGAGAAAGACAGCGGCCGTGGCGCGGAAGCTGCCCAGGAAAATCCAGATCATAATGGCGGTCAGAAACACACCGATTCCGCCTTCACGCAGCACAGTTCCGATGGCGCCCTTTACAAAAACAGATTGGTCGAAAACCACGTGGGTCTTCAGCTGCGCGGGAATATCGCGCAAGGTGGTGATGGCTTTGCGGATCCCGTTCACCACTGCGATGGTGTTGGTATCGCCGCCCTGCTTGAGAATCGGCACGTACACGGATTTCTGTCCGTTCACGCGCACGATGTTGTACTGCAAAAACGAGCTATCCACGGCTTTTCCGACATCCGAGACGAACACGGATTTCTGGCCTTCGGTTTTCAGGGGGATACCGTTAATGGCGTCTGCGTTCGCGACTTGCGCGTTGGTGTAGATGTTGTAGTCCATCGGGCCGATGCGCACGTCGCCAGCGGGGAGAATCAGGTTGGACTCGTCAATCGCGCGCACCACGTCCATCGGGCTCAGTTCGTGCGCCTGCAATTTCAGCGGATCCACATCCACCATAATTTGGCGGTAACGGCCTCCGTAGGGCGGCGGGACCGTCGCTCCCGGAACGCCGGCAATCTGATTGCGTATGCTGAACTGCAAGTAATCGTGAAGCTGCGTTTCGCTCAGGCCCTGCCCTTCTACGGTCAACAAACACACGGGAAGGCTGGAGGCGTCCACTTTCATCACCACGGGTGGCAGCGTACCCTGCGGCAGGCGCCGCAAATCCGCCATGGCCAGGTTGGAAATTTGGGTAACGTCCGCATTGGCATCGGAGCCGGGCTGGAAATAAATTTTGATCAAGCTCACGCCGGCCATGGAACGGGACTCCATGTGATCGATCCCGCTGCCGAGAGTGAAAAATCGCTCGAAGGTGTCGGTGATGTCGGCCTCGATCTGCTCGGGCGGCATGCCGTTATAAAACGTAGCTACCAACACCACGGGAATATTGATGGGAGGGAACATATCCACGGGCATTTGCACCAACGCCGTAAGACCGAGAACACAGACGAGAAGACAGAGGACGATGATGAAATAAGGATGTCGAATGGAAAATGTGGGCATTTAGACTGTTACTCCATTCCTGGAACAGCAACGGTCCGAGGAGAGACGAGCTCGCCCACCTTGAACTGATTCTGTTCCCCAAAGATGACGGTGTCGTTTTCATTCAATCCGGATAATATTTCCGCTGCCGTCGCGGTCTCGATGCCCAGCTTCACCTCGCGCTGCTCCACGCGATTCGAAGGGTTCACCAGAAGCACCGTCCCGGAACCACTGCCCGTGGATTCCACTGCCTGCACCGGAACACTCAGAACGTTGGAAGCGGAGCGCAGCGGAATTTTTACGGAGGCATACATCCCGGGGACGAGCAGATATTTTGCGTTGGGGACTTGGACTTCGGTGTGCATGGTGCGGGTTTGCGTTTCGATTTGATCGGAAAAGCGCACGATTTGCCCGGCAAATGAATCCTTCGCTCCAGAGACCTCGATATTCACGTTGTCTCCTACGTGAATATCGGGGACAGCTCTTTCCGGCACGGGAATTACGAGGCGCAAAACATTGTTCTGCGAAAGCTGGCACAGCGCCAGGTCACCCTTGTTCGAAGAAGTTCCCGCCGGAAGCAACGCGCCGGTGTAGGCATAGATTTGCGTAACGACGCCGTCGAAGGGCGCAGTGATGCGTGAATATCCGAACAGAGCCTGATCTTTGCCGAGTGCGGCTTTCGTGGCGAGCACTTCCTGCTCGGCGGCCGACACTGCGTCGCGCGCGGAGGACACGCCCGCGTTGGCTTCGAGATCCTTGCCTTGTGCGGCGTCAACTTCCTCCTGTGCCACCAGCTCGGGCCGAGCTTTTTGCACGCCTACCAGACGTGTGTAGGTGAGGTGCGCGACGTTGTAAGAGGATTCCGCGCGATTGAGTTCCTCGCGGGCGCGCGCCAGGTCTTGATCGCTGCGCCGAGCGCCTGCTTCGTCTTGTTGCAATTGCTGCTGCAGTTCGGGAATTTCCAGCTCGGCGAGGAGCTGGCCCCGCTTTACGTGCGTTCCCCAATCTATAGAGAGCTTTTTGATATAGCCGGAGACCTTCGCGTACACTTCGATTTCCTGCAGCGGTTGGAATTCCGAAGCGATTTCGAGGGTATTCGAGAGATCGCGCCGGGCTACCTTGACCACGGGAGCAGTCGGCGCATGCGCCGCGTCTTCGGCTTCGGTCTGGTGGGCGCTTCCGCAGCCCGGGAGCATGGCAACCAGTAGGCCGCTTGATATGAGCAATGCGAGGTACACGCTTCTGGTTTTCTTATGCATCCCTTCACCTCATCATCCGTATAAACCATTCCACCGGAAATTGCAGCCGACACTTATCGCAAAGGCCGCCCGGCGCGGGCGGCGAAAGCTTCGAATTCATTGCAGCCCTGTTGCGGCGAGGACCGCATTAAATTCCATGCCGGCAAGGGCCCGTTGAACGCAAATGGTCAAGGCAACGATTATTTGGAAACCAATTCGTGTTAGGACCGCGAGGGGGGAGAGCGATACTGAACAGAAACCACGACTCCGATGGACGGCGAGGGTAGGGACATCTCCTCGACGTCCCGATGCGACGAAGTACATGGCTGTCGCGGAACAACCTTCGCGATCGGATACAGTGGCGCGTGCTCCAGCAGAACCGGCGCCGGAGCGCTTCTCATCTTGTTTGAGATATTCAGGTAATGTGCCGGATTGGAACTGGGAAAGTACTGGCTATTTTTCGCGAGCGTGGACAGCGCCGTGACTGCGAACAGCAGCAGCACGACTGCGGCAATTTGAAGGCTGGACTGGAGTAATCGGCGTTTCATCAACTGGCCACACCCGCCCTGAGTACTTTTTAATTATCGCCATCTGGCGCGGCGAACGCAAGCATGGGGATGCGACGTGTTATGTGAGAGCGATTTCGCCGATGTCAATTGCGACCAGCAACGGTTCTTTGACTGGTTGGTAATCGCCTTCGTAGGCGAAGACGCGTCGCTTGGTGGGAAAGACGATGCCGTCAACATTGCGGAAGTCGAAGGCGTAGTTGAGGCCGGTGGCGCCGCCGAGGATGTCCACGGTGTAGTCGTGACGGCGCAACAAGCCATTCGCGCCGAAGCAGGAGATTTGTTCGCGAGTGTGGCTCTTCACGTAATCGGGGAACGTGACTTTCAGGCGGCGCCAGGTTTCGGTCTCCAGCTTGAGCGACGCGATCTCTTCCGTGATGAATCCTTCATGGGTATAGAGGAACGGAGTGTTTAGGTACGTCCATAGCGCTTCGCCGGCGAAGTAGGCCACTTGAATGTCGTCCCAGGGAGTTTCGCGTTGCTGTCCTGTAAAGGATTTCTCTGGGTCGTCGCGGGCTTCGATCAACGTGCCGTCTAGTTTTTCGATCACCACGCGGTTCGGCTGGAAAATCGCGCGCTTATTTTGGCCCGGGAAGTCCAGGGTAACGCGTTCGTTGCGGGTTTCGGCGGTCACGACGACGTTCTGGAGAATGTCAGGCTTTCCTTTGACGTACCAGATCGCGCCGGTGATCGACGCGGCGACTTTAATCGCGTTTACGTCGTTCCAGCGTGCCAGACCGCCGTGCGCTTTGACCGCCAGGTCCAACAGTTCGCCCATCGAAAACTCCCTTTATGATTTCGAGCTTGTGCCAGGGCAGAAAAGCCCGTACTTCAGCGGCTGAAACCGCGCTTGCCTCGCTGAGTTCATGTCGTGGCTAAAGCCACGACGTGCAAAGATTCCGGAGCTCTCACACACACTCTGGAGACACGACCTACAGACAGCCTCCGGTTGCGGTTTAAGACTTATTCGATCCGGGAAGCGCGAACGTAAACAGTTGACAGCTTAACAGCACGCGCGCGAACTGCGGCGAGCAAATCTCCGAGGGGAGAGGCGACATTCGGGAATTATTGAGTGTACATATAGGAAGAAACATCGATGCCTGACCCGGTCGTCGACGCGCTGATTCTGGACTTGCTCGAATGGCTTGCAGCACGCGACAGGAGCTACCAAGAAGTGATGGACGCGTTGCGGCACTACCAGGAAGCGGTGGAACTGGCCGAGAAGATGCAGCCACACGACCAACGCCTGGCGACTGCGCTGGATCACGTGGGCAATGAATATCTGGGACAAGATCCAGCGGCGGCCGAAGCTGCTTACGAGCGCGAGCTCAAAGTGAGTGAGGAAATATTTGGTGTGGGATCTGCGAACACGGCCGGGCCGCTGCAATCTCTGGGCCGCAATGCACTGATACAGCGCGATTACACCGCCGCCGAGAAATTTTATTTTCGCGAGGTGGATGTAAACGAGAAAGTTTATGGGGAGGGCAGCGACCGCGTGGCGGCCAGTTTGCTCGACGCCGCTAGCGTGTACATCGTGCAGCAGGATTATGCCAAGGCCGAACCATATATTTTGCGGGCGGTCCACATTGACGAGTCATTGTACGGCCGCGAAGGCATCGATATGCTGATGCCGCTGGCCAACGCCTGCAATCTTTACGATAAGTGGGGTAAACCCGACAAAGTGGAAGCTTACGACCGCCAGCTACTGGCCGTAGCGGAAAAACAGTTCGGGCCGAACAGCCCGCAACTTGCGCCGGTCTTGAGCAGTGAAGCTCATGCACTGCGATCTTTGGGACGCGCTAAGGAAGCGGCGGATGTGGAGAATCGGTTGGCGTCTATTCGCTCGGCCACGATGACTTCTCCGTGATGGGCCGCGTGGCGATGCCGCGGACGAACCGCCTGGCGGTCTGATTCATCGCGTAACGCGAGCGATTTAGGCTGCACTTCCCTACTTGGCCGCGGCTTGAATGCTTCCGGTGGAGACCAGCTCTCGGGCCGTAACTTGCGCGGCGGCGAGCTCGCGGGCCAGAGTTTCCAACGCGAAGTAGATCGTGTGCGAGCGCAGAACGCCTTCCAATGTTGGCGTGGCAGGCGTGGCGACAATAGTGGGCGCGCTGGATGCGGCGGGCGCGACGGAGAAGCCCGCTGCGTTTGCTCTCGCGTCCAGCGCCTGCATCGCGGCTGCGAAATCGTATTCGGGCGTCCAGAATTTTCCGGTCAAGATTCCTTCCGCGATTCGCTGCAGGGCTTCGGAAATTCCAGCGCATAGCGCGCTGAACTCCGGTTCCCACTGCAGGTCAATTCCTCCACAAAAGGCTCCGTCGCAAGCGACGTCCAGAGTTTCCACCGCCTGAGACATGCGTTCTTCGTGCTGGAGCAATTTTACGAGAGTTATCCGGCGCGCGGACCAGCGCGCCGGCTCATAGCGGCCGTGCGCGTGGAAGTCCGTGTTTTGACGCGCCAGATTTGCGAGGCTCGCGCGCAACCCTTCGACGTCAACCACATTCTCGCCGCGAAACCGCAGCAGCAGGGCCGAGAGGAAGGTGTCGAGCTGCAAGAATTTTTCGGCGAGCGCATGCCGGAGACTTTCCAGGGCCGTGGTAGGCAAGACGAATTCCGCCACCACCAGCGCGATCAGAATTCCGAAAGAAACTTCCAGGAAGCGGTTGAGCGCAGGTACCCACGGCCGGCCGCTGTTCGGGACAAGCATGATGATCGCGATGGTGACGGCGGCGAGTCGTATTCCGTCCTCAAGGTGCAAAATCGTGCACAGAACGACCGTGACAAACGCGGCCACGCCGAAGACCAAAAGCTTTTGTCCCGGGACTGCCATAAACGGAATGGAGACGGCAGCGCCAACGGCCGTGGCGGCGAAGCGAATCCAGGATTGCTTTACGGCAGCGCCGAGATTAATCTGCATCACGATCATGGCGCTGATCGCGGCCCAATAGGGCTGGGGCATGCGCAGGAGCGAGGCAAAATACATGCCCAGGCAGCCGGCCAGAGCCGTCCTGATTGCGAGGCGAAAATTTGTGAACGGCGGATTCAGCATGTTCGGCTTTCAAGCGCGCTGGGATTATGGCTCGAGATGGGCGTCGGCGATAGTGGAACGTGTTGGATGCCAGAACGTAGCAGGCAGAAACCTACAACACCAAATGCGCCATACAGATAGGAGAAGGGCGGAGATGTGCAAAGTGTTGCATATTGAGAATCAATCGGGTAAAACCTGTAGAGGGACGTGATTCAATCCAAAGGGGTTATTTTTATCGGTTAGATTGTTACTTGGCGGGTAACGTGCTACTCTCCCCGCCGGTAGGAAATTGCGCGGAGGTGGGTTGATGAGATTTTGTAAAACGTTGGCGATCGTGGCGGTGGTTGCTTTGGCGATGGTCGGTGCGAAGTCGGCTAAGGCGGACAGCAGCCCTGATCCCCGGGTAAAGATTGTAGTGCCCACGGACCCGGTTATTGAGGCCTGCAGCGACGTCCCGGAAGGCGTCACTTGTTTTACAGTGAATGACGAATCGCATCCCGTGACGGTTCAGGGGCCGACCCTGGCTCAGCTGGAGAGCCCCGGCTACGACCTCATCACAGATTTCATCTATGAGCCCGACGATTCCAACTGCAACCCCACATCTTGCCCGAATCCAGGTGCAGATACGCTGCTGGACCTCTGGATCGCGATCACGCCGACGATTGAGGGTGCGGCTTACACTTGCGCCCTCGGCACCCCTCCCGGCGGGCAAACACCTGCCTTTAACGTCTGCCCCGAGGCGGTGGGAACCTCAGGTGGTCTTGAACTTTTGGAGTTGGGGTGCGATCCCACGGTCAGTGCGTGCACTGGAATGCTCGCTGGCGAAGAGGGTTCGGCGGAAGTTGCCCCGGAACCGGGCGAATTGGCCATGCTTGCAATGGGAATCGCATTGGTTGGATTTTTTGGTTGGAAGCGTCGGCGAGCCGTTGAACTCAACCGGGCCGATCAGCAAAATTTTGCGGTGTGCTGAATTTAGACTTCCCTTTTAATCGCTGAAGATTTGATCACTATCGAGTCTGCCCACCACGACTAGCGTCATGGTGGGCAGAACGCGTTTTAGGCCGGAAAATTTCTCCCAAGGCTGTCACACTCGATGGGCTGGGGTGCGTTCCGGCGCGCTTCCATACGTCCGATCTCACAATTGAACCGCCGCGACGGGAAACCCGAATGTCACGGCCTGAAGCCCCCGGCTCGCGCGGCCTCATGGTCGTCCTAAGGCTCCGCCCGTCCTCGTACTTCTGCGCGACGCTCCCACGGAGTTTAGCTCGTGGAGTTAGGGTTTCTTCGTTGAGTATTTCTTGATCAGCTTGTCGAATTCGGGATTGCTGTGGAGACTCTCCAAATCGGGGTCAACTGCGGCGAACTCCGCGGGAAAGTGGTCGGCAAGCACGGCGGCGAGTAAGGTTAGCGCTTGGCTCGGCCTTCCATTCAGAGCGTTGATCTGAACTTCCGCATAGGCGAGGTTCACGTCCTTCTTGTCCTGCGCGCGAGCGCGAGCTATGAACGTATCTGCGTCCTGAGGTTTTCCAAGGTTGGCGTAGGAGAGCGCAACCTCCGCCAAAACCGACGTATCCTGCGGATTGGTCTGCAATTCCTTGTAGCCTGCGGAGATTGCTCGCTGGTAGGAAGCGTGGGCCTTGTCGGTCTGGCCCATGGCGCGATAGGCATCGCCCAAGTTCACCGCTAATTGAGTGTCGTTGGCGTTGAGCCCCACAGCCTTCTCGAAGGCCTGCGCGGACTCGGCGTACTGCTTCAGGTAAAAGTAGGCGGTGCCGATGTTCGAGTAGGCGCCGGCGTTGGGTTCGATTTGCAAAGCCCTTTGCAGATAAGGAATCGCCTCGCTGTACTTGCCTTGCTGTACCAAGACATTCCCTGAATTTTCGTAGCCCGCGTTGACGTCCGGCTCGAGGGTGGCGACCTGTTTGAACGCCCCGAGGGCCTTATCATAATCGCCCATTTGGAAGTAAGCCGCCCCGAGGGAATTCTCGTTGACCCAGTAGTAGGGATTGAGTTGCACAGCCTTTTGATAAGCCTCGATGGCGTGAGGCATATCTCCCTTCGACAGATATACGGTGCCCAAGCGCCAGTAGACCTCGTCGGAATTGGGCGCCAACGCTTGCGCGCGATTCAGCTCGGCGATTGCTTCCGAGTATTTTCCTGTGGCGCGATAGACGCTACCGAGCGTCGAGTGCACCTCCGGAAGCTTATCGTTCAGCTGCAAACCCTGTTGAGCGGCGGCCAGCGCCTTCTGGGTCCAGAAGCCGTCGTTGGTCAGTCCGTACATGCGCAAGCTGGCCTGAGCGACTCCAGTGTAGGCCAGCGCGAATTTGGGGTCCTGTTTCACGGCTTGGTTAAAGAAGTCGAGCGCGGTCTGAATGCTCTTGGAGTCGTTCACACGCAGGGCGTTGCGGCCGCGCAGATAGAAATCATACGAAGCGACATTGTCCGTGGGGCGCGCCTCGGCGTTGGCGTTTTCTTCGTTTGTCGGATTCACGTCCAATGCCGAGACGACCTGCGCGTAGATATGATCCTCAAGCGTGAAGAGGTCAGCAGGAACGCCGTCAAATTGCTGGCTCCAGACGCGCTTGCCGTTAACCACGTCCTCCAGATTCAGGATGATGCGGATTTTATCGCCATTGCCCTGCACCATGCCCTGCACGAGCATGTTTGCGCCGAGGCTACGCGCGATTTTCTGCAGAGGTTGCTTGGGATCGACCTTCGAGGCAGCGTCGGACGAGGTGACGTGCACGCCTTTCAATTGGAAAAGCTTGGCTGAAAGAGCTTCCTGGATGCCTTGTGCCAGGTAATCGAGTTGCGATTGGTCGCCGAGAACTTGCAGCGGCAGAATGGCGACGTAGCGCCCGCTGGACAGCGGCGGAATGCCCGAAGCCGCGGAGCCAGCGGGCTCGGCCTGTTCCACATGAAAGCCCGGAATCAAATGCCGCACCGGCGGTATCGCGAACGCGATGAGGAGCAGCGCGACAACTCCGGCGACGATCCACACCCAACGATGGCTGGCGAACTCCGGAATCTGGATGATCACACTTTGCGAGCCGGAGCCGATGCGTGACATGCCGACGCGCGAGACGCCGCTGCCGGATTGTCCACCCTGCAAATCGGCCAGAATCTCGTAGGCATTCTGGTAGCGATCGTCCGGGTTCCGTTCCAGGCAGCGCATGATGATTTTCACGAGCCAGTTCGGCAGGTCTGGCCGCAGGAGTTTTGGGCTCTTGGGCTTTTCCTGAATGCGCTGGTACATCACTTTCAGCGTGGATTCGCCGGTGAAGGGCACATCGCCGATGACCATCTCGTACAATATCAGACCGAACGCGTAGAGGTCGGCGCGGCCGTCGGCAGGCTTACCTTCCACTTGCTCGGGCGACATATAACGCGGCGTGCCGAGGAAGGCGCCAGTGCGCGTCATGCCGATCGCGCCTTCTTGAAAGGATTTTGCCAAGCCGAAATCACACACGAAAATCTGGTCGTTCTTGTCCACGAGCAGGTTTTGCGGCTTCAGGTCGCGATGGACAACACCTTCGGCGTGCGCGGCAGCGAGCGCCTCCGCAATCTGTCTGGAAAAATTAAGGATGCGTTCCAGCGGCATCTTGGGGTTGTCGCGGATGATGTGCTGCAGGTCCTTGCCCTCGACGAAGGCCATGGAAATGAAACGCAGGCCGCCGACGTCGCCCATGTCGTGAATGCGCAGAATATTCTTGTGGGAAATCTTGCTGGCGAGGACCAATTCCTGTTTGAAGCGTTTCAGGGCGTCGGATTCACCGATCGCGCCGTCGCGCACCACTTTGATGGCTACGGTGCGGTCGAGGTCTTTATCATAGGCCTTATAAACCCGGCCCATGCCGCCCTGCCCCAGTAGCGCTTCGATGCGGTAGCGCGGACCGAAATCGCTGCCCGGAGCGATGACGGTGGCATCCACCATCTGAATCGTTTCGGACTCGCCCAATGGCATGGGAGTCCCGCAACGAGAGCAAGACTCTGCGAAGTCAGGATTCACCGTGCTGCAGTGAGGGCAATTAATCACGAAAAAGCCGCCAGGATGGCTCCAAACCGGGGACTACAATGGCGAATTATCGTGCATCCTCGCAAAGCCTGCAACTACTATGTCGTGAAAATGTGCAATATCAGCCTTCGTTCGTGGCGACTGCCCGGTTAGACTGGTGGGCCGCTGGCGCGCGTTGCTTGCCGGCGCAAAAACCCCATGCTGGGAACGCCTATACACGTCTGGGCAGTCTTTGCCGTCACGACGGCTGCGGCCCTACTGATTGATCTCGGCGTGTTCCATCGTAAAAACCATATCATCGGCCTGCGCGAGGCATTGCTGGAGAGCGCGGCGTGGATTTCCGTGTCGCTGCTTTTCAACCTGTGGCTCTATCATTCGCAGGGACCGCAAGTAGGCGTGGAATTTCTTACCGGTTATTTGGTTGAGAAGTCTCTCAGCGTAGACAATGTTTTTGTTTTTCTGCTGATCTTTCAGGCGTTCCGTGTGCCGGCGCAATCGCAGCACAAGGTTTTGTTTCTGGGAGTGCTCGGCGCCCTGGTGATGCGCGCGGCCTTCGTACTGGCGGGCATCGAGTTGCTGCAATCGTTTCACGCGGTGCTGTACGTTTTCGGGGCGCTGCTGCTGTTGACCGGCTTGAGGATGTTCTTTCCGGGCAAACGCGTGATGCGCCCGGATCGGAATCCGCTAGTGCTGGCGGCGCAGCGGATCATTCCGGTGAGCGATCAGTTCGAGGGCGAGCGCTTCTTTGTGCAGCAAGCCGGAAAATGGATTGCCACGCCGCTCTTTTTGGCGCTGGTGGCCGTCGAGGCCATGGACATCATTTTCGCGGTAGACTCAGTGCCCGCGGTGCTAGCGATCACGCGCAACGCGTTCCTTGTTTATTCCTCAAACGTGTTCGCGATTTTAGGTTTGCGTGCGCTGTATTTCGCGTTGGCGGATCTGCTGCCGCGTTTTCGCTTCTTGCATCAGGGGCTCGCGGCGATTCTGGTTTTTGTTGGTGCGAAGATGACTCTGAGCGAGTGGTTGCCGGTGTCCGCGCCGGCTTCCCTCGGGGTTATCGTGGGAGTTCTGGCGGCAACCGTGGCCGCGTCTTTGTTGTTTCCAGCGGCGGGTGAAAAAGCAAAATGAGCCGGTCTCTGCGTGGTTATTCGTGCGTCGCGGACTTTCTCCCTGCTCCTCTGCTTCTTTCGCTCTATGTCTCTGTGCCTCTGTGGCAAACCATTGAATGGATCGCCGCCCGCTATCCAAGATGAAGGACGAGTATCCGCGGCTCGGTCATCTCTTCGATGGCGTAGCGGAGGCCTTCGCGGCCGATCCCGGAATCCTTTACGCCGCCGTAAGGCATGTGATCAATGCGAAACGCGGACATATCGCCAACGATCACGCCGCCCACTTCCAGATTCTCAAACGCCGAAAACAGCAGCTTCGAATCGCGCGTGAATACTCCCGCTTGTAGGCCGAACGGCGAATCATTTACGCGGCGGATTGCGTCGCCGAACTCGTCGTAGGACTCGATGATCACAACTGGCGCAAAAACCTCCTCGCAGCTCACTTTCATTTCCGCGCGCACGTTCGTCAATACCGCCGGCTGCAAGACTGCACCCTCGCGCTTGCCACCAGCGTGCAACTTCGCCCCGCCGGCGACAGCTTCTTCGATCCAGGAGGCTGCGCGGCGCGCCGCTTCTTCGCTGATCATCGGACCGACGTCGGTGGCTTCATTCAGGGGATCGCCCACGTGTAATTTCCTTACGCCTGCGAGCAAGCGCGCGAGAAATTGCTCTTGGATGCTGCGCTGCACGTAGATTCGCTGCACGGAAATGCAACTCTGGCCGGCATACGAAAAGCCACCCACTACGCAACGGTCCGCGGCGACGTCCACATCGGCATCGCAGTGGACGATCACTGCGGCATTGCCGCCCAGTTCCAACGTTACTTTTTTCTTCCCGGACTTCCCTTTCAGCGCCCAGCCCACCGGCACGCTGCCTGTGAAGGTGAGCATTTTCAGGCGGTCGTCGCCAACCAATTTTTCGGCTTCTTGGTTCGCGAGCGGCAGCACGTTCAAAGCTCCGGCGGGCAATCCGGCTTGTTCGCAGACTTCGGCAAGCAATAGCGAAGTAAGCGGAGTTTGCGGCGCTGGCTTCAGCACCGTAGTGCAGCCCGCGGCAATCGCCGGAGCGACTTTATGCGCCACCAGATTCAGCGGAAAATTAAATGGCGTGATCGCCAGAATCGGTCCCAGCGCAAAGCGGCGAATGATTCCGGCGCGGCCTGCCGTAGAAGCCTGCCAATCGAGCGGCAGCCATTCGCCACCGATGCGCGTGGCTTCTTCGGCCGCGACGGCGAAGGTGAAGACCGCGCGATCCACTTCGGCCCGGGCCGTGCGGATCGGCTTGCCTGCTTCCAGTGCAATCAGGTGCGCAAATTCCTCGCGGCGCTTGCCGATGCCTTCGGAAATGGCGCGGAGAATGGCTTGCCGTTCGTATCCAGCCATTTTGCGCGTAATTTGAAATGCGCGTTGAGCGGCGCGCACGGCTGCTTCTGCGTGGACCGCGGTGGCACGATACGATCCGCCCACTACCGCGCGGTCATACGGAGCTAAAACTTCAAAACGCTCGCCTTCCGTTAGCCATTTTCCGTCGAGATAAAATCCCCAGGTTTTCACCGGGGTTCCTGTTGCGGTTCCCATAAATGATCCCCTGACTCAAGCTCGCGCGAACGGAGGAGTCGAAACGATAACTGCGAATTCGGTACTTCAGCGGATAAAGCCGCGCTAGGTTGGCGACGTGCGTGTCCTGGCTCAAGCACGACCCACAAACCCACTCGCCTTCCCGCGCGCTCCGCAGTCTTACGCGTGGCGCGGAGTGGTTACCACTTGCGATTCGGCCACCAGGGCCAGCGCGGATTCCAATACGTTCAGGCCTTCGTCGAACTGCTCCGTGGTGACGACGAGCGGCACCAGCACACGTATTACGTTGCCGTAAGTTCCGGCGGACAGCAAAATCAACCCGCGTTCGCGGCAGTGACGCAGCACCTGCTCGGTCTCTTCCTTGGCGGGTTCGCGTTGCTCCGCGGAACGCACCAGCTCCAGCGCACACATCGCACCGAGGCCCCGCACATCGCCGATCAGCGGCCAGCGCTTCTTCCATTCTCTGGCACGCGATTCGAAGCGCACGCCCAGTTGCTCGGCGCGCGCGGCAAGATTCTCGCGCTCCAGAGTTTCGATGGCCGCCAGCGCCGCGGCGCACGCCAGCGGATTCCCCCCGTACGTTCCGCCGAGGCCGCCCACACCGGGCCCGTCCATAATTTCAGCGCGACCGGTGACCGCGGCCAGCGGCATGCCCGCGGCGACGGATTTCGCGCTCACCAAAATGTCCGGAGTGATGCCGTAGCGTTCC
>Ga0210405_10001259_pt1 | contig 29918 bp, 21 predicted proteins | sample IncBWH11MmetaG_FD_155492 | JGI IMG/M metagenome (GOLD analysis project Ga0210405, IMG submission 155492) | Forest soil microbial communities from Barre Woods Harvard Forest LTER site, Petersham, Massachusetts, United States - Inc-BW-H-11-M | ecosystem: Environmental > Terrestrial > Soil >...
TCCCCCGCGACCTTATCGGCTCCGAATTGTTTGGACACGAGAAAGGGGCGTTCACGGGAGCCACGCAGCGGCGCCTCGGCCGTTTCGAGTCGGCGGACGGCGGGACGATTTTCCTCGACGAAATCGGCGAACTTCCTGCGGAAATGCAGATTGCGCTTCTGCGTGTTCTCCAGGAACGAGAGTTTCAGCGCGTGGGCGGAAATGAATCGATCAAGACGGATGTGCGGGTGGTCGCGGCGACCAATCGTGATTTGCAAGCCGCCATCGCCGAAGGCAGGTTTCGCGACGATTTGTTCTACCGGCTTAATGTCTTTCCGATCGAAGTACCCCCTTTGCGGGAACGTAGGGAAGACGTTGCCTTGCTCGTAGAGTACTTTGTGGATCGCTATGCCAGCCAGGCAGGAAAGAAGATCACCGGCATCTCTAAAAGGAGCATGGAACTTCTGCAGACCTACCGGTGGCCTGGCAATATCCGCGAATTGCAAAATGTAATCGAACGATCGGTGATCATCTCCGATTCGGAGAATCTTTGCATCGACGAAAGTTGGTTTGCCCGGCCCTCGGGGACCAACGACTCGACGATTCAGCCACTTTCCGAGAAGCTGGCCGTCCAAGAACGAGAGATGATCGAGTCTGCACTCGCAGAAACTAATGGCCGGGTTTCGGGTCCGATGGGAGCTGCAGCTAAGCTCGGGGTCCCGCAGTCAACCCTCGATTCCAAAATCAAGGCTCTGAAAATTAACAAGCAGCGTTTCCGACGAGCTTAGGGAATCTGCAAATCTCCTCCTCGATGTTCCGGCCCGCCCCGCTTAACTGCCGCTGCGCTTTTCTGTTTTTCCACAGAACCACAGGCTGAAGCTGTTTTGAGGTCTCACGAAATCTCGGAAATTTCCGGAACCTCGTGATAGCAGGAATTGGCTAAGTACGAGACCCATCAAGCACTTATCGTTTGGCCCTCTCTTTGCATTTATCCCAAGTGCAATGACGCTACGAATCGACATCTCGGACGAACGTGATCGAGTCGTTTTCACGCTCACCGGTCGTATTCAGGCAGAGCAGGTGTCCGAACTGCAGGCGCTAGTGAGGTCGGATTTACCGGATCACAGCCTCGTGCTCGATCTAAAGGAAGTGAAGTTGGTAGACCGCGATGCCGTGCGCTTCCTCGCGGAGATCGAAGCAGAGGGTGCCAGACTCAGGAACTGCTCAGCATTTGTTCGGGAGTGGATTTCGCGAGAGCGGATGGAATCGCTCCGCAAATGTATTAAAGAGCAAGTTTAGCGAGCAAAGGATCATTATGTGGATCGTAAAACTAGCTTTACGGCGGCCGTACACATTCGTAGTGATGACCATTCTCATCCTGGTAATGGGTGCGGTCGCCATTTTCCGCACACCGACTGACATTTTTCCCAACATTAATATCCCGGTCGTCAGCATCATTTGGAACTACAACGGCCTTGTCCCCAAAGACATGAGCGACCGCATCGTCAGCGTGACCGAAAGGAACATGACGACGATCGTAGACAACATCGAGCACGTCGAGTCGCAGTCGCTGTACGGCATCGCCGTCGTCAAAGTCTTCCTGCAGCCCAACGCCAGCCTGGATCGAGCCATTGCGCAGATTACGGCCAGCTCCCAAACGCAACTCCGGCAACTGCCGGCCGGAACAACGCCACCGCTCATCATCGCGTACAGCGCATCGAGTGTGCCCGTATTGCAGTTGGCGCTTTCCGGAAAGGGCCTATCGGAACAACAGCTCAACGATTACGGGCTGAACTTCATTCGTACGCAGTTGATCACCATTCCAGGTACGGCCGTTCCTTATCCTTATGGCGGCAAGCAGCGCCAGGTTCAAGTCGATCTGAACCCGGCGGCACTCGAATCGAAGGGACTATCTGCGCTGGACGTGGTGAATGCGATCGCGGTGCAGAATCTCATCCTTCCCACTGGCACTTCGAAAATTGGCGGCAAGGAATACAACGTTGATATCCCCAACGCTGCTCCACAGACGATCGCTGACCTGAATCGAATCCCGGTCAAAACCATCGGGGACACGACCATTTACATGAAGGATGTTGCCTGGGTACGTGACGGTTTTCCGCCGCAAACCAATATCGTGCGCGTGGATGGCCAGCGATCTGTGCTGCTCACGATTCAGAAGGCAGGGGACGCCTCCACGCTGGACGTGATTTCCGGGATCAAATCGATCCTGCCACGGATCGCGGCCACCGTGCCAACCCAGTTGAAAATGTCTCCGCTCGCGGACCAATCGATTTTTGTAAAAGGCGCGATCAGCGGTGTGGTTCGCGAGGCATTGATCGCCGCTTGCCTGACCGCGTTCATGATTCTCATGTTCCTCGGGAACTGGCGCAGTACGATCATTATCGCGACCTCGATCCCCCTCGCGATTCTGTGTTCCATCATCACTCTGACCCTCATCGGGCAAACCATCAACATCATGACGCTCGGCGGACTGGCACTGGCTGTGGGAATTCTCGTGGACGATGCGACCGTTGAGGTCGAGAACATCAACCGCAACCGGGAATTGCACCCCGACCAGAACATGGATGAAGTAGTGCTGGATAGCGCCATGCAGATTGCCACTCCGGCATTCGTTTCGACACTGTCGATCTGTATCGTGTTCGCCCCGATGTTTCTGCTATCGGGCGTGGCGCGCTATTTGTTTCTACCGCTGGCAGAAGCGGTTGTGTTTGCCATGCTGGCGTCGTATCTGCTGTCGCGGACGATCGTTCCGACCATGGCGAAGTATCTGCTGCAGAATGAGAAATCGCACAGCTTGGCATCCAGCCGCAACATTTTTGTTCGCCTTCAGCAGAGGTTCGAAGCGGCTTTCGACCGCATGCGCGAGGGCTATCGCAATCTGCTGGAGCGATGTCTGCATCACCGGCGCGTTTTCTTGTTGGCGTTCTTCGCGGCCTGCCTGGGCTCGCTCGTCCTGATTGTTCCGTGGCTTGGCCAGGACTTCTTTCCTAGTGTGGATGCTGGCAGCTTCAAACTTCATATGCGCGGGCCGACGGGAATGCGTATCGAAGATACTGCGTTCTTGTGCGACGAGGTGGAGAATTCGATCCGGGAACGCATCCCAGCCAATGAAGTGGCCAGCATCATCGACAACATTGGATTGCCCTACAGCGGCATCAATCTCTCTTACAGCAACTCGGCCCCGATCGGCACTTCGGATGCTGACATTCTCGTCACGCTTTCGTCCAAGCATCACCCCACAGCCCAGTACGTAGAGCAGTTGCGCCTGAGCCTGGCAAAGAAATTCCCCGGCGTGATCTTTGCCTTTTTGCCTTCGGACATGGTGAGCCAGATCCTGAATTTCGGACTGCCTGCACCGATTGATATCCAAGTTGTCGGCAACGATCTTGACGGCAATCGGGCCTGGGCGGACCAGGTACTGCAGCAGGTCCGGTATGTACCGGGCACGGTGGACCTGCGAATTCAGCAGCCCTTCGATGATCCGTACCTGCATCTGAGGATCGAGCGGACGAAGGCGCAGGAGCTTGGTTTTTCGGCCCACGACATCGCGCAAAATCTGCTGGTGTCACTCAGCGGCAGCTTTCAAACGGCACCTACCTTCTGGCTCGATCCGCGAAACGGAGTGAGTTATTCGATTGCTACGCAGACGCCGCAGTATCGGACGGCCAGCATCCAGGACCTCGAGAACACTCCAGTCACCGGAACGAATCCCGATTCTCCTCCTTCGCTGATGGCCAGCCTCGTGTCGATGCAGCGCGGAAGCGGAATGGCCGTGGTCTCTCACTATAACGTTGCGCCAGTCATCGATATTTTCGGCTCAGTGGATGGACGTGACCTGGGTGGAGTCTCACGAGACATCAACAAGATCATCGCTTCAGCAAGCAAGCAACTGCCGCGTGGATCGCGGGTAGTGGTTCGCGGTCAGGTGCAGACGATGCGCTCGTCCTACGCCGGCCTCCTGATCGGACTGCTATTTGCGATTCTGCTCGACTACCTGCTGATCGTCGTAAATTTCCAGTCCTGGCTCGATCCTTTCATCATGATCTCCGCTCTGCCCGCGGCGTTGGCTGGAATCGCCTGGTTCCTCTTCATAACGCACACAACTCTAAGCGTGCCGGCGCTGATGGGAACCATCATGTGCATGGGCGTGGCCACCGCGAACAGCATTCTGGTGGTGACCTTTGCCCGAGAACAGATGAGTGAAGGCAAGGATCCGATCGCGGCGGCCGTAGAGGCTGGTTTCACTCGATTTCGCCCCGTTTTGATGACGGCTCTGGCAATGATCATTGGCATGGTTCCCATGGCGCTGGGGCTGGGAGATGGAGGTGAGCAAAACGCGCCCCTCGGACGGGCCGTGATCGGCGGTCTTCTCTTCGCTACAGCTTCTACGCTCTTCTTCGTTCCAACGTTTTTCAGCTTACTGCACGGATGGCGGCAGAAGGCTGCATTGCCTGAACAGGAATAGGTGAACTCATATGACTAAGTTTGAAATCAAAGAAACAGAAAACAGCATCGAGATAGTTCCATTGGACCCGAACATGGAGAACGTTCGGCCACCGAAAGCCCGGCCATCACAGCACGGCTGGGTCATGCCAGTGATCGTCGGCATCGTGGTATTCGCCGTTTTATTCTTTGGAATCCGCTCACGCCTCAGCGCGGAGACTACGTTGCGGACTGTGACGGCACAGATGGCCGCGCCTTCGGTATCGGTCGTGCTACCGAAGCCAGTTGCACCGGCGCAGGAGATTATCTTGCCGGGAAACATGCAGCCCTTCATCTCCTCTCCGGTTTACGCGCGCACCGATGGCTACCTGAAGAAGTGGTATTTCGATATTGGCGCGCACGTGAAGGCGGGCCAACTGCTGGCGACAATTCAGTCGCCTGAGGTCGACGAGCAACTTTCACAATCGCGAAGTACGCTCGCCACCGCTCAAGCCAATCTGAATCTGGCGGAGATTACGAAGACGCGCTACGAAGCGATGTTCCAAAAACATGCTGTTGCCCAGCAGGATCGGGACAATGCAGAGGGAACATACAGCGCTAATAAGGCAATGGTCGATGCCGATATGGCGAACGTGCGGCACTTCGAAGCGCTCGTATCTTTCGAAAAAGTCTATGCGCCTTTCGACGGAGTGATCACCGCACGCAACACGGACATTGGTGACCTCATCAATTCCGGGAGCAGTTCTACGGCGAAGACCGATCTGTTTCACATTGCCCAGACCGGCACGGTGCGCGTGTACGTGAATGTTCCTGAGGAATATTCGCGGGGCATTAAACCGGGGGCGACCGAGGCGGATATCGCTCTCGCCGAATTTCCGGGTCAGAAGTTTCCGGGAAAAGTTGTACGAACCGCCGAGTCGATCAACGGTACCACCCGCACCCTGCTAACTGAAATTGATCTTCCGAATCCTGGCAACACTCTTCTCACCGGCTCCTATGCGGAAGTGCACTTGAGCGTCCCTTCCGCGACCTCGACCTTCCTGATTCCCGTCAGCACGCTCATTTTCCGGTCGGAGCGCTTGCAGGCAGGTGTCGTAAGGAATGGCAAGATCGAACTTGCCGATCTCACTCCAGGTCACGACTTCGGCAGCGACATCGAAGTTGTAGCTGGACTGAAGGCCGACGATCAGGTCGTGATGAATCCACCCGATTCTCTGATGTCTGGGCAGCAAGTGAATATTGTGCAGGCGTCCCTGCCGGGAGATGGAAAATGACACACTCTCAAACGTTGGCGCGCGAGATTCAACGCATCGTGCAGTTCGTTCTGTTGGCTACGACGATTCTTTCCCTGGCTGCTTGTGCTGTGGGGCCTAAGTACAAAACTCCGGCGCTGCCTGCGCCGCCTGCATACAGGGAGATGGGCAATTGGAAAACCGCGCAGCCCAGCGATCAGAATCTCGGCGGAAATTGGTGGGAGATCTTCAAGGATCCTCAACTCAACGCCCTGGAGCAACAGATCAATGTCTCGAACCAGAACCTAAAGGCAGCGGTTGCGCAATACCAGGAGGCGCGTGCTGCTGTCCGTTATGCTCGTGCCGACTATTATCCGACGGTGGGCACTGCTCCTTCGGCGACGCGGGAAAGGTATTCCAACAATCGTCCACCGTCATCCACGTTGGATGGAAAGACCTTCAACGATTTCGTCCTGCCCGTCAATGTCTCCTATCAGGTCAACGCCTGGGGTCGCGTCAGCAAAAATGTTGAATCCTATCGAGAGCAGGCGCAGGCAAGCGCTGCTGATCTGGCCGTGGTAAACCTGACGATGCACGGCGATCTCGCAATTGATTACTTCGCAGCCCGAACCCTCGATGCCGAACAGAAGCTGCTTCAGAACACTGTCGCACAGTACCAGCAAGCACTCGATCTCAATGAAGAACGCTATCAGGGCGGACTCGCTTCCGAAGTTGAAGTTGAGCAGGCTCGAACAATCCTTGAAACCACCCGGGCGCAACTCGTGGATGTGGGAGTGGCCCGCGCTCAGTACGAGCACGCAGCCGCAGTATTGGTCGGCAAGGCTCCAGCCGACTTCAGTCTGCCTCCGTTGCCACTCACAACTCCACCACCACCGATCCCGGTTGGCGTCCCCTCAGAATTGCTGGAGCGGCGCCCTGATATCGCCGCTTCGGAGCGCCGCGTAGCTTCAGCAAATGCACAGGTCGGCCTCGCGAAAACTGCCTACTATCCGCTCGTAAACATAGGTGCTTCCGGCGGATTGGAAAGCGGAACCATCACCACTTTGCTGCAGGGGCCCAGTGCTCTGTGGTCGGTGGGCGCATCTGCAGCGGCCACCATCTTCGATGGAGGCCGCCGGCACGCCCTGAACGACGAAGCCAGAGCAGCCTACGACTCCTCAGTCGCATCCTACCGGCAAACCGTGCTGAGTTCCTTTCAACAGGTGGAAGACAACCTCGCCGCCTTGCGGGTCCTCGAACAGGAGGCGGGAGTGCAGGCGACCGCAGTGCAATCCGCTCAGCGCTCGCTGGATCTTTCCAACACAAGATACGACGGTGGCGTCACCAGCTACCTGGAGGTGATCACTGCACAGAACGCTGCGCTGTCGGACGAGGTGACAGCGGTCAACATCCTGGGCCGGCGCATGGCGAGCGCAGTGCTACTCATCGAAGCGCTCGGCGGAGGATGGGACCGATCGAATCTGCCTGATCGCCCGGAATGTTGCGGAAAGCTCATGAGCGATAACACCGCTCCCAAACCCGTGAAACCTGGTGAGATAAAACAATGATCGCACTACCAACAAGGTGTATGACTTCTCGACAAGAAAACTGTACTGACTACGAACTAATTTGGAGGAACAAATCATGAGCAAGAAAGAAGTGTCTGCAAGTCAAGCTGGAACAGTTACTCTCGATAACGAAATCTCCGTGCACCGCCTCGGTTACGGCGCAATGCGTCTGACCGGGCCGGGCATTTGGGGCCCACCGAAAGACCGCAAAGTAGCGTTGAGGGTTCTGCGGCGTGCCGAGGAGCTTGGCGTAAATTTCATCGACACCGCCGACTCCTACGGCCCCGCATGTCAGTGAAGAACTGATCGCAGAAGCGCTGCATCCCTATCCATCTGACCTGGTGATCGCAACCAAGGGCGGCTGGGAGCGCCCCGGTCCCAATCAGTGGACGCACAACGCAACTCCTGAGCATCTTCGCAAGGCAGTGGAGGGAAGTCTGAACAGACTGCGCATCGACCGCATTGACCTCTATCAGCTGCACGCTCCTGACAATGTGGTTTCTTTTGACGTTTCGATCGAAACTCTAGCCGAACTTAAGCATGAGGGGAAGATTCGCATGGTCGCCCTCTCCAACGTCACCCAAGAACACATTGAACGGGCTCGCCGGATCGTCCCCATCGCATCGGTCCAGAACCGCTACAGTTTCGCCGATCGCGAGTGGGATTACGTCGTCGACTATTGCCAGCGAAGTGGGATCGTGTTCATCCCGTGGTTCCCACTCGGTGCGGGACGCATCGCCGGTGAAGTTCTCAACCAGGTCGCACAGGCGAATCATGCCAGCCCGACACAGGTAGCCCTTGCCTGGCTCCTGAAGAGGTCGTCAGTGGTGTTGCCGATACCCGGAACGTCCTCGATTGAACACCTCGAGCAAAACGTGGCCGCGTCCTCTCTCCGCCTCAGAGACGGAGAATACGAAGAGTTGGCCGGTGTTCCAGAACTAGTCGCAACTCGCTAAGGCGAGGGGTTTAACTAGAGGTGTGCATGAAAGTCGCTGTTTTCATCGTGAGTGCATTTTGGATTGTCATCCCGCTCTGGGCCCTACAGCAGGTTGTGCCGATCCTCCGAAAGTACGCGGTCATTTACTCTCGTGGCCACGTACAACTCCGGTTCCGCGGTCTCCAGATTTGCTTTGGCATCGTGGGTGGCGTGGGACGCGACTGCTGCACGAAAGCGACCAAAATTCGCGGATTATCGCCAATTCGGAAGTTGGCCAGAAACGGGCTAGTGGGAAGTTCTGTTTGGATGGTCGGTAATACGGAAAGCGGAAAAGGCGATCCGGTGAAACCACCGGATCGCAGATCGAATCTGGCATCCGATGCGTCAAGTCTTAGTACCTGCCGATGATCGTATCGGATGCCGAGCCCTTCTACCTCAGCTAGTCCTTAACACCCTCGCTCCAAAGAGCATTGCCTCTACCCTAGCGACAGCTTCGTCCTGCATGTGTGGAAGCACGTGAGCATAGGTGTCCAACGTGAAGGCCGTGCTAGCGTGGCCGAGTTGCTCAGAAACAACTTTCGGCGACACTCCGGCTGCCAACGCGATTGTCGCCGCCGAGTGGCGCAAATCATAGAGCCTCAATCGTGGCACACCCGCGAGGTCAAGTATTGATCTGAAATGCTTGGCGAGATAGTCGGCATTGATTGGCTGTCCCGACGGCGTTCTGAAGACTAAGTCATGGGGCTCTGGATACAAATCCTGCGCACTCGCTTTCATCTGCAGATCACGAAGAAGGGTTACAATCCAACTCTTCAGCTTGATTGGGCGACGGCTTCGCGAACGTTTCGTATCGCAGAAGCACCATCTCCTATTTAGTCTCCGAAGGCTCCGGATTACGCTGACTGTTTGCTGTGCCCAGTCGATGTCTCGCCACTTCAGACCCAAATACTCGCTCGGTCGCATCCCAGTTGTGAGCGCTACCGCAAGCACTGGACCATGCGGAGTCGCCAGGGCAGCCTTCAGAAATGTTTGCGCTTGCTCCACGGTGAACGAACGCATTTCGCCTCTGGCCTGTTGCGGGATTTTGACGCCATCGACAGGATTATCGAGCAACAGACGCCACTGTAATGCCTGCCGGATCGCAGACCTTAACACAGCATGTGTGTAACGGACGGTTCGAGCAGACAGCCCTCGCTCGATCATTCTCTGATAAGTAGTCTGAACGTCCATAGGCCGCATTGCCGCCAGAACTGTTTCGCCCAAACTGGGCCGGATGTACCGTCGCAGCATGCCGTCATAGCCCTGACAGGTCTTCTCTCGTACTCGTGGCTTCACAGCTGTCTCAAGCCAGCGATCAAGGTACTCGTTGAGTGTGATCTTTGCTCCCTCCAAATCACGGCCCAAGTCACGTTCGCGCAACTTCCTCGTAAGGTAGGCTTGCGCGTCCCGCATGGAGCCGTGGATCGTTCGATTGTGGTATCTGCGCTTTTTGGTTTCGTGATCGCGGCCGAGATAGACCCGAATGAGCCATCTCCGGTCACCGCGTGCGATGATCTGGCCAACTTTGCGAGCCATAGAGATTTTCCTACTAGCTCGCAAAAAAGACACACACATCCCGCACGCAACCTGATCATGAAAAGGGGGTATTCATCGGTTGGTTAGGAAAAAGGTGACTTATCGGCCGTCAGTCGCGAGGACGTTCGCGGGTTTAGGCACTGGACCCTGCGTTGAGGTCTACTTGGAAGACTAAGGCGAGTTCTTGCAGGAAGATCGGATTGTAATTCTCGATGGAAAACCAGCGGGAAATCCAGAAAAACATGACCGTCTACAATTTCGACACCATCGATGTAGACGGAAAACCAGAAGTGCAGCTTAAGTGTTTGAAAAGATTGGTCGGGGAGAGAGGATTTGAACCTCCGACCCCCTGGTCCCGAACCAGATTCCGGCGTTTATTGAATGCTATTGAATTCTGTAGACTGCAAGTGATTGATGATGAACATGTTGCGGTCGTGAAGCTGTCTTCCGATGATCGTTGTTGATCTTGGAGGCTCGCGCAGCTACAAAATCGCCTACACATAGATGGGGTGAACCCGTTCATTGAGACAATTCCTGTGTCTACACCTGCCGTCATTTTTGAAGTGAACCCACAAGTGAAACAAAGCCCGTTTCTACAGGGTTGCAACATACGCTTGTGTACTGCAACTCATGTCGTTGATTCTCCAAGCAGGGATGGGGTCTGGGGAAGGAACGGCGTTTGAGTCCTTTCTCCCGGCAGCCCTGTAGAAGATTCCTCTTCGTTTCTGGCAAAGAACCTTCTGTCGCACTGCCGGCTGCTTCGAGGCCATCACTTTTCTGCTCGAACTCTGCCGGTGAGCAGTAGCCCATCGCTCTGCGCGGCTGTTCCCGATCCCACCAGCGTGACCGTGCCTTCCGTGCCGAAGACCGCGCTTTTACCGTGGATGTGGGCACGCTGACAAGACTGGTCTGGTTGAAGCTTGTCCCGCTTCTGGCCGGACCTAGTAAGTCGGAAAGCTTCGCTACCTCCATGGGACTTGCCTTTCTGTCTCCGGGTTGCGCGTCGGTAAGGCTACTTGACTAGACCGGAAGGCCGCTGTAGCCATCAGGAATGGCGGGTTTGGACGGACCGTAGTTTGTTCCAGCTAAAGGACGCGAGAATGACTCATCCTACAACAACTGTAAGATAGTCGATCGAATAAGTTGTTCTCGACGGAAAATGAAAGTTTTCGACAGCAATCGAAGGAACCTGGTTGAAGCAAGCATTTAGTTCTTGACGAGTATCGATGAGTCGTGTACCGTCGTGATTCTTTTTTTGTGAATATTCTACTGCGCCAGCCGCGCGCGGCGAATTGAACGCTAGCGTTACTCATCACGAGTAGAAAAGTGGCTCGACTATTTGGATAACTTCGTAAGCACAAAAAAAGGTTGGCCTCATGATACGCCGCTTCACATACGCGACTCTCCTCGTGATGTTGTGTTTCTCTTGTACGTTGGCTCAATCTCAGACCGTCACGGTATCCCCGACGAGCTTAGGCTTTGGCAATCAAGTTGTAGCCACAACTAGCGCTGCCAAAGCCGTAACGCTTAAGAACGGGCAAACTGTCGTTCTGGCGATCACATCGATTGCAGTTTCTGGGGACTACGCGCAGACCAACAGCTGCGGAACCTCGTTGAATGCCGGCGCCAGTTGCACTATCAGTGTAACGTTCACCCCGACGACAACCGGCACGCGCACCGGAACCCTGACGATCACCGACAATGCCAGCAACAGCCCACAGACCGTACCCTTAACTGGCTCCGGCGTCCTTGCGGCAGCGCTGACACCGGCCACCCTTTCCTTTGGAAGCCAGGTGGTGGGAACCACCAGTGTGGCGAAAGTCGCTACTCTAAAGAACAACCAAACAGTCACTTTAACTATCTCGTCGATCGCAACCTCCGGTGACTATGCCCAAACGAACAACTGTGGCACCTCGTTGGGAGCAGGGCTGAGTTGCACGATCAACGTTACATTCACCCCAACGGCCACAGGTAGTCGCACGGGAACACTCACTGTTACAGACAGCGCGACTAACAGTCCGCAAACAACTGCTCTCACGGGCACAGGACTGGCCCCGGTTGTCGTTAGTCCCGCCACTTTGGCCTTCGGGAATGAAGTTGTGAATACCACCAGCGCGGCCAAGGTGGTGACGCTCACAAATAACCAGAGCGTAGTTCTGAACATTACTTCCATCGCCACGACCGGCGACTATGCCCAGACCAATACCTGCGGTACATCGGTCGTTGCCGGCGGTAATTGCACGATCAGCGTAATCTTCAAGCCCACCGCGACTGGATCGCGACCGGGCACGCTGACGGTGACCGATTCCGCGGGCAATAGTCCCCAGACGGTGAGCCTGGCGGGCACGGGAGTTGCGGCGCCTCACATTTCCAGCTTATCCATAACTTCCGGAACTGTGGGTACACCCGTTACCATCAACGGTACCAACTTCGGCGCAACGCAGGTCGCCGGCAGCTCCGTCACCTTCAACACGACCTTGACAACGCCAACGAGTTGGACCGGAACCAAGATCGTAGTGCCCGTCCCACCTGGGGCCAGTACGGGCAATGTGTTCGTCACGGCGAACGGCGGCAACAGTAACGGCATCCTGTTTACGGTTCAGTCGGCCGCCAACGGCCCCGTGAATTACTTCTACGACGATCTGAATCGCCTGGTTGGCGTAACCGACGCAACCGGCAATTCGGCGCAATATTCGTACGATGCGGCCGGAAATATCGTGAGCATCTCCCGCATTACACCAACTCAGGTATCGATTCTTGGTTTTAGCCCAGAAATTGGGCCGGTTGGAACAGCCGTAACTATCGACGGAACTGGGTTTAGTACAACACCTAGTCAGAACACCGTGAAGTTCAACGGAGTTACGGCCAGTGTGTCTTCGTCTACCAGCACACAACTGCAAGTCACGGTACCGGCAACTGCGACGACTGGCGTAATCGCAGTAACAACTCCGAACGGCAGTGCGACCAGTTCGGCGAACTTCACCGTTACGCCCGATAGTGGAGTACCGACGATCATAAGCTTCTCGCCGATAAGTGGTGTGGCAGGTTCGACTGTGACGGTGACGGGCACGGACTTCGATCCCACGCTGGCCAATGATAAGCTGCGATTGAATGGGACCCCAGCCGTGGTCTCGAGCGCTGTCCCCACAACTTTAGTCACGACCGTTCCCGCGGCTACGGCCTCCGGCCACTTCTCTTTGTATGCGCCAGCCGGAAGTTCTACTAGCTCCCAGGATTTCTACGTTCCTTTCTACAGTCACCTGGCGAGCGACATTGGCTTCACCGCGAGAACGACTATCGGCGGCAATCAAGCTGTCTCGCTCTCTGGAGGCAGCGTCGGACTCGTCTTGTTTGACAGCTCGACGGTTCAAAGCGTGAGTGTGGGAATCAGCGGTTCCACCTTCCCCGCAGGATGTTCGGTATATCTGATTGCTCCGAACAATAGCGTACTGAACTCCGCGAGTTGTTCGACAGCAACTAGCGATCTGCCGTCGACCACCCTCACGCAGAGCGGAACCTACACCGTTGGAATCGATCCTGGGGCTGGCAACAGCGGATCCCTAACGCTTTCAGTCTTAGCGGATATTACCGGTACTATCACAATCGATGGCGCGCCCGTTGTCGTTACGACCGCGCCGGGGCAGGATGCCCGCCTGAGTTTCACCGTTCCTCCTACCGTGGCTCCGGGAAAAGAACTTGTTGTTTATGCCACCAACGTAACAACGCCGTCCGCTTACTTGAGTCTGATGCAAGGAACAACACTGGAGAATGCAACCTCTATCAATAACAATCCGGCAGGGCAAACATTCTACTTCGCCAACACGCTCTCCGCCGGCACTTACCAGTTATTGCTGCAGCCTTCCGGAACGACCGGAGGTAGCCAGACTTTGCAAATTGTGAGTGCTCCCACGGACTTCACTGGAACCTTGACGATTCCTTCGCCTGGGACCACAGGACCTGCGACGCAGGTGCCTACCGCTGGAAATCTGGGAATAGGGCAGAATGCAAGTCTTACCTTTGCAGGCACTGCTGGGCAGAAGCTGAGCTTTAATGTTTCGAATTCGACGATTGGCACGGCGCTTACCTCGTGTCTGGTGACTATTTACGATCCAACAGGCGCGGCTATAAGTACGGGTAATTGCGGGTTAGGTACGAGCACCTATATTGACACGATAACGCTGACATCGACAGGAACTTACATCTTCTTTATTAGTCCACTGGGTCCGCCCGCAGGGAGCGTGGCCATCTCTGTCAATAACGACCAGGACGTGACGACTCCCGCAATCTCCATCGGCGGGAGTGCGGTTACGGCGACGACTACGGTTGCGGGGCAGGACGTGCGTTTGAGTTTCACTGCGACTGCCTCCCAGCACATCGGTGTCTACGCAACGAACGTGCTGAACACCTCCGCGACGATGAGCCTAGTCTCCCCAACCGGCGCGATAATGTCCAGCATACCGATCCGATCCAGCCCTTCAGGATCGACGTTCTTCACAGACGCCCAGTTGACGGCGGCAGGAACTTACCAGGTCTGGATCCAACACAATTCCACTTACATCGGCAGTGAAACTTTGCAGATCACGACCGTGCCGGCTGATTTCACGGGAACGCTAACCGTGCCCTCGCCCGGAACAACGGGACCAATCACCGAGGCGCCAGCAAGCGGAGCACTGGCAGCCGGGCAGAATGCGAGTCTGACGTTCGCCGGAACATCTGGACAGCAGTTGAGCTTCAACGTCGTGAACTCTACCATTGGGACCGGTTCAACCTCCTGTTTTGTAACCATCTTTGACCCGAGCCATAACCCGGTCGGAGCGAAGGCATACTGCGGAACGGGAGCGACGTTCGTTAATACCCTTACCTTGGCTGTAACGGGGACTTACACCTTCTATATCGACCCGCAAAGCGCCGCGATTGGCAGTGTAGGGATTTCGGTGAACAATGCTCAGGACGTAACCACCCCGGCCATCACCATCGGAGGCAGCGCGGTCACCGCAACCACCACGGTGCCGGGGCAGGATGTGCGTTTGAGTTTTACCGCGACAGCTGCACAGAACATTGGAGTGTCTGTAACTAATGTGACAAACTCCAGCGCCTTACTGTACGTCCTTTCACCGACTGGGTCGACATTGGCGAGTAACTACATCTCCGCCAACCAGTCGTACTTTATCAATGCGGATCTGACGGCAGCTGGAACGTACCAATTGTGGGTACAGCACAGTTCGGCATATTACGGTAGCGAGACTTTGCAACTTTTGGGGGTACCCGCCGATTTCACGGGCACGCTCACGGTACAGTCGCCGGGCACAACCGGACCTATAACCCAGGTACCAACAACCGGCACTCTCGCGCTCGGGCAGAATGCCAGCTTGAGCTTCGCAGGCACAGCCGGACAGAAGCTGAGTTTCAACGTGTCGAACTCCACAATTTCGTCCTGCGCTGTGACCGTTTATGACCCGAACCACCTAGCAGTGAGAAGCGGGTCCTGCGCAACGGGTACGACGTATGTTGATACTGTGACGTTAGCCTTGACGGGCACCTACACGTTCTATATCGATCCGCAGGGTGCCGCGACGGGCAGTGTAGGAATCTCGGTGAACAATGATCAGGACGTAACCACCCCTACCATTACGATCGGAGGGAGCGCGGTCACCACGACCACGACGGTGCCGGGGCAGGATGTGCGGCTGAGCTTCACCGCGACGGCCTCCCAGCATATTGGCGTGTATGCAACCAACGTAACCAACCCGAGCGCAACGATGTACCTGGTTTCTCCGACCGGTGCGACGTTGACATACACCTCCGTTAACAACAATCCCACTGGGCAGACATTCTTCATTGATTACCAGCCGACGGTCGCCGGTACCTATCAACTTTGGGTTGCGCATTCTTCGGCAAACTTTGGCAGCGAAACGTTGCAGATCATCACCGTTCCGGCCGACTTTACCGGGACGCTGACCGTGCCATCACCAGGCACCACAGGGCCTGCCACCCAAGTGCCGACAACCGGCAGTCTGGCAATAGGACAAAATGCAAGCCTGACTTTCTCTGGAACCACGGGGCAGCAGCTCAGCTTTAACGTGACCAACTCGACGATCGGACCTTATTACTACTCCTGCCGGGTTACGGTTTACGATCCGACGCAAAGATCTGTCGCATCAGGCTACTGCGGGACGGGAACGAACTACATCGACACAGTCACGCAGGCTTCGACCGGGACATACACGGTCTACCTCGATCCACAAGGTACTTCCACGGGCAGCGCGTCGGTTTCTATCAATAACGCGCAAGATGTAACAACGCCCCCAATTTCAATTGGAGGCAGCGCAGTTACAGCCACAACGACGGTTGCCGGCCAGGATGTGCGATTGACCTTCACGGCGTCGGCGGCCCAGCACATTGCGGTGTATGCGACAAACGTAACGACCACTTCCGCCACCATGTACATACTGTCGCCGACGGGCACGAGGCTCGCCAGCACGTCGATTTCTTCGGGGCAGAGCGGTTTCGTCGACACGCAATTGACCGCTGCTGGAAACTATCAACTGTGGATTCAGCACTCTTCCACATACATCGGCAGCGAGACGTTGCAGATCACGGGAGTGCCCGCCGACTTTACTGGGACGCTGACTGTGCCGTCCTCGGGAACTACAGGACCCGCTACTCAGGTACCAACAACCGGAACTCTGGCGTCTGGTCAAAATGCCAGCCTGACATTCACCGGAACCGCAGGGCAGAAATTGAGCTTCAACCTGTTGAACTCAACCATTGGAACTTCGGCCTACGGATGCTATGTAACCATTTACGATCCGACGCAAAAGAGTGTCGGATCGGGTTACTGCGGGCCCGGGTACGCCTACATTGACACGATTACACTAGCCTCGACGGGTATCTACACCTTCTACATTGACCCGCAAGGATCAGTCACAGGAAGTGTAGCTGTTTCGGTAAACAACGATCAGGACGTGACTACTCCTGCGATTTCTATCGGAGGAAGCGCAGTCACCACGACCACGACTGTCGCCGGCCAGGATGTGCGGTTGACTTTCACGGCGTCGGCGGCGCAGCACATTGCGGTGTATGCGACAGGTGTAACTAACCCGTCCGCGACGATGTATGTACTCTCGCCTGCCGGCACGACATTGACGAGCGCCTCGATCAACAACGGTTCCGGACAAACCTTCTTTGTCGATACGCAACTGGCTGCGCCTGGAAACTACCAGCTGTGGATTCAACACTACTCGACTTATATCGGTAGCGAGACACTGCAAATCACAACCGTGGCCTCCGACTTCACGGCTGCACTTGCGATTCCTGCTGCGGGGACAACGGGGCCTGCCACCCAGGTTCCGACCACAGGAACCCTCGCGGCGGGTCAAAATGCAAGTCTCACGATCGCCGGCACAGCCGGTCAGAAGCTGAGCTTCAATGTGACGAACTCGACAATCGGAACCACTTCCTCATCATGTCTGGTCACCGTTTACGATCCGTCGCAGAGGTCAGTGGCGACCGGTTATTGCGGAAAGGGAGCGGGCTATTTCGATACGGTGACTCTCGCTTTGACCGGGACGTACACGTTCTACATCAATCCACAGGGAACAGCCACGGGAAGCTTAGCCGTGTCCGTCAATAACGATCAGGATGTGACCACACCGGCAATCTCGATTGGAGGTGGTCCGGTCACGACGACTACGACCGTCGCGGGCCAGGATGTACGGTTAAGCTTCACGGAATCGGCGGCTCAACACATCGCTGTGACCGCCACCAGCGTATCCAACCCCGCCGCTACTATGTATGTTCTCTCCCCGACGGGCACGACGCTGGTGAGCACGTCGATCAACAACAGCGCCGGACAAACCTTCTTCGTCGACACTAACCTCACGGCCGCTGGTACATACCAGTTGTGGATCCAACACAATGCGACAAACATTGGCAGCGAGACCTTGCAGATCACCGTCGTTCCGGCAGACTTTACAGGCACCCTCACCGTGCCGGCCTTGGGTACCACCGGACCTGCAACTCAGGTGCCTACCACGGGAGCTTTGGTAGCCGGACAAAACGCCAGCCTCACCTTCTCCGGAACGACGGGACAGAAGCTGAGCTTCAATGTCTCGGGCTCGAATATTGGAACCACTGCTTCGTCATGCGTAGTAACAATCTACGATCCAACCCAAAGATCGGTGGGATCAGGAAATTGCGGGACGGGCGCGACCTTCGTCAATACGGTCACTTTAGCCTCGAGCGGGACCTTCACCTTCTATATCGATCCGCAGGGAGCTGCAACTGGAAGCGTCTCGATCTCGGTGAACAACGATTCGGATTTCACGGGCACCCTCACCGTACCTGGCCCGGGAACCGTTGGACCGGCCACTCAGGTGCCGACGACTGGGAATTTGATGCCCGGTCAGAACGCAAGTCTGACCTTCAGTGGAACCACTGGGCAGAAGCTCAGCTTTAACGTCTCCTCAACGATTGGAACAACATCGTCCGCGTGTGTGGTAACCATCTACGATCCAACCATGAAATCGATCGGATCGGGCAACTGTGGAACAGGCGCGACATCCGTGAACCCAGTGACTCTGGCTTCGACTGGAACTTTCACCTTCTATATGGTTCCTCAGGGAGGTGCTGTTGGCAATGCATCCATCTCCGTCAACAACGATTCGGATTGGGTGGGCACGCTTACTGTTCCTGCCGCTGGAACTGCTGGCCCCGCCACGCAGGTGCCGACAACCGGCAACTTGTTGATGGGTCAGAATGCAAGCCTTACGTTCAGTGGCACCGCGGGACAAATACTAAGCTTCAACTTTGTAAACTCGACGATTGGCACCGCCTATTACAACTGCACCGCAACTTTGTACGATCCTTCCAACAATAAAGTGGGTTCGGGTTGGTGCGGCGGACAGACGGGGAACGATCTGTTTGCGCCGGTGACGCTAGCTTCAACTGGGACATATAACCTCTACATCACTCCGGGCAGTGGCGTCACCGGGAACGTGTCGGTTTCCATCAATAACGATCAGACGGTCACGGGCACAGCATCAATCGGGGGATCGCCAGTAACCTTAACGACCACGGTAGCGGGCCAAAGCTCCAGTCTGAGCTTCACGGGCTCGGCAAACCAAATCATCACCGTGCTAATGTCGAATGGCACGTACCCAGGCTGCTCGGTGTCGAACGCCGGAGTGAATATCAACATCTACAATCCGGATGGAACCAAGCTGACAGGTTACTTCTGCGTGGGCAGCGGCTACCTCTCTCGAATCACGCTTCCGCAGAACGGCACTTATACACTGACCCTCACTCCAGGCGCATGGACCTACACCGGGAGCATGACCTTCACGTTGTACAACGTTGTCGACGTCAATACCTCGATCACCGCGGGTGGAGCGCCAGTCACTGTCACCACTACGGTTGTCGGTCAGTATGCAAATCTGACGTTCTCCGGCAGCCCGGGCCAGCGCATCGCTCTGAATTTAACCAACGACACGTATCCCGGATGTACGGTGTCGCAGAGCGGCATTACGGTCACTATCTTCAATCCCGACGCCTCTAAGTTGGCGAGCGCGGGATGTATTGGCAATTATTTCTTTGACACGATGACGCTGGCACAAACCGGCACTTACACCATCACCGTCAATCCCACGCCCTATACCGGTTCAATCACTCTGACCCTGTATAGCGTACCTGCGGACGTTTCGGGATCGATCACGATCGGCCAAGCCGGTCTCAGCTTCACAACGGTAATTGGACAGAATGCAAATATCACGTTCAGCAATCCTGCCGCCCAGACTGTGACACTTCACTGGGCTTCGGGAACTTACACGACGTGCTCGATGACGGTCACGAACTCGTCGAACGTGCAGGTGGGCTCGGGCGGGTGTCAGGGAGCAACCGGCACTCTCAGCATGACCAATCTCGCGGCTGGCAGCTATAACGTGCTGGTGAATCCGTCCGGGACAAACACCGGCGGCCTGACGCTCAGTGCAACATCGCCCTAACCTCATACAAAAAAAGGCTCGTACGAAATATCGACTTATTGCGTGGAGAACGAGAATGTTTCCGAAGTGGCGTTTAAGATCACTGATAGCTCTGTTCCTGATAACGTCGACGGTATTCGTTTCCACGACGTTCGGAAGGATGCGCAAGTCTCCTCATTCCTTCTTGGGCGACTTGCCTACTCAAGTCGGGTCCGCGAGAACGCTGCTGCCGGATGGAAGGCTTCTCAGCTCGGGCGGTGAAAGCGCCAACGGGCGTGTACGGGGAACTCTTTCCACAGTCGATCCGATCACGGGAGCCGTCTCGGCGCTCAACGCCGCTCTGAGGTTTCCCCGCGCTGCTCACACCGCAACAGTATTGCCGAATGGAACCGTCCTTATCCTGGGAGGAATCGGTCTGGACGGGAAGATAGTGACGTCCTCGGAAATTTTCGATCCTACCTCTAACACCGTCGAAGCACTTGTGATGTCCTCGCCAACTCCGCGAGCCTTCCACACATCGACGCTTCTTACGGATGGACGCATCCTAGTGGCTGGTGGTGTACTGGCGAACGCGGCGACGCCAGCGGCCCTCGAGCTTTGGGATCCTCGCAGCGGGAATAGCACCTTACTCTCCGCGTTGCCGATGGATCGCCGCAATCACAGCGCCGCACTTCAACCCGACGGTCGCGTATTTTTGGCAGGCGGCCAAAACAAGAACGGGAACTCTGTAAGTCAGGGTCAGATTTTTGATCCGCAATCCCAAACCTTGTCCCTGATCAACTCAGCTCAGCTCCCACAAGAGACTGGCGCTGGGCTAACAGAAATGAGGGCGTCTTCTCCTGAGGACGGCGCTCAGGATGTAGCGCTCGACACCTTGATCGCGGTGCGATTTTCACGACCTGCTTTGATGTCCAGCATCAATAGCGGAACTGTAACCTTGCAGGGACCCGAGGGGGTCCTCAACGGAAGGACAGTGGCGGCGGAAGACGGTATGTTGGCCTTCGTGACCCCGGCGAGTCCGTTGCTGCCAGCCACTAGCTACATTTTGAAAATTTCCGGAGCTGTGGATGTTCAAAATCAGAACGTGGCCTATGCGGAATTCTCCTTTTCTACCGCGGGAAACGTTCCGGTTTCTTCCGGCGACGAGCAGTGGCTGCCTTCAAACCCTCAAGACTGGGTGACGCATCGTCCGCCCTCGAAGTATGAACTCCTACCGGAACTGCAGGCCCCGAAGGGAACCACCGCTTTGACAGGGCAGGTGTTGAAGTTAAACGGCGACCCGCTAGAAAACGTAACCCTCGAAGTTGGCAATCGTCGCACGCAGTCGGACTCTACCGGACGTTTCCTGCTGACCGACATTCCCGCTGGTCATCAAGTGCTCGTGATTGAAGGCGGAACTGCCAACAGCGGCAGCAAGACCTACGGACGTTTTGAATTCGGCGATGAAATCAAGCCCAGCGTCACGAACTCGCTCGATTTCAAAATCTGGATGGCTCAACTTGACACGGCTCACGCCATCACGATTCCCTCGCCCACGACGAAGGAGACCATTTTAACTACGCCGACGATGCCGGGATTGGAGCTTCATCTCGCCGCAGGAACCGTCATTACAGATGAGAAAGGCAAGCCGGTCACCCAGATTACGATTACGCCGATTCCGTTGGACCGGCCACCATTTCCACTTCCGTTTGTTGTCGTTCCCACCTACTTCACCATACAGCCTGGCGGCGCCTACATTTCGGTGAACGGGAAGGGGCCCAAAGGAGCGCGCCTTTTTTATCCGAACACGGAGCATAAGAAAGCGGGCATTCCGTATGCTTTCTGGAACTACAACCCTGACCACAACGGCTGGTATGTTTACGGCGAAGGCCGGGTCAACGCTGCCCGAACGCAGGTGGTGCCGAATCCTGGCGTCTTGATTTACAGTTTTACCGGGGCGATGGTGGGTTCTGGAAATGCCGGTCCGAGCACCGGAGACCCAGTGGGAGACAACTCCCACGATAGTGATCCCGTTGGCTTATCCACAGGCTTGTTTAACTACACTAAAACCGATTTTGCGCTGACAGATGTCATTCCCATCAATTTAGTCCGAACCTACCGTCCTAACGATAGCTGGTCGCGACCATTTGGAATCGGGGCGACCCACCCCTATGAAATGTTTCTAGGTGGAGATGGCAACGACTACGGAGGGACCCAATATATCGATCTGATTCTTCCCAACGGCAGCCGGGTACACTTCACCGGAATGGGCCCGGGGCCGGGTTATTCGACCTACTTGAACTCAGCGGCTGGCACGCCATGGTACGGGGCCGTGATATCGCAGCCCGGCCCAACCATTTTGAGGACTCGGGACGGGACTCAATACAGCTTCCTGGAGTCGCCCGGCCTCATCAATCCCGGCTGCCAGGCGCTTATTGGCATTACAGATCGCAACGGAAATCAACTGACCATCACACGCAACTCCGACGCAAACTGCACCATTTCTCAAATCAGATCTCCAAGTGGACGTTCCGTCCAGTTCACCTACGATGGCTCTTATCGCGTGAAGACGGCGACAGACAATATCGGCCGCCAGGTTGTGTACAACTACGATGCGAGCGGCAGACTGTGGACGGTGACCGATGTGGGCGGCGGTACGTGGACCTACGGCTATGACTCCCAGAACCGCATGACGACCATCCAGGATCCGCGCCAAATTACATACATAACGAACATCTATGACGGAAACGGCATGGTCCATTACCAGTATCTGGCGGATGGCACCAGCTACTACCAATTCAATTGGACCACGACGTCAAACACGCAAAACGCCACATTCTCGGTTGCCGGCGGAGTTGCGCCCTACAACATCATGGAATTTCGCGGGTGCGTATCCTGCTCTCAGGGATTTCCCGCGTTGGTATCACAAGTAAGTGTGATCGACCCTCGGGGCTATACACGGCAGGTTTCATTCAACCAAAATGGCTACACGGCAACTGATACACGAGCGCTTGGAAGAGCGGAGCAGGAAACCGTTTCTTACACCTACTTTCCCGACAACCTGCTTTCTACAAGCACCGACCAGCTTGGCAGGACCGCGAGCTATTCCTATGATGTGAACGGGAATACCACCTCGATGACGAAGCTTGCTGGAACTACAAACGCGGTCACTACTACGATGGCATATGACACCACGTATAGCAATTTACTCACAGTTACGGATCCCCTGGGTCATGTTACCTCTCGGCAGTACGACATGAACGGCAATATGATTTCGCTTACGGATCCACTTCAACACCAGACCATCTTCGCCTACAATCCCATGGGGCTGGTCACGGCCGTCGCTGACGGCGTGGGGAATACCACTCAGTTTAAGTATGATTTCGCAGATCTGGTCTCAATAACAGACCCGATGCTTAATACGTCCACAATATTTCATGACGTGGCCGGCCGCCTTCTTTCTCAAACTGACCCCCTCGGCCACACTACCAAGTTCCAGTACAATAATCTGAACCAGACCATTCAGATAACGAATCCTTTGCAGGGGATCACTACGGCCGGATACGATCTGAACGGGAATCTGCAGACCGTTCAAGATGCTCGCCAGCAAGGTACGAACAATAAGACCGCATATACCTACGACAACTTCGACCATCTGCAAACGCGGACAGATCCTTTAGGGCGCCAGGAAGTTTACTCCATCGACCAGCTTGGAAATCTCATTAGCTTCACGGATCGACGCGGCAAGGCGACGACGTACCAGTATGACGGAATCAATCGGCGCACCTTCGCCGGCTTTGGAACCCTGCCTGGGCCAACGTATGAAAGTACCATCAATTACTACTACGATGGCGGCAATCGTTTGACGAAGGTAGTGGATTCCTCTTCGGGCACTGTCACTCCTATATTTGACGGCCTTGATCGGTTAACCTCGGAGACCAGCCCGCAAGGAAGCGTTGCTTACCAGTACGACAATGCTGGTCGGCGAACCAGTGCCACTGTGACGGGCCAGCCCAGCGTCTGTTATTCCTACGATATCGCCAGCAGGCTTACCGGTATTGGTCAAGGAACATGCCCCACCAGCACGAATGTTGTCGGCGTCACCTATGACAATGCAAATCGGCGGAGCACGCTGACTCTTCCCAATGGAATCGTATTAACTTACGGCTACGATAACGATTCCCGTGTCAACAGCATGAGCTACCAGCTTGGGACGACGTCTATCGGCAATGTGACGTACAACTACGACTCTGCCGGTCGCGTCATCACCAAAGGTGGAAGCCTGGCAGCGACTGGATTTCCGACTGCAGTGACGTCTGCCGTATACGATGTTGCTAACGAGCTCACGAACTGGAACGGAACCGCCATCACGTACGACTCGAATGGAAACATACTGAATGATGGTGCTGCCGCCTACGTCTGGAATGCGCGAAATCAGCTGACGAGCCGCGGAACAGCCACCTATCAGTATGATGCCTTTAGCCGCAGGACACTAAATCCACTAGGGACACAGATGCTCTACGAAGGAGATAACTCCGTACAGGAGTTATCTGGCACTACGCCTACTGCAAACCGTATTGTTGGCGGGGTAGACGAGTTCTTCAGCCGTACTGACTCGAGCGGCGCAACGAGCCCTCTCGTCGATGCCGCAGGAAGCATCCTGGGCCTGACGAACTCGTCGGGAAGCATTGCGACTCAGTACACATATGATCCTTTCGGGAATACTGCCAGCAGTGGCACGAGCAGTACGAACGTATTTCAATACACGGGTCGGGAGAACGACGGCAATGGGCTGTATTCCTATCGCGCCCGGTACTACAGCCCTCTGTTTGGACGGTTCGTCAGCGAAGATCCTATGGGATTCAAAGCTGGGATGAATGTCTACTCCTATTCGGAGAACGATCCGATCGGTGGAAATGATCCCAGCGGAATGTTCTCGTGCAGTTGGCACAAATGGCTTACCTACTCCGCCGGGTACGACTCCGGATATCCACAGGCGATGCTGGAAACGTTAGCGCAGCAGGTCTGTGATGTCGACAAGGATCCGGGTGGCCAGGGAACGGATCCACAGTTCACTCATCAGCATGCCATGGCAGGCCGGAAACGTAACGGCCAATTCGAAAGTTGTGGCCAAGCCTACGATGGCACCCGAAAGCTCCTGCAGCATTTCATCGACACCGGCGACTTGAGTCACGCGTTGCACCTTATTCAGGATCAATGGCCAGTCGGCCACCGCTACCAGCCGTGGGGAGGACTCTGGGACTGGGAACCGGGCACGGCACCTCTTGAACATCTGATAGGCGACTATTTCCCCTCCTCGGATGTGGTCAACGGGGCAGAATCAGCAAGCGCTAATTTCGTCAAAAACTTCCTCAACCATAGTCTCGGAGATGCCGCAGATTACCTGCACGATTTCTGCGAATAAGGAGACGCGAGACATAAGGAGAACGCAGCGAGTTGACCACGAGGAAGAGAGTATTTTTTCTGGCAATGGCATATCTCTGTTTGTTTGGGTGTCAGCGCGAGATGGTGTCGAAACAGCCGGTCCTTTCCAGTGATCTTGCTCCAGGAACGCTGACTGTAGACGTTATAAGTCCAAGAGCTGGAGGAGAAGCTTATTGGCAATATCGCGTAACCCCCAGCAGAGGACAGGTCGAGCTGATTGGATCGGGACGACGTCCTCGAAGTCAGTGGACCGATCCTCATTTCCTGAACGCTGCCAATTGTTTTCAGGGGGAGCAGAAAAGATCCGCAAATGGTGAACTTCTTGCGCGGTGTTTTCACCAGGAGCCTGGTAGGCGGCCGGAGTTTACGGTGACTTCAACAGTTGGGGGTCCCGTCTTCGGATGGGATCCCGGCGAGTGGAGGGGGGTGGACGGGTTCGGCTGGTGCACTAACTCGCGCGCTCTTGCGATGGTGAACTATTCTGAGATGCACGGGACGGGCTTACTAGATCGAATTTGGTCCAGCGCTGGGCATCCGGTCCCCTATCGAACGATCTATCTAGACATTATTGATGCGAATCGCGGAGTGTCGACCGAATATATGATTCGACGCGACGTCGAGGAAGGCAATGCGCGGATAGTGGATTGGTTGGAGTAGAGGCTTAGATTCGCCAGCCCAGTCGGAGCACGAAGCGCGAACCGATGAGATCTCCTCTAGCGGCCGGGAAATCGGGCTTGTTTGGCCCGTCTTGGTGCTTAGCAGTCCATTATTTTTGATAGGTCTGGTCGTTCTTCGCCTTGGATTTCGCGCGAAAAAGAGAACATTGTTCCGTGGACCGGACTTGTTCTTGCCGTTCCAATCAATAATGGCCCTCTTTATGTATTTTGCTCTCTGGGTGTCATGCACAGGATCTTCAGCCCTCGGACTGGTTTTCCTGCTCACAGCCTGTTCCGGTTCTCCTACGGAAGGGCATCCACAAGCAAGGGTCAATCCTGATATTGCGCCAGGAACTGTCCTGGTCGATGTGCTCGAAGGGGGGCAGCCCCAGCACTATTGGCAATACCAGGTGCAGCCCGCTTCGGGAACCGTAGAGGCAGTTCGAGAAGAAACCTTCGAAGACTACAAGCACATAAACATGCCTCGTGATTTCAGCCGTCCGGCTGGCTCCTTACCGGGTTGTTCGCAGAGTCCTCGATCAGATTCGCTCAGCGGAGAGTACGTGGCATATTGCGGGAGCGGTTCGTCGCCCGATTTTTATATAGCCGATAAAACGGGACGTGATCTCCATCACTGGAGGGGAAAGGGAATTCGAGGGTTTGCCTGGTCTCCAAATTCGAATTCAGTCGCGATTCTGGCCATTTCAGGCAGCGTCGGAATGCGTCCCCTGGAGTTACTCTCCCTTCTCTCTGGGCACCCGGTGTCTCATGACACCGTTTTCCTCGAGATAATGGATGCCCGAACCGGCCGCGTTACGGAGTATCTGGTGCGGCGAGACGTCGTCTCTTCATTCACAAGAATCTTGAGCTGGAGTGAATCGTAGCTGTGATCCTATTCCAGAATAGGCGACGAAAGGCCTTATATTCCAACAGAACAGCAATCGATCATGGACTCTAAAGGGAAGGAATAAGGATGTGCGCCTCGGGCTGACACTCCTACTCGTGCTAGCGTTCGAGCTAAGTGCGCTCGGCCAGAGCAACCTTTATCCTCACAATGCGGTCAATTGTGAACGTTGCCACAATCAGCCGTCGCAGTTCGGATCCAGTTCAATGATCGTCCAACGAGTGGGGAACTGGTCCAGCGGAAAGTTCACTCCGGCCAGCGAGGGCGGCATTCACCACCGCCTGGGAGAATCTGCGCAAAGTTCACCATCGGCGAAGCAAATCATCGGCGACAGAATCGCCCTCAACTTGCTGGGGGACGGCTATGTTGAAGCCATCGACAGTCGCGACATTGAACAGAACGCCAAACAACAACTCCGAGGCAATCTGGGGATCGCGGGAACGGTAGTCAACGCGCCGATTCTGGAAGCAGACGGAAAGAAGCAAGTAGGTCGCTTTGGATGGAAGAGCCAGCACACCAGTCTACTATCCGCTTGTGCAGATTCGCTGCGGAACGAGCTTGGAATTCGGAACCGCCTCTACCCGGACGACTATCCTACGAGTCTGGCGAGCAACGAGACCACTCCCTTTGACACCTCGGACCCGAAGACGCATAAGACCGAACTGGAGCGGCTCATAGGCGAAATCCGCCGCACCACTCCCGCGCTGAGCAATGACATTCTTGCCGCAAGCCCCGACGCTCAGGCAGGAGAAAGACTCTTTGTGCAGATCGGCTGTGCGGTTTGTCACGTCCCGACATACAAGACACTGAAGCCAGGAACCCGCATCAATGGAGGCACCTACAAAGTTCCGAAGTTCCTGGGCAACATGGTCATCTATCCCTACAGCGACTTTCTGCTGCACGATATTGGCACTGGAGACGGCATCCCGCAGGCCGCCAAACCTGAATACCTGGACCAATCCACCGCCAACAAGTTCCGCACCGCACCGCTCTGGGGCCTCCGATTCCGCCAAGACTTGATGCATGACGGAAACTCCCCCGGTACGGAAGCAGCTATCGCACGCCATGGCGGAGAAGGAACCACAGTCCGTCGGCGCTACGAACATCTGACACCCACCGAAAAGCACCAACTCCAGCAGTTTCTGAACTCGCTGTAACCCCATCGGAGGTCCTAAGTCGATGGCGAATTCCACTCGGCAATCTTCGCCCACCTGACCTGCCCCCTGCTTTCGTTCACGTAAGAATACGACAAGTTTCAGTTACTCCCTGTCCGGTCTGAGCCGGGATGGGGGAGCGCGAGGAGCAAGGGATGGCGTTTGATGGTGTTACGAAACCCACTGGGAAACTGATAACAAGGATGCGAAGATGGCGGCAAGCGAGGGCATTGCTTCGTGGCCTACATCGAAGGCGAATCACGCGGTCAGCACACCTTGTTTCCAACGGACATTGGATGAACTGATTCCGCAAGATCATGTCTGCCGTGTGATCGAGGCGTTTGTGGGACGGCTGGACATGAACCAGATTCTGGCAATCGTTGAACTCTATTGAATTTTGTAGGCCGCAAGTGCTTGGTGATGAATGTGTTGTGGTCTCGACCTGGCGCGTTGTTGCTCTCTGTTGAGCTTCGGTGCTCCGACCGTCACAAAATCGTCTACACTCTCATGGGGTGAACCCGTTCATTGAGACAATTCCTGTGTCTACACCTGCCGTCATTTTCTGAAGTGAACCCTCATGTGAAACAAAGCTTTTTCCTATAGGTTGCGACATTCAGTCGTTAACGGAGCTCATCACGTTGATTCTCCGGCAGCCTTGTAGAAGATTCCTCTTCGTTTCTAGCAAAAAACCTCACTATAGCACTGGCTGATGATTCAGCGCGATCACACTGCTGCTCGAACTCCTCCGGCGAGAATAGTTCCGCGTCGAGTGCAGTCGCTTCTGGTTGTAATAGCATTCAATGAATTCCTCGATGTGCGAGGATTGCTCCCTGGATAGAGTTCCGCCGGGTTCCAACGCACTAGACATATTTCTGCCGACTTGCTCCCGCGGCGTTCTTAGGGAGGATCAGAGGAGGCCCACGTGAATAATTCGACCGATAATGGTGGCGGCTCGGGGCATCTTGAAAATCATAGCCGGCTGTCGCGAAGTCGAATGAGGCATCATCAACAGTGTGTCATGTACGAGATGGCACCAAGCGCAACTGTAGCCCTTTCTCGTGCCATACAAAATAGGTCGGTCGTTCGTTGATGGTTTTCCATTCCCCCATCTCCACTTTGTTAAGCGATTTGTCGATCACAACTACGGAACCACCTGGAACTAAATCGTGCATTGTATCGTCGTTCAAGGCGATAACGCCCCAAGATGGACGTTGAAGAGATCCATGTCCCATCGCCACGCAGCGAATATGATCGAGGAACGCAGGTTCGGGGTGGATGCGTAGCCGTTTTTCAAGATCAGCCTCCTGCACTGACGTTTTGTATCCCACCAAGACGACTGTCCCACTGGTCAGGAAGCCTTCGTCCACCGGACGCCAGGAGGATGAGCTCGAGGCGCTCGATCCCTGGGCTGACTGGCCAGCTGGATGGCAACCTCTCCCTTTGTGCCTGAGGAGGAACGCGCGGATTATGTGAAGCCTGAGTTCTTAGGAAAAGTGGCGGCACTGGAGCCCTTGGTATCGCTGCCCAAGATTCAGGCGAAAAGATTTCGCCTTGACCATGAGCTGTTCGACACCAGGACCCGGGACTTGTGAAACAGGAATTGCAAGCCGCCGCACCAAATGGCGCAAGCATAGTGCTTTACAAAGATATGGAAGAGTTCAAGGCAGCCTTTCAAGACGGCAAGAACCTACAATGGATTCAGTGAGAGCTTCAGTCCCTACTCAAACCTGCGAAATAGGCCACCGCCCCAAAGTTAGTAGCGTTCAATCTGATTATCGCCTGACCGCGTGCCTACCAAAAGACTTGAAGGTTCGGGAGGTTGTAAACCCATTTGAATCGCCAATTTCGGGAAATTTGGATGAGTACTAGGGTCTGGTTCGGGATCAGGAGGTCGGACGGTTAAATCCTCTCTCCCCGCCCAATCTTTCTTTGTTCATTATTTAAGATGTACGGCTCTGAAGCGGATGGCAGCGGTTCGACGGTGAGGTTTTCTTCGCTCCACGCGCAAGCATTCCTCTTCATTCTATAAGCTCATACTTCCTCAC